>Ga0209564_1000193_pt1 | contig 141731 bp, 114 predicted proteins | sample AraplaCol_mMF_r2_FD_184272 | JGI IMG/M metagenome (GOLD analysis project Ga0209564, IMG submission 184272) | Arabidopsis root microbial communities from North Carolina, USA - plate scrape MF_Col_mMF_r2 (SPAdes) (version 3) | ecosystem: Host-associated > Plants > Roots > Endosphere | place... | reverse complement strand
GCAAGGAGCAGCCTATGGCTACTGTAAAGGTCGATACGTCCAATTTTCAGCAGGAAGTGCTGAACTCCGCCGAGCCGGTGGTTGTCGATTTCTGGGCTGAATGGTGCGGCCCGTGCAAGATGATCGCGCCGAGCCTCGAGGAAATCTCGAACGAGCTCGCCGGCAAGGTCAAGGTCGTCAAGCTCAACATCGACGAAAACCCGGAACTGGCTGCCCAGTACGGCGTTCGCTCGATCCCGACGCTCGCCATGTTCAAGGCCGGCGAAGTGGCCGACATCAAGGTTGGCGCTGCGCCGAAGACGGCCCTTTCCTCGTGGATCTCCACGGCGGTCGCCTGAGACCTTCGCTGACTACCGCAGCAGAAAGCCCGGCATGCCGGGCTTTTTTCTTGTCTTGAACTTGGCTGCTATCGGGATGGCGGCGCCACCTCCGGATCACTTCGGCGGCGTACCGTTGTCGGCGAGAACGTCGCCCACCAGATAGAGCGAGCCGCCGATCAGGATGCGCGGCGGCGCCGGATCCTCATCGACCAGATTGGCAACGATCGTCAGCGCTTCGGCGACGGAAGAGACAGCCGAAGCCTCAAACCCGATAGCAGCCGCGTCGCTTGCAAGTGCCACCGGATCAAGACCTGCATCGGAACCACGGATCGGAACGGTGAAGACCTGTTCGGCAAGATCCATAAACGCCCGGAAATAGCCGACCGGATCCTTGGTGTTGATCATGCCGATGATCAGGAACAAGGGGCGCGATTCGCGTTCTTCGAAGGTCGCCATCGCTTCGGCGATCACCTGGCCGGCACCCGGATTATGGCCGCCGTCGACCCAGATTTCCGCATCGGCCGGACCGTAACGCGTAAGTTTGCCGCTGGTCAGGCGCTGCAGGCGCCCGGGCCACTCGACGCCGGCAAGCCCCTTCTCGATCGCCGCCTCCGAAACGTCGAAGCCCGCAGCCCGCACCGCGCGAACGGCCGCGGCGGCATTGGCGTATTGGTGGCGTCCCGGCAGCTTCGGCAGCGGCAGATCGGCGAGACCGCTTTCGTCCTGATAGACAAGGCGGCCGAATTCCTCATGCGCCATGAAGTCCTGGCCGTAGACGAACATCGGGCAGCCGAGCCGCTCGGCCGTCGAGATCAGCACATCGCGCGCAGCCTCTTCTTCCTGCTGACCGATCACGACGGAGCAGCCGCACTTCATGATACCGGCTTTTTCCGCAGCGATCAGTTCCACCCGGTCGCCGAGATAGGCCTGGTGATCGAGCGAGATCGGCATGATGACGGATACGGCCGGTCGGGCAATGACATTGGTGGCGTCGAAGCGGCCGCCGAGGCCAACCTCGATGATCGCGACATCCGCCGGATGCTCAGCAAAGAGAAGGAAGGTGACGGCGGTCAGGATTTCGAAGACGGTGATCTTCTCGCCGCCATTGGCTTCGGCGACGCGACGCACCGCATCGGCCAGAACGGGGTCGCTGACGAGCCGTCCCTTGCCGCCCTTGACGCCGAGGCGGTAACGCTCGTGCCAATTGACGAGATGCGGCGACGTGTGGACGTGAACGCTGAGACCGGCCGCTTCCAGGATCGCCCGCGAAAACGCGGTTGCCGAACCCTTGCCATTGGTGCCGGCGACATGGATCACCGGTGGCAGGCGGTCCTGCGGATTGCCGAGCGCGGCGAGCAGCCGGGTGATCCTGTCCAGCGACAGGTCGAACCCCTTGGGGTGGAGGGCAAGGAGTTTTTCGATCTCATAGCCCGCTTCGCTGGCTTCCACCGCTGTCATCTCTCACCCCGACCCGACAAGCTTGACTGCCAAACATCTCCGGTCTGGCGGAGATGTTTCATTCTTGTTCTGCACAACTGCGGGAAAACCGGTTCACGCTTTTCCCGCAATAGCCTTTAAGCGCTTGCCGCGACCGGCAAGGCAGCCGGCTGCGTGCCGCCGTTGAGCTTCGAGGCTTCTGCCGGCTTCTTCGTCAGGATCTTCAGGACCCGGGCAAGCGTCGACGGCAGATCATGGCGTTTGACGACCATGTCGACCATGCCGTGCTCCAGCAGGTATTCAGACGTCTGGAAACCTTCCGGCAGCTTCTCGCGCAGCGTCTGCTCGATCACGCGCTTGCCGGCAAAGCCGATTTCGGCGCCAGGCTCGGCCATATGGATATCGCCAAGCATCGCATAGGATGCGGTGACGCCACCGGTCGTCGGGTTGGTGAGCACGACGATATAGGGAAGACCGGCTTCCTTCAGCAGGTTGACGGCAACCGTGGTGCGCGGCAGCTGCATCAGCGACAGGATGCCTTCCTGCATGCGGGCGCCGCCCGATGCCGGGAAAATGACCAGCGGGCACTTCTCGGCGATCGCTCTTTCGAAGGCCTTGATAATCGCCTCGCCGGCAGCCATGCCGAGCGAACCGCCAATGAAGTTGAACTCGTGCACGACGGCGACGAGCTTGACGCCCTGAACGCGGCCGAGACCGGCGACGATCGTGTCTTCGAGCTCGGTCTTCACGCGGCTGTCGCGCAGACGGTCGGAGTACTTCTTGGAATCGCGGAACTTCAGCGGGTCCTGAGCAACCTTCGGCTGCGGAAACGCTTCATAGATGCCGCCGTCAAACAGGTCCTTCAGCCGAGCCTTGGCCGGCATCTTCATGTGGAAGCCGGACTGCGGGATGACCCACTTGTTTTCTTCGAGATCGCGGTGGAACACCATCTCGCCGGTTTCCGGGCACTTGATCCAGAGATTTTCCGGAACTTCCCGGCGGCCCAGCATCGAGTTGATCTTCGGCCGAACGTAGTTTGTGATCCAGTTCACTTAGTAACTCCTGAAGATTTCCTTCGGGTTGTGCGCGCTAATATAGGCAATTATTCGGCTGCTGCGAGGCGTGCGGACCGCACGCCTGCCGAGAGCCCTCTGACCAGCGCTTCAACACCCGGAACCGTCGCGTCCGTCGCCTTGCCCTCTTCGGTCAGGCTCGACGCGATCTGGTTGACGATCGCCGTACCGACGACCACGCCATCGGCGGATGCTCCGATGGCCCTTGCATGCTCCGCCGTCTTGACGCCGAAACCGACGCAAACCGGCAGGTTGGTGTGCGCCTTGATACGGCCGACAGCGCCGGCAATCAACGACGGATCGGGCAGAGCCGAACCGGTGATGCCGTTCATCGATACGTAATAGACGAAACCGGAGGTGTTTTCGAGAACCTTCGGCAGGCGACGGTCGTCCGTGGTCGGCGTCGCCAGGCGAATGAAGTTGATGCCCTTCGCAAGCGCCGGGATGCAGAGCTCATCGTCCATCTCCGGCGGCAGGTCGACGACGATCAGGCCGTCGATACCGGCAGCAAGCGCATCCGTCAGGAAGCGGTCGACGCCGTAGATGTAGATCGGATTGTAGTAGCCCATCAGCACGATCGGCGTGCGCTGGTCGTCCTCGCGGAAGCGGCGCGCGATCTCGAGCGTCTTGGCAAGCGTCTGGCCGCCCTTCAGCGCGCGTTGACCGGCAAGCTGGATGGCCGGGCCATCGGCCATCGGGTCAGAGAAGGGCATGCCGAGTTCGATGACGTCGGCGCCGGCCTTCGGCAACGCCTTCATGATCGAGAGCGACGTCTCGAAATCCGGATCACCGGCCATGAAATAGGTGACGAGGACCGGCCGTCCCTCGGCCGCCACATCGGCAAATCTCTTGTCCATGCGTGCGGTCATGATCTTACAGCCCCATTCCCAGTAACTTGCCGACGGTGAAGATGTCCTTGTCGCCGCGACCGGAGAGGTTCATCAGGATGATCTCGTCCTTGCCCATTTTCGGCGCACGCTTGATGACCTCGGCAAGCGCATGCGACGGCTCGAGCGCCGGGATAATGCCTTCGAGGCGGGTCAGCGTCTGGAACGCCTCGAGCGCTTCGTGGTCCATGATCGGCACGTATTCGACGCGGCCGACATCGTTCAGCCAGGCATGTTCCGGGCCGATGCCGGGGTAGTCGAGGCCGGCAGAAATCGAGTGGCCTTCCTTGATCTGGCCGTCGCCGTCCTGCAGCAGATAGGTGCGGTTGCCATGCAGCACGCCGGGCGAACCGGCGGTGATCGACGCGCAATGCTCGTCGCCCTCGATGCCCTTGCCGCCGGCTTCGACGCCGACGATCTTGACGCTTTCATCATCGAGGAACGGATGGAAGATGCCGATCGCGTTGGAGCCACCGCCAACGGCAGCAATGACGAGATTCGGCAGCCGACCTTCGGCGGCGAGCATCTGTTCCTTGGCTTCCTGGCCGATGACCGCCTGGAAATCGCGGACCATTTCCGGATAGGGATGCGGGCCGGCGGCCGTACCGATCAGATAGTAAGTGTTGTCGACATTGGTGACCCAGTCACGCAGGGCCTCGTTCATCGCGTCCTTGAGCGTGCCGCTGCCGGCGGTTACCGGCTTGACCTCGGCACCGAGCAGCTTCATGCGGAAAACGTTCGGCGCCTGGCGCTCGACGTCGGTCGCGCCCATGTAGACGACGCAAGGCAGGCCGAAGCGGGCCGCGACTGTCGCCGAAGCAACGCCATGCTGGCCGGCACCGGTTTCGGCGATGATGCGCGTCTTGCCCATGCGCTTAGCCAGCAGGATCTGGCCGATGCAGTTGTTGATCTTGTGCGAGCCGGTGTGGTTCAGCTCTTCGCGCTTGAAATAGATCTTGGCGCCGCCGAGCTCAGCCGTCAGCCGCTCGGCGAAATAAAGCGGGCTCGGCCGGCCGATATAGTGAGCGCCGAGATGCGCCAGTTCCGCCTTGAAGGCCGGATCGTCCTTTGCCTTGTTCCACTCGGCCTGCAGGTCGAGGATCAGGGGCATCAATGTCTCGGCCACGAAGCGACCGCCAAAAATGCCGAAACGGCCGTCCTCGTCGGGACCGCCCCGGAAAGAATTCAACTTTGGCGCCTGGTTCACGTCCTGCTCCCTGACCGTGGCATGCCCGCCTCCGCCTGGCGAACGGCATTGAAAAACGATTCCATGAGCTTCAGATCCTTGACGCCCGGCGCGCTCTCGACGCCGGAGGAGATATCGATGGCGCGGGCGCGGGTCTGCACCATGGCCTCGCCAATGTTACTGGCGTTGAGACCACCGGAAAGCATGTAATCGACGCTTCCGTCAAGCGCGTCGAGCAGCTTCCAGTCAAAGGAAACGCCGTTACCGCCGGGCAAATCGGAACCTTGAGGCGGCTTGGCATCAAAGAGGAAGCGATCGGCAATGCCGATGTAGGGGGCGATCCTTTCGAGGTCCGATGCATCGCGCACCGAAAGGGCCTTCATGATAGGAAGCCCGTACATCGCCTTGACCGTCAGCAACCGTTCCGGATCTTCACTGCCGTGGAGCTGCAGGATATCCGGGTTGAGCGCCGAAACGATCTCGTCGAGTTCGTCATTGTCGGCATTGACCGTGACCGCGACGATCTTCGCCTGGCCGCGAATGCGGTCTGCCAGACGGCCGGCATCGTCAGGCTCGATGTTCCTGGGACTCTTTGGAAAAAAGATGAAGCCGGTATGGGATGCACCGAGCGCGACAGCACGCTCAACCGCTTCCGCGGTCTTCAGCCCGCATATCTTCACTTCGGTTTTCATGAGAAGCGACCTTGCATGAAATGTCGCGCGAGTCGAGCCAAAAACCGACGCGCAAGGCCCAGCCAGCGCCCCCTGCAACGATGGCCCGACGGCCGTTGCGCCCCTTGCGCGACAGGCGAGCTTTCACCATATGCATTTTACCACAATGGAGAGACTGATGCGCCTGTTGCTCGCGCTAATCCTGCCCTGGCTGCAGTTTTTCACGATCGGCCGTCCCTTTGCCGGCCTCGTCTGCCTGATCCTGCAGCTCACCCTAATCGGTTGGGTTCCGGCAGCGATCTGGTCGGTCTATGCGCTCAGCCAATACAAGACCGACGAGAAGATCCGCGACGCTCTGCGTTACCGCGCGTAACGCGCCATCGCTCTCCGCCTGGTTCAGTCGAAGTCGATCGCGTGAAGCATCGTGCCGTTGCGGCGGAGCCAGCGCTTGGCATCCTCCGTATCCGGGCACAGCCTCCCGCACAGCGTCCAAAAATCGGGGCCGTGGTTCATCTCCTGCAAATGTGCGACCTCGTGCGCTGCAAGATAGGCGATGACCTTCGGCGGCGCCATGACGATGCGCCAGGAGAAGCTCAGCGCCCCATCGGCCGAACAGGATCCCCAGCGGCTGCGGGTGTCCTTCAGCGACAGCGACTTCGCCCGTCGGCCGATGCGGCCGGTATAGATTGCCACCAGCCGATCAAGATCCTGACGGGCTTCCTTCTTGAGGAAATCGACGATACGCCGGTTCAGGTGCTCCTCGCCGCCGTTGACGCGCAGCACCGGTTCGTCATCGATCAAGACCGCTTCCGTCAGACCGCGGATATTGCCGGTACGCTCGATCCGGTGGGAGATGCCTCGGATCAAGATGGAGCCGCCCTCCTCGATCTGGCTTTCGCCGGAGAAACGCGCGAGCTTCGTCATCAGCCAGCCCTGATGGCGGTTGAGAAAGGCGTTGACCTCACGCTCCGGCAAGCCTTGGGGTATCGTCATCTTCAGCGCCCGGCCGCCGGGCTCGATGCGCAGTGTCATGCGGGTCGCGCGCGCGTTCTGCTTGATCGTCAGCGGCAGGGACTTGCCGGCAACGTCGATCTGCCGCGTCATGGCGGGTGGAGCAGGTTGAATGCGCCGCTTAAATGAAGGGAACATGCAGGCTTTCTAACCGATTCGCTGGGGCTTCGCCTACAGCGTCGAAAGGCGCGCAATGGATAATCCGGCGTTTCATGTGAAACGCCGGAAGCGTTGTCTTTGGATTAGTGGGCTTCGACCACCGGGCCGGAGCCGCCGTTCTTGCGGTCGCGCATGAAGCGGTCGAACTCTTCCTGGTCCTTGGCGCGGCGAAGCTCGCGCACATAGGTGTCGAACTCTTCGCGCATCGCGTCGAGCTTGCGGCGTTCCTCGTCGAGGCGGGCAAGCTCGGCTTCACGCCAGTCGTCGAAGGCGACGTTGCCGGTGCGATGCGTCCAGTTGGAACGGCGTCCATTGCGCTTGAATGCAGAGCACATGCCATCCACCGTGTCGTTGGCGTCTTTCTTGAAAGTCTTCAGCTTTTCGCCGAACAGGATGTAGGCGAGCATGGCCAGACCCAGTGGCCAGAAGACCACGAAGCCGAGCACCATCAGGGCGATGGTCGCGGGCGTCCAATCCGGACGGATCATTGCAGATTGGTTCATCTTCAGGATTCCTCGCAATCATCCGGGCCACCCATGCGGCCCGATGAAAACGATGTGGGAAGGCGCCCTTGGCTGTGCAAGACGCCCTCCCCCGGATTCGAACAAACCCTTGACTCTACGCGGTCAAAACGGCCCCGATCGCGAGGTTAGGCCAACTTGCCGCCCTTGATGAGCTGCTTCACCGGCTTCACGTGCCGCGAGTGCTCGCGGTGGAAAGCGACGATGCGCGGCGCGATTTCGCGGCGGAAGCGCGATCCGTTGAAGACGCCGTAGTGGCCGACATCCGGCTGCATGTAGTGCATGCGCATGTGATCAGGGATGTTGGTGCAGATCGTCTGCGCCGCCTTCGTCTGGCCAACGCCGGAAATGTCGTCGTTCTCGCCTTCGACGGTCAGCAGCGCGACCTTCTTGATCGCCGTCGTATCGACGCGCTTGCCGCGATGCATCATCTCGCCCTTCGGCAGCGCGTGCTGCATGAAGACCACCTGCACGGTCTGCAGGTAGAATTCGGCCGTCAGGTCCATGACGGCCAGATACTCGTCATAGAAGTCCCGGTGCTTCTCGGCGGCGTCACCATCGTTCTTCACCAGATGCGCGAAGAACTCTTTGTGGGCGATCAGGTGCCGGTCGAGGTTCATCGACATGAAGCCAGAGAGCTGCAGGAAGCCCGGATAGACCATGCGCATGAAGCCCGGCTGCGGCCACGGCACCGGCATGATGACGTTGTCGCGGAACCATTCGATCGGCCGCTGTTCGGCAAGCTGATTGACGCCCGTCGGATTGATGCGGGTGTCGATCGGTCCGCCCATCAGCGTCATCGTCGCCGGCGACAGCGGATCGTCCGCCGCTTCCATCAGGGCGACGGCGGCGAGCACAGGCACTGCCGGCTGACAGACGCCGATCACATGGGTGTTCGGGCCCAGGAAGTGCAGCATCTGGATGACGTAGTCGATGTAATCGTCGAGATCGAAAGTGCCTTCGCTGAGCGGCACCATGCGGGCGTCGATCCAGTCCGTGATGTAGATGTCGGAATGCGGCAGCAGGGCTTCCACGGTGCCGCGCAGCAGCGTCGCGTAGTGGCCGGACATCGGCGCCACGACCAGAACCTTCGGATCGGCGGCACGCCCCTTGGGCAAGGCGCGCTCGAAATGGATGAGGTTGCAGAAGGGTGAGCGCCAGACGATGCGCTCGTAGACGGAGACGGACATGCCGTCGACCTCTGTCGCGGGAAGTCCGAACTCCGGTTTGCCATAGCGGCGGGTGGAGCGCTCGAACACTTCGAGCCCGGCGGCAGCGGCACGGCCGAAATAGGTGTGCGAGATGGGGTTCATCGGATTGCTGAAGGCAAGCCGCATGGCATCGGCGGCCGTACGCCACGGCGCCATCATTGCATGGTTCAATTCATAGAGCTGGTAGAACATGGGAAGCGTACCCCTTGGTTCAATCGACGACAACGCCGCTCCCGGTCGGACGCAAGCTTGCGATTGTTTGTCTTGGTGTCCGCAATCTCTGCCAGACTACCACTTTTCTTGTGCAGTGCAACAAATATACCCGTCTCGCCTCGATACAAGGCCTCAGGCCAGAATGAATCTGGATTCCTGACGATTTGCAAACGAGCTTGTCCGAAACTGGCGGTTTTCCGCAATTTTCGTGCGTTGAGAACCGATGCCGGGCATTTTCAGGGAAAAAATGGCGACTCCGAAGAGCGAATGTCCGGTGCGGCCTCTGCGGCGATGCAGCAAAGCCGCCATCGCTCATGCTGCTGCCACCTTGACGATTGCCTTGACCAGACCCGACTTTTCTTCCGCCCATCGCGGCAGATCGGCAACCGCGCCCTCCAGCGTCGTGCGGTGGGTGATCAACGCCTCGACCGGCACGAGGCCGGAAGCAATCGATGCAACGACGTGATCAAAGTCCTGGCGGGTCGCATTGCGGCTGCCGACCAAGGTCATCTCCCGCTTGTGAAACTCCGGATCGGAGAAGCATATCTCGTCCTTGACGACGCTGACAAAGACCAGCGTGCCGCCATGGGCGACATAGGCGAAGGCGGCCTGCATCGAGCCACTATACCCGGTGGCATCGAAGACCACGTCGAACCCATCCCCTCCCGTCGCTTCGGCTATGCGTGACCCCATATGGGTTCCCGCGACGATGCCATTGGCAAAGCCGAGCTTCTCGGCAGCAAAATCCAGCCGTTCGTCGCTGGTATCGACGAGCGTCACCTGATGGCCGGCAATGCGCGAGAAGATCGCGGTGCCGAGGCCAATCGGCCCTGCGCCGATGACCAGCGCCCGTGAACCCGCATCCGTGGATGCTCGGCGCACCGCATGGGCACCGATTGCCAGGAATTCGACCGTTGCCGCAGCTTCGGCAGACAGACCGTGCGCCGGATAAAGATTACCCTCGGGCACGATGATCTCTTCGCAGAAGGCGCCATCCGTATGCACGCCGAGAACCTTGATGGCGGTGCAGCAGTTCGGCTTGCCCTTGCGACAGGCAACGCAGTTGCCGCAGGAGAGATAGGGGTTGACCACCACAAGCGTACCGGGCGCGACCTCAGTGCCGCGGCCACCGGAAATGACCGTTGCCGAGATCTCGTGACCCATGACCCTCGGGTATTCGAGGAACGGATGTTTGCCGGCGAAGATATGGTAGTCGGTACCGCAGATGCCGACATGGCTGACGGATAGACGCACCCAACCGTCAGGCACGTCTTCAGCCGGTGGACGGTCGACGACCTCCAGGCGGCCGGGTTCGAGGCAGAGCACGGCTTTCATGGCAGTTCCCGCGGAATGTTCGGTGGCAGCGCCTAGCGGGCGCTGCGGCGCCGGAGTTGGTCGAAATAGACGATGACGATGATCAGCGCGCCGGTGATGATGCGCTGCCAGAACGAGTTGACGTTGAGAAGATTGGCACCGTTGTTGATCGTCGCAAGGATGAAAGCGCCGAGCAGCGGCCCATGGACCGAGCCGACGGCCCCGAACAGACTGGTGCCGCCGATGACCGACGAGGCGATCGCCTGCAGTTCCCATCCCTCGGCTTGCGTCGCGTTACCGATGCCGATGCGCGAGGCGAGCAGCAGGCCGACGAAGGCGGCGCAGGTCGATGACAGGATATAGGCGAGATAGATGGTGCGGTGCACGTTGACGCCGGAGAGGCGCGCCGCCTCGTTGTTGGAGCCGACCGCGAAGAGATAACGGCCGAAGCGGCTCAAGTGCAGGAAGACATAGGCCGGGATCGCCACCACGATCACCATCCAGAACAGGCTCGGCACACCGAGGAAATCCGCGCGAGAGAAGTTGGTGAAGGCTTCATTGGTGATCGAGATCGTCGAACCGTTGGTGATCAGCAGGCCGATCCCGCGCAGCGATGTCAGGGTCGCAAGCGTGATGATGAAGGGCGGCAGACCCATGCGCACGATGCCGAAGGCATGGAAGGCGCCGATCAGCACCCCGAAGGCGAGCGTGAGGATGATGGCGGCCCAGAGCGGCATGCCAGCCGCAAGCAGCCAGGCGACGATGACGCTGGTGAAGCCGACCACCGCCCCCACCGAAAGATCGATGCCGGCGGTGATGATGACGAAGGTTTGGCCGACCGCGAGGATGGCCGTCATCGCCCCCTGGCGCAACAGGTTGCTGATGTTGTTTGGCGTCCAAAAACTGTTGGTGGCGAGGCCCAGCAGCAGCCAGAGGAACAGAAGCAGCCCCAGGAGGGTGAGGCCGAACAGAATGCTCACGCCCTTGCGTGGCGCCGCGCTGGCGCCGCTTTCCACCGTTTCCGCACTCATCGTCTTCCTCCCTGCGTCTCTCAGATTTCTTTTTATGTGTTCAAACACCGATCGCCTGCGTCAGCACTTCCTCGTGGCTCGCGGCGCGATAGTCGTGGCTAGCAACCAGCCGCCCGCGCCGGAACACGTGCAACTTGTCCGCAAGCTCGTAGACTTCAGGCAGATAGGATGAGATCAGGATGATGCCTGCCCCGTTCTCCAGAAGCCGCGCGAACAGGCGGTAGATCTCGGCCTTGGTGCCCACATCGACGCCGACGGTCGGCTCGTCGAAGATGAAGAGCTTGGCGCCATGGCTCAGCCACTTGCCGATAACGATCTTCTGCTGGTTGCCGCCGGACATGGCCGACGCCAGGACTCGTCGCGACGGCGTCTTGATCTTCAGGTCGCGGATCTGCCGGTCGGCATTCTCCCGCTCCTGCTGGCCGTTGATCGTCAGGCCACGCGTCAGCCGGTTGAACACCGGAAGATTGATGTTGAGGCCGATCGGCAGATTGAGGCACAGGCCCTGATCGCGGCGGCTTTCCGGCGCGAGCGCGATGCCGAGATTCATGGCGACACGCTCGCTGGCGATCTCGACCTTGCGCCCCTTCCAATAGACCTCGCCGGCGCTTGGACGATGCCGACCATAGAGGCCGAGCGCAAACTCGCTGCGCCCCGCTCCGATCAGCCCATAAAGGCCGACGATCTCGCCGGCGCGAACGGTCAGCGATACATCCTGAAAACCGGGGCCACTCAAGTTCCGCGTTTCGACGATGACCTCGCCGGGCGGAAAATGCTCCTTGTGATAGATCTGCTCTATGGTGCGGTTGATCATCAACGCGATCAGCTCCGCCTCGTTCGTCTCGCCAATCTTGCGGGTGCCGACATGGGTGCCGTCGCGCAGCACCGAGACGCGGTCGGCAATCTCGAAGACCTCCTCCATTCGGTGGCTGATATAGACGATGGTCACGCCTTCGGCCTGAAGCCTCTGGATCAGCCGGAAGAGCTGCGCCGATTCCTGTCGGGTGAGATAGGCGGTCGGCTCATCGAAGATCAGGAACTGCGTGCCACGCATGGCGGCGCGCGCCGTGGCGACGAGCTGCTGCTGGCCAATGGTGAGACTGCCGAGCACCGCGCCGGCCGGCAGATTGAAGCCGAGATCGTCGAGCACGCGCTGTGCCGCATCGGTCATGGCGCGCTTGCGCATCAGGCCGTTGCGATTGATCTCGTCGCCGAGGAACATGTTGGCCGCCACGGTCAGGTGGGCGCAGAGCACGACCTCCTGGTGCACGGCGTTGATGCCGCGTTCGATCGCCTCCTGTGGCGTGCCGAGCTGGACGGGTTTGCCGCACCAGACGATTTCGCCTGACGTGCGCTTGATGACGCCGGTCAAGAGTTTGATCAGCGTCGACTTGCCGGCACCGTTTTCGCCGACGATCGCGTGAATTTCACCGGAAAGAAAGGTCAGCGACGCCGGCTTCAAGGCCTCCACGGCGCCGTATTTCTTCTGCAGGGCGCGCAGCTCCAGGATCGGCTCGCCTTTCGGAACCGGGTGGCGCGTCGCCACATGCAGCCCTTCGGTCCTGACGTCGCGTGCCTCTTGCAACTCGGTCATCTGCGCATTCCTCCCATGACAGCGATCGGCTGCGGCCGGTCCTCGCTCCGGCCGCAAGCGCGGTGCGGCAGGCCGGAGGCCCGCCGCGCCATCGTCACTTGATCTTCGGGTTCAAGAGAGCGTCGATCTTCGGGTCCGCCATGTTGGCCTTGGTCACCAGGTTGGCACCGGTATCGACATTCGCCTCGACCTTCTCCTTCTTGGAGACGGCGAGCGCCGTCTTTATGCCATCATAGCCCATGCGATAGGGATCCTGAACGACGAGGCCGGCAAGAACGCCTTCCTTGAGGAAGCCGACGGTCTTGTCGTCGCTGTCGAAGCCGATCACCTTGATCTTGTCACCGAGCTTGTTTTCGGCGATCGCCTGGCCGACACCCTGCGCCATGATCAGGTTGGAAGCGAAGACGCCAACCAGATTGGGGTTGGCGGTGATCAGGTCGGTCATCATGTTGAGGCCGGTGGTCGCCTGACCGTCGGCGTATTTATCAGCAACGACCTTGAAGCCCGGATACTTGGTCTTGACCTGATCGAGGAAACCTTCGCGGCGCTGGTCGAGCGAACCGACGCCCGGAAGGTTGGTGATGATGGCAATTTCGCCCTCTTCCTTACCGGTCATTTCTTTCACAGCTGCGGCGAGCCCGTCGGCAGCGATGCGCCCGCCCTGGACGTTGTCGGTCGTCAGAAACGACGAGAATGCCTTCGAGTCTGCGGCGGAATCGATGCCGATGATCGGTACCGCCTTGGCCGCCTCATCGATCGGCTTGCCAAGCGCCTTGAACTCCGTCGGCGAAATGACGACAGCAGCCGGAGCGCCAGCCACCGCATTCTCAAGAATGCTGATCTGGCCGTTGATGTCGGACTCGGCCTGAGCGCCCAGTTCCGGCACGTTGACACCCAGGTCCTTGCCTGCAGCGCGCGCGCCCGCCAGCACGATCTGCCAGTAGAAGGACGTGGTGTCCTTGACGATGATCGGGATCGTCACGTCCTGCGCGAAGGATGCCACCGGCGTCATGCCGGCGATCATCGCAGCGCTCGCCAAAGCGGTGAAGGCACGACGGGTAAGGCTGCTTTTTAGAATGCTCATCCCAGGTTTCTCCTCTCAGTGCACCGTGTTCCACTTCTTGGAGATCGATCGCAGGTGCTAGCTATCGACCTTTTATCGATAAAAAACATATTGGAATGCTAATACGACAATTCCGGCTTGGCAAGCTGCCGGAACAGCATTTCAGATCGAAACGCGGCTCCCGCCCGCTATACGCGAACCGCCTCGTCGCCGAGCTCCGGCGCGACCAGCGTGAACGGTTCGAAAGCCGCGAAATCGGCCGCTGAAAACCGGTGTTCGGTGAGCGCCATGTTGCGCCTCAGACTCTCCGGCTTGGCGGTGCCGAGCAGCACGGAGGCGACCATGGGATGGCTCAGCGGAAACTGCATGGCTGGCGCGGCAAGCGGCACGTTCATGCCGCGCGCAACCGCCTCCATGGCAGCGACCTTTTGCCGGATATCTTCCGTTGCCGGCATGTAATCGAAATGCGCACCCTCGACCGGACCCGTTGCCAGGATTCCCGAGTTGAAGACCCCGCCGACGACAAGCGAGGTCTGCTTTTTTTCACAGAGCGGCAGCAGTTCGGCGACGGCCGAGCGATCGAGCAACGTGTAACGGCCGGCCAGCAGGATGCAGTCGATATCGGCCCACCGCATGACCTCCAGACAGACCGGCACTTCGTTGACGCCAAGACCATAGGCGGCGATCGCTCCTGAGGATTTCAGCTCCTCCAACGCCTTCAGGCCACCCTCCAGCAACTGCCTGATATAGACGGCATTGCGGGCGGCACCGTGGGTGTAGCCGCCGATGTCGTGGACATAGAGGATGTCGATGCGGCCGAGTCCGAGCCGGGCGTAGCTGAACTCGACGGAGCGCATGATGCCGTCATAGCTGTAGTCGTATCTGACATCGAAATTGAGCGGCTTCACATAGGAATAGTCTGGCACCTTGTCTTCCGGCACCGGATGGAGGAGCCGGCCGACCTTGGTGGAGAGCACGAATTCGTCGCGCGGCTTGTCGCGCAGGAAGTCGCCGACGCGGCGCTCGGCAAGCCCGAGGCCGTAATAGGGTGCCACATCGAAATAGCGCATACCCGACTGCCAGGCCGCGTTCAGTGTCGCGATGGCCGCGTCACGGGTGCACTCCCGGTAGAGCCCGCCGAGGCCGGCGGCACCGAAGCTAAATTCGGTCACCGCTAGTCCGGTTCGACCGATCCGTCTCGTCTGCATTCCCTGTTCTCCTCCTCCAAGGATGCCAGTCGTCACATGTCTAGAGCGTCGCCCCCAGATGCCAGGGCACGAACTCGTTGTCGCCGTAGCCGAAAAGCTCGCTCTTGGTCTTGCGGCCAGAGGCGGTCTCGACGATCAGGTCGAAGATCTCCCGGCCAAGCCCGGCAATGCTCGCCTCCCCCGAAGCGACCACCCCGCAATCGAAGTCCATGTCCTCTTCCATCGCCCGAAACAGCGCCGTGTTGCTGGTAAGCTTGATCGACGGCGCCGGCCTACATCCGAAACAGCTGCCGCGGCCGGTGGTAAAGGCAATGACGTTGGCACCGCCGGCAACCTGGCCGGTGGCAGATACCGGATCGTAGCCGGGCGTATCCATGAAGACGAGCCCGTGCTCGGTGACCCGTTCGGCATACCGATAGACTGCGTTCAGCGGCGACCGGCCACCCTTGGCGACAGCACCGAGTGATTTTTCAAGAATGGTGGTTAGTCCACCGCGTTTGTTGCCCGGCGAAGGATTGTTGTCGAGCGATGCGCCATGCATCGCCACATAGTTCTCCCACCAGGCAATCAGGCCGTCGAGTTTCACCGCTACGGCCTCATTCACCGCCCGGCTGCGTAGCAGGTGCTCGGCACCATAGATCTCAGAGGTCTCCGAGAGGATCGCCGTGCCGCCGGCTGCAGCAAGGATATCGACGGCGGCGCCAAGCGCCGGATTGGCGGTGATGCCCGAAAGCCCGTCCGACCCGCCACATTGCAAGCCGACGATGATCTCGCTGACCGGAATGGCAATACGGCGCTCTTTTCCGATTTCGGCTGCGATTTCTTCGAGAATGCCGAGTGCCTTTTCCACGGAGCGGCGCGAGCCGCCGGCTTCCTGAATGTTGAAATGACGTTTCTCCGCGCCAGCGCCGCTCTGGCCATAGAGCGTCAATTGATTGACCTCGCAGCCGAGGCCCACCATCAGCACGCCGCCGAAATTGGCATGGCGGGCGTAACCGGCAAGCGTGCGGTGCAGATTGGCCATTCCGTCGCCGGTCGACGACATGCCGCAGCCCTGATCGTGCACGATCGGCACGAAGCCGTCGATGCCTTCGTATTTCGGCAGGATGCGGCGGTTCGCCTCCTCGGCAATGGCACGGCAGACCGTGGTGGAACAGTTAACGCTGGCGACGACACCGATATAGTTTCGCGTCGCAGCCCGGCCATCTGCGCGGCGATAGCCCTTGAAGGTGCGTGCCTTGTCGGCATCGCTTGCCGCCTCCGGCGTCCCTTGTGGACCGATCGCCAGACGATCCCGGTCGAAGGCAAGATTGTGGGAATGCACATGGTCGCCCGGCGCGATGTCGGCGGTCGCCCGTCCGATCGCCTGGGCGTATTTGACGACCGGTTCGCCGGCGCGAATGGGACGGATCGCAATCTTGTGGCCGGCATCGACCTTTACTGCGGCGCGAGCGCCGTTCGGCAAGGCATCACCAGCGGCAATCGCCAATGTCGCCACGACGACGTTGTCCTCCGGTGCGAGCAGGATGGTGGACGGCGCAGACACCGATTTCTCCATGATTGTTATCGTCTGTTCTGTCTTTTATCTACAATAGACAGATCGTCGTCAATGGGTATTATAGCGAAAACATCGGCGACGACGCCGTGCCAACGACCGGACCGGGTGAATGGGAGGAACAGATGTTGACGACAGACGGAGACAAAACCGGATCGCCGCGATAGAGGAGCGTCCCTGACAAGCGCAGACAATTTCGAACCGGCCGGATCTTGCCATGGCAAAACAGAACACCGTCTTCAAGGATGCCTATAACCGCTGCCTGAAGCTTCTGGCGGAAACATCCTCGCTGCCCTCCGAGCCGGAACTTGGGCAGGTGCTCGGCGTCAGCCGGACGACGGTGCGCGCGATCCTCAGCCGCTTCGAGGAGGCGCAGCTCATCGCCTGGGACAAGCGCAAGAAGAACGTGCTGCGGCAGCCCCGCCCCGACGACTACTTCCCAACGGAAGAGACCGATTCGCTCGCCGAAATCATCGAGCGCAGTTTCATGCGCCGGATTCTCGCCGGCGGCGCCGAGCCCGGCATGCAGATCAACGAGCTTGAACTGGCGCGCGAGATCGGCACCGGAACGACCAGTGTGCGCGAGTTCCTGATCCGCTTCAGCCGCTTCGGCCTGATCGAAAAACGGCCAAACAGCCACTGGATCCTGAAAGGCTTCACGCGTGAATTCGCGCTGGAGCTGACGGAAGTGCGCGAGATGTTCGAGCTGCGCTCGGCCGCACGTTTCGTCTCGCTTGCGGATGATCACCCGGCCTGGGAGGAGCTCAGGGAAATCGAGACCCTGCACCGGGAAATGCTTGCCGATATCGACAACCGCTACCGGGAGTTTTCCGAGTTAGACGAGCAGTTCCACCTGCTAGTGCACAAGGCATCCAGCAACCGCTTCATCGTCGATTTCTACGATATCATCGCGATCGTCTTCCACTATCACTACCAGTGGAACAAGACGAATGCCCGCCAGCGCAACGCCCGCGCGCTTGAAGAACACCTCGCCTATATCGAAGCGTTGCGCTCGCATGATCCCGCAAAGGCCGAACAGGCCTGCCGGCGGCATCTCCAGTCCGCGCGCGAAACTCTCCTTCAATCCATTCCATAGCCAGCTACCGGAGCCACAGATGCCGACGCCGATCGTGCAATTCGGAACCAGCCGCTTTCTTCAAGCGCATGCCGATCTCTTCGTCAGCGACGCGCTGAAGGCGGGAAAGGCACCAGGCCCGATCACGATCGTGCAGACAACCGGATCCAGCGAGCGTTCCGGACGTCTTGCGGCGCTCGCGCGCCCCGAAGGCTTTCCCGTCATCATCCGCGGCATCCAAGACGGGGAGCGGATCGACGCGACGCAGCGGGTGACGAGCGTGACGCGGGCGCTTTCAACCGCTGAAAACTGGAGCGAGGTCCGGGAGATTGTTGCCCAGGAAGCGGAAATCCTGATCTCCAATACCGGCGATACGGGTTACCGGATCACCGACGACGACCTGGTCACGGACATTCCCCGTTCCTTTCCCGGCAAGCTGCTCCTGCTCCTGAAGGCCCGCTTTGAAGCGGGTGGGCGCGCCCTGACGATCCTTCCTTGCGAGCTCGTGTCACGCAACGGCGATGTGCTGAAGGCGCTGATGCTGGGGCTCGCGGCGGAGCGGGCCAAAGACACCGCTTTCACGAACTGGCTGAACACAGGTGTCGTCTGGGCAAACACATTGGTCGACCGCATCGTCTCCGAGCCTCTGGAGCCCGCCGGTGCGATTGCCGAACCCTATGCGCTCTGGGCGATCGAAAACCAGCCCGGCTTGCACCTTCCGTGCATTCATCCGTCCGTGAAGCTCGTTGATGACCTGACGCCTTACGAGAAGCTGAAGCTTCACATCCTCAATCTCGGCCACACCGTGCTGGCCGATCTCTGGCTGAGGGAGGGCCGTAACCCGCATGAGACCGTCCGGGAGACGCTCGCCGACGCCCGCGTAGCAGCATATCTCGACCGCATCTATCGATCCGAAGTCATTCCCGCTTTCGCCGCGAAGGACCTGCAAAGCGAAGCGACGGACTATGTCGCCGCGACGCTGGAGCGCTTCAGAAACCCGTTCCTCAATCATCGCCTAAGCGATATCGCCAACCATCACCGCGAAAAGATCGCGCGCCGGATCGGCGACCTCCGGCTCTGGAGCCCGGGCGTAGCAATGCCCGGGCTCACGGCAATCTCGGATCAGTAGCCGGATTCCTGCTTCTTTGGTGCCACCGCCACCTCGCCGAGAAACTCCTGGCGCAGCGCCGTCGTCGCGCGCACGAGCGACGTGACATCCGTGCCGATCGCCATGAAATCGGCGCCCATCTCGCGGTAGTCGCGCGCCTGATCGAGATCGAGCGTCATGATGCCCCTCGCCTTGCCGGCCTTCTTGATACGCTCGAACGCGTCGGCGATTGCCGCGCGCACCTCCGGATGGCCCGGCTTGCCGAGATAACCCATGTCGGCCGCCAGGTCGGAAGGGCCGATGAAGAGGCCGTCAACGCAATCAAGCGCGGCAATCTCATCGATCGCAGCAAGACCCGCGCGGCTCTCGATCTGCAGGATCAGGCAGATTTCATCACCGGCGGTCTGGAGATAGTCGCCGATGCGGCCGAATTGCGAGGCCCGACCGAGGGCGGCGCCGACGCCGCGAACGCCATGCGGCGGATAACGGGTGGCGCGCACCAGCTGCTGTGCCTGCGCCAGGCTCTCGACCATCGGGATCAGCAGGGTCTGCACACCGGTGTCGAGAATCTGCTTGATCAGCACCGTGTCGCCGACCGGCAGGCGAACCATCGGGTGGCTCGCCGATGCCGAGACCGCGCGAAACTGCGCCGACAGCAAGGGAATGTCATTCGGCGCATGCTCGCCGTCGATCAGCAGCCAGTCATAGCCGCTGCCGGAAACCACTTCCGCCGCGTATGGGCTGGCGAGCGCCACCCACAGCCCGAGCTGGAAGCGGTTTTCGCGCAGAGCCGCTTTAAAGGGGTTCTTCGGTGCCGGCATGCTGACTCTCCTTAAACTTAGCGTGGGATCGAGCTTCGCCCCTCATCCGCCTGCCGGCACCTTCGTCCTGGAAAAAGGAGGACGGACGATGCCGCACCGACTCAAGTCCCCTCGCCCCGCTTGCGGGGAGAGGCTAGGGTGAGGGGCAATCTCACGCCATCGATGGATTCGACTGCGAAGACTAACGCCTTGCTGGCAAAAGAAAACCGGCCAAAACGTTGGCCGGTTTGTTGCAAGTCGGATTTTCGCCTGTTTCAGGCCACGCCGCCGAGGCAGACGTATTTGATCTCGGTGAACTCTTCGATGCCGTAGCGCGAGCCCTCGCGGCCGAGACCGGAGAGTTTCACGCCCCCGAACGGCGCTTCCGCTGTCGAGATCAGGCCGGTGTTGACGCCGACCATGCCGTATTCCAGCGCTTCGGCCACCCGGAAAACCCGCGCCAGGTCCTTGGCATAGAAGTAGGAGGCAAGGCCGAACTCAGTGTCGTTTGCCTGTTCGACCACATCCGCCTCATCGGCGAAGCGGAAGAGCGGCGCCACCGGGCCAAAGGTCTCTTCGCGCGCCACCGCCATCGCCTGGGTGACATCGGCCAGAACCGTCGCCTCATAGAAGGTGCCGCCGAGCGTGTGACGCTTACCGCCCTGGATCACGCGCGCGCCCTTGGAGGTGGCGTCGGCAATATGCTCCTCGACCTTCTCCAGCGCCGCCTTGTCGATCAGCGGCCCGAGGATCACGCCCTCGTCGAGGCCGTTGCCGATCTTCAGCTTGGCGACCGCCTTGGCGAGCTTGTCGGAAAAGGCGTCGTAGACCTTGTCCTGCACATAGATGCGGTTAGCACAGACGCAGGTCTGGCCGTTGTTGCGGAACTTGGCGATCAGCGCGCCCTCAACCGCCGCATCGAGATCGGCATCGTCGAAGACGATGAAGGGAGCATTGCCGCCAAGCTCGAGGCCGAGCTTTTTGATGGTGGAGGCGCTCTGGCGATAGAGCTCGGCACCGACTTCGGTCGAGCCGGTGAAGGTCAGCTTGCGCACGACGGGGTTGGAGGTCATCTCGGCACCGATCTCGCGGGCCGAGCCGGTGATGACGCTGAACAGGCCCTTCGGCAAGCCGGCGCGTTCGGCGAGAATGGCGATCGCGATTGCCGAGAACGGCGTCTGTGCCGCCGGCTTCAACACCATCGCGCAACCTGCAGCGAAAGCCGGGCCGGCCTTGCGGGTGATCATCGCATTGGGGAAGTTCCAGGGCGTGATTGCCGCGACGACGCCGATCGGCTGCTTCATCACCAGGATGCGCTTGTCGGGCTGATGACCGGGGATCAGGTCGCCATAGAGGCGGCGCGCCTCTTCGGCGAACCACTCGACGAAACTTGCGCCATAGACGATTTCGCCCGTTGCTTCGGCAAGCGGCTTGCCCTGCTCCAGCGTCAGGATGCGGCCGAGATCTTCCTTATTCTCGATCATCAGCTCGAACCACTTGCGCAAAACGCCGGCGCGGTCCTTGGCCGTGCGCGCCGCCCAGCCCTTCTGGGCCACGCGCGCCGCCTCGATCGCCGCCCTGGTTTCCTTGGCGCCGAGCTTCGGCACCCGGCCGATGATCTCACCGGTCGCCGGGTTGTTCACCTCGATCGCGTTCGCCGCGTCCGCCTCGATCCACTCGCCGCCGACGAGCGCTGCCTGGCGAAACAATGATGGGTCTTTAAACGACATGATCCGTCCTCTCTCAAAGTCTACAGAACTTATACAACTTTTTTCTTGGAAACGGCAATGACCCACGCGACCGTTTCTGCACTTTCCTGGCGCGCCTCGCGTACCGACCGCGCTCGCGTTCCCGTGCGTCCAACCCGGTTTCATCCACACCCGTCCTCATGTAGCGTCCGAAACGAATCGAGCCATAGGCGCAGGTGACAGATCAGGCACCGAAGATCGGCCGAGGATATAGAGAACACATAGAAGAGGCATGTCCATGACGGCGACCAACAACAGAAAAGCCGATTATCCCATCGATGCCATGTTCCTGGAGCGCTGGTCGCCCCGCGCCTTCACCAACGAGGAGATCGAGGAACGCGAACTGCTTTCCTTCTTCGAAGCGGCCCGATGGGCGCCGTCTGCGAGCAACCGACAGCCCTGGCGCTTCGTCTATGCCCGTCGCGGAACGGAGCACTTTCCGGTGCTGCTCGACACGCTCGATGAAGGCAACCAGCGCTGGGCGAAGAACGCTGCCGCGCTTCTGATCGTTATTTCAAGAACCCACAACCAGGCACAGAACGGCGAGATGCGGCCGGCCTATACCCACGCCTTCGACACGGGCTCGGCCTGGTACAGCCTCGCTCTGCAGGCTTCCCTTGGCGGCTGGCATACCCATGGCATGGCCGGCATCGACCGCGACAAGGCGATGCGCGTTCTGAACGTTCCCGAGCATCACCGGGTCGAGGCCGCCGTGGCGATCGGACGGCTGGCTGACCCCTCGACGCTACCGGACGACCTGCGCGCACGCGAAATCCCGAGCCAGCGCAAGCCGGTCAGCGAGTTCGCCTTCGAAGGCCAGTTCAAGGGCGAATAACGAAAAATCCCGGCGCCGCAAGGCACCGGGATTCCAAGTGGTCACGATATCCGAGAAGATCAGATGTCGAGGTTGGCGACGCTCAGTGCGTTTTCCTGGATGAAGTCGCGGCGCGGCTCGACCTCGTCGCCCATCAGGCGCGAAAACAGGCCGTCGGCATCGGTGGCGTCGGTGACGCGGACCTGCAGCAGCGAGCGGACGTTCGGATCGAGCGTCGTTTCCCAGAGCTGCTCGGCATTCATTTCACCGAGGCCCTTGTAGCGCTGCATCGAGAGACCCTTGCGACCGGCCGCGAAGATCGCATCGAGAAGCGCACGCGGTCCGCTGATCTCCAGGGTACCGTCGCGACGCCGCAGAACCGGCGGGGCAGCATAGACTTCCTTGAGCTTCGCGGTGAGCTGGTCGATGTAGCGGGCATCGGACGAGCCGATCAGCGCCATATCGAGCACCGCGACTTCCTTGACGCCGCGGACCATGCGCTCGAGGCGAAGACCGCCTTCTGCCGTGACCGCACCGCTCCAGCCGCGTTCGGTTTCCTCGGCGATGACGTCGAGGCGACGGGCAACCTCCGCAGCGACCGCTTCATAGGCGTCGCGCTGGCCGTTGAGCTCAACGTTCAGGGCGCCGGCGATCGCCGCCTGCTCGACGATCGAGCGGTTGTAGCGCGAGTGCAGCCCGTTCATCAGATTGCGCAGGCGGAGTGCATCATTGATGACTTCGCGCAGATCCTGGCCGGCGCGCACTTCGCCTGATTCCAGCTCCAGCGTGGCTTCTTCCAGACCCATCGTGATCAGGTAGTCTTCCAGTGCCTGCTCGTTCTTGAGGTATTGAGCCGACTTGCCGCGCGTGACCTTGTAGAGCGGCGGCTGGGCGATATAGAGATGGCCGCGCTCGATCAATTCCGGCATCTGGCGGAAGAAGAAGGTGAGCAGCAGGGTGCGGATATGGGCGCCGTCGACGTCGGCGTCCGTCATGATGATGATCTTGTGATAGCGCAGCTTGTCGGCGTTGAACTCGTCCTTGCCGATCGAGGTGCCGAGTGCGGTGATCAGCGTACCGATTTCCTGGCTCGACAGCATCTTGTCGAAGCGCGCACGCTCGACATTGAGGATCTTGCCGCGCAGCGGCAGGATCGCCTGGTTTTCGCGCGAGCGGCCCTGCTTGGCGGAGCCACCTGCCGAGTCACCCTCCACCAGGAAGACTTCGGACTTGGCCGGGTCACGCTCGGAGCAATCGGCAAGCTTTCCGGGCAGCGACGAGATATCGAGCGCACCCTTGCGGCGCGTCAGTTCGCGGGCCTTGCGGGCGGCTTCGCGGGCAGCAGCCGCTTCGACCACCTTGCCGACGAGGATCTTGGCTTCGCTCGGATGTTCTTCGAACCAGGTGCTGAGCGCTTCGTTGACGAGGCTTTCGACAACCGGGCGCACTTCCGAAGACACCAGCTTGTCCTTCGTCTGCGATGAGAACTTCGGATCTGGAACCTTGACCGAAAGAACAGCCGTCAGGCCTTCGCGGCAGTCCTCGCCCTGGAGCGTGACCTTTTCCCTCTTGGTGATGCCCGAGGAATCCGCGTAGGAGGTGACCTGGCGCGTCAGCGCGCCGCGGAAGCCCGCCATATGGGTGCCGCCGTCGCGCTGCGGGATGTTGTTGGTAAAGCAGAGCACGTTTTCGTGGTAGCTGTCGTTCCACCACATCGCCACTTCGACGGTGATGCCGTCCTTTTCGCCGCGGATCGATACGGGCTTGTGCACCAGCGGCTTCTTCGCCCGGTCGAGATAGGCGACATAGGCCTCGAGACCGCCCTCATACATCATCTCGTCCTGGCGAATGTCCGAATGGCGCTTGTCGGTCAGAATGATATGAACGCCTGAATTGAGGAAGGCGAGTTCGCGAAGGCGGTGTTCCAGCGTGTTGTAATCGAACTCGGTCTTGGTGAAGGTTTTGCTGCTCGGCAGGAACGTCACCTCGGTTCCGGTCGCGTCGCCTGCGTCGCCGGTAACGGCCAGAGAGCCATCGGCGACGCCGTGCGTGAAGCTCATCTCGTGAATTTTGCCTGCGCGGCGAATCTTCAGCTTCAGGGAAACGGAAAGCGCGTTGACCACGGACACGCCGACGCCGTGCAGACCGCCCGAAACCTTGTAGGAGTTCTGGTCGAATTTTCCGCCGGCGTGCAACTGGGTCATGATGACCTCGGCCGCCGACACGCCTTCTTCCTTGTGGATGTCGGTCGGGATGCCGCGACCGTTATCCGTGACCGTTACCGATCCATCAGAATTAAGCGTCACCGTTACGATATCCGCATGACCGGCAAGCGCTTCGTCGATCGCGTTGTCGACGACCTCATACACCATGTGGTGCAGACCGGAGCCGTCATCCGTGTCGCCGATATACATGCCCGGCCGCTTGCGCACGGCATCCAGGCCCTTCAGCACCTTGATGGAATCGGCACCATATTCGGCGCTGGCGCCGGTTTCGGTCTCAGGATTGTCGGTCATTCAGCTACGGGTCTTTCCAGGTTGTTCGGACAGGGTGATTCGTTGCGAATCACGTCTCGGACGCCTCGTGGACTATAGAAAATTTGTCCACGGTTCCAAATCCCGGACCGCCGGGCAGCGGCCGGAAACAGGCATTCATCCCCTGTCATTATCAGGAAATGTGGCTTTTTCCAAAACATCTTCCAGGGCGCGGATCGTCTCAGGCGACAAAGCGCGGATTTGTTCGCTGAGGCGGTTGGCAAATGCCGTGTGCTCCGGCGTCAGGCCCGACGTGTCCAGCACGACTTTCGGTGCGGAGACGTTGGCGATACGGAACAACTCCTCCGCCTCATCCCAGATCACATTGAAATAGCCGGCCACCCGCTGGAGAAAATCGAAGCTCGGCGCGCCGCGCTTTCCGTGTTCGAGGGCTGAGAGATAGGCGGCCGAAACGTTGATCGCCGCTGCCATCTGTTTCTGCGACACGCCCTTCCTGCGCCTGAGTTCGCGCAGCGCCTCGCCGAAGGGTGTCATATCGCGCTTCCCCTCACACGCGCCAGGCGGACATATAGAGCACCCTCGCCGCCATGGTTGCGGGCGGCCTGCTCGTAGGATGAGATCAGCGGCCGGAACTCGGGCAAGGAGAACCAGAGCGGTACCGCCCGCTTCAAAGCACCGTCGCTGCCGAACGAGGTGCCCTTGCCGGTTATGACGAGCACATGGCGCAGCCCGCGCTCATGCGCCCTTAAGAGAAACTGCAACAGCAAACCATGCGCTTCGCTCTGGATCATGCCATGCAGGTCGATCCGGGCTTCGAGTGTCAGGCGCCCCTTGGCGAGCTTGCGCTTGACCGGCTTCTCAAGCGGATGATGCAGTTTCTCGCCCGTCTTTTTCGTCAGCGCGATACCCGGCTGTTCGACGGCGCCGGTCGATTTCTGCTGCTGCTTGGCTTTCGGTTCTTCCTGCGCCTTCGGCTCTTCGTCTACGGCCAACATGTCCATCAGGTCGTCGAGCCGACCCGGCATCGGTCTCGTCGAGCGGGCAACCTTGCCCCAGAGAATGCGATCTTCGGACGAAAGCTCTTTTTTCTTAGGCATGGCCGTATCGTGCCGCGGCCGCCTTGGGAACGAAAACATAGAAGTCGGCCTGATTACGAACTGCCCCGGCCCGTTCGCCCGCCTCGAAGCCGGAACCGGTGAAGATGTCACCGCGCGCTGGACCGACGATTGCCGACCCCGTGTCGAGCGCCAGCATCAGGCGCTGGAAGGGCTTTCCGTCATCGAGGCGTGTCAGGCTCTCGCTCGCGATATAGAAGGGTACGCCGAAGGTATGGATCAGCCGGTCCACCGCCAAGGAACGTCCCGGCTCGAGCGAGACCTTGGCAGCGGCGATCGGACCCAGGTGCTCGTCCTCGACAGCGGCCTCGCGGAAGAAGATAAACGACCGGTTGTGCCAGAGGACCTCATCGACGTCGTCCGGATGCGCCTCCAGCCAGTCGCGAATGCTCATCATCGAGACGGTCGCGGCATCGATCTTGCCGCGTTCGATCAGCAGTTTGCCGACGGCTGAGAAATAGTGGCCGGTCTTGGCGGCATAGGTGACGCGGCGACGCGAACCATTCGGGAATAGGAGCCGCGCCGCACCCTGGACATGAACGAAGAAAACTTCGACCTTGGACTTCGCATAGGCGATCTCCAGGCCGCGGCCGGCAAGGTAGCCCTGCTCGATTGCCCGCCTGTCCGGATACTCGCTGATCCGGCCATCCTCGGAAAGACCAAAGGCGAAATAGGGATCCATCCCATCGGGCCGGTTGGTGTCGTCGATATCGACCAGATCCGCAGGGCGTCGGTAGAGCGGATAGCGATAGGTCTCGTCCGCTTCGGCGCGAACCTCGATTTCCGGTTCGTAGAAGGCGGTGACAAAGCCGGAACCCGCTTCCGGTTTGATCCGGAACGGTGCGAAGTGCTTCTCGAAGAAGGCCCGTGCGCCGTCAGCTGTGTCGACGTCGGCTGACGAAGCCGAGAAGGCCGGCATAAGATCATCGGCCGAGATCCCCATCGATCCGGTGCGATAGGGCTTGGTCGAGACGTGCTTCTGACAGCGGCGCATCGCCTCTATCACCTTGGTCGGGTCGTCGTCCCGCCAGCCCGGAAGATCGTCGAAACTGACGGGTTCAAGTCGAAAGGACATCGTCGCCACGGCCGCTCAATTTTCGGATTCGGTGGCGATCAGCTTCCAGTTCGGATCCCGCGAACGGATGTCGCGCGCAAAGGTCCAGAGATCATTGACCTCGGCAACCGATTCGGCATCGCCGTCGATCAGGCCACCCTGTTTGTCATAAGTCGCCGAAATCAGCTGGCTGACGATACGGACCGTGATGTTCTCTTCGCTGTCCTTCACTTCGGCGTGAATGATGTCGGCCTTGTCGATGCCGACGAAGGTGGACTTGACGACTTCGCCCTTGCGCTCCCGGTCGGTGATCGCCGCGTCGAAGCCTTCATAGACCTCGCGGGACAACAGGTTCTTCAGCGTCTTGCGGTCACCGTCAGCAAAGGCCATGACGATCATCTCGTAGGCCATCTTGGCGCCGTTGACGAATTCCTTGGGATCGAAGCTCGGATCAGCGTCGCTCAGCGCTCGAAGCTGGGTGTTCAGTGTTGTGCCAGCCTTGGCGAAGGCATCGATCGATTCGTAACGACCCGCTTCTTCTTCCGCGCTCTCGCGTCGCGGCAATTGCACGACCTTGCCCTTGTCGCCGTTTTCCGGCCCCTGGCTCATGTCTCGCGGCGAATAGGGATCGAATGGCGGCCGTTCGCTTCCTGTCCGGCGGCCCAAAACGCTGCGCAGTTGCAGGAAAATGACCACCGCGGCGATCAGGAAAAAAAACGTGATGAAGTCAAAAGAGCCCATTTCCACCCGGAACCGCTGTTAGAATTTCTCGTGGCTATTCCATATAGTCCGCAAGAATAGATCATTCAAATGGCGATGTCGCACCCTTACAGCACCGAACGTCTTTTAAGACGCACAAAGGTCGCTGTGGCGCTTTAGAGTTGCTGCATGTTTTTGCTCTTAAGTCGGAGACGATTTAAGGGAACACCAGGTTTCATTTTCGGGCAGATTGATGCGCTCATTTCTTATTCCCCTTGTCATCTTCGGGCTCCCGCTCGCCGAGATCGCCGGTTTCGTCGTCGTCGGCCGAGAGATCGGACTTTTGATGACGCTGCTTCTGGTGCTTGCAAGCGCATTTGTGGGTGTGATCCTGCTCCGAGTCCAGGGATTTACCGTCATCCGCAGGATGCAGGATGCCACCCGCACAGGCAGTGACCCGGGCCGGGAGGTGATCGGCGGCGCCTTGCTGTTCGTCGCGGCGATCCTGCTCGTCGTACCGGGCTTCGTCAGCGACGTGATCGGTCTCCTCCTGTTTCTGCCCTTTGTCCGCGACGTCGTGGCCGCCTATCTGCGCAAGAGGATGACGATCGTGACGGCGGCATCCGGGACGAACTGGTACCCACAAGACGACCCGCGGCAGCCACGACCCTCGACGCGCGTCATCGACCTCGACGAAGGCGAATTTTCGCGGAAGGACGACGAGGATCCGCCGCAAGGTGGGGACCGCGATCGCCCCTAGACGAGGAGCGTTTGGCGGAATGCGCATCCGGCACTCTGTCGCCCACATTCCGGAGCATAATCCTGGCTTGGCGGTTTGGAGCAAAGGTACGCGCATCCGCCTGAAAGCGCCGGGTCCGCAGGGTTGTAAGCCCTAGGCCGAAATGCTAGATGGCCTCACCGAATTGATGTCGAGGAACCCTTATGACGACTGATACCGCATCCAACGGCAACGGCAGCGCGCAGCAGAGCCCGTCGCTGAATATCCTCGCCCAGTATATCAAGGACCTTTCCTTCGAAAACCCGGGCGCTCCGCGTTCGCTGCAGGCTCGTGACAAGGCGCCGTCGATCAACATCAACGTCAATGTCAACGCCAATCCGCTCGCAGAGAACGATTTCGACGTCGTTCTGTCACTGAACGCCGAAGCTAAGGACGGCGACCGTGTTCTCTTCAATGTCGAGCTCGCCTATGGCGGCGTCTTCCGCGTTGCAGGCTTCCCGCAGGAGCACATGCTGCCGCTGCTCTTCATCGAGTGCCCGCGCCTGCTGTTCCCGTTCGCGCGCCAGATCGTTGCCGACGCGACCCGCAATGGTGGCTTCCCGCCGCTGATGATCGACCCGATCGACTTCGCGCAGATGTTCGCGCAGCGCATGGCAGAAGAAAAGGTCCGTGCTCAGGTTTCGAACTCGAACGAAACCGCGAACTGATCGAAAATCAGAACGCTGAAACAATGAAGCCCGGCTCGCGCCGGGCTTTTTTGATGCCTGGTTATTCCTGGGGATCGTATTTTGCCCAGATCGCCTTGGCGCCGATCTTGGCAATCAGCGCAGCGTGAGCCGCAAGATCGTCCTCCGACAGCCGGCTCGGCAGCGGACGCGGACGCTGGCCGATGACGATCGGCACATCATCGAGCTCGATCGACTGCCCCGCCGATTTCGTCGAGACAAGGCCGAGCGCTGCCTGACGACCACCGATCATCTCAATATAGACTTCGGCGAGCAGTTCGGAGTCGAGAAGAGCGCCGTGTTTCGCGCGGTGCGAATTGTCGATGCCGTAACGACGGCAAAGCGCATCGAGCGAGTTCGGCCCCATCGGATGCTTGCGGCGAGCAAGCGCCAATGTGTCCGTCACCCGATCGATGGCGATCGGCGGCAGTCCCAGACGCGCGAACTCGGCGTTGACGAAGCCCATGTCGAAGGTGGCGTTGTGGGCGACCCAACGCGCATCACCGAAGAAATCTAGGATCTCATCGACGACATCGGCGAAGGGCGGCTTGTCCTTCAGGAAGTCGTCGGTGATCCCGTGGATGGCGAGCGCATCCGGATGAACCTTGCGGCTGCCGGGATTGATGAAGATGTGGAGCGTGCGGCCGGTCGGAAACTGGTTTTCGAGTTCGACACCGCCGATTTCGATCACCCGGTCCTCGCGATTGTCGAGCCCCGTCGTTTCCGTATCGAAGATGATCTCACGCATCCGCGTCTCCGTTTCTGGCTGCGAGTTCGTCGACGACCGCCTTCACCTGGCCGCGGGTGACGTCGAAACTGTCGCTGGTATCGATGATGTAGTCGGCGCGTTTACGCTTTTCGCTGTCCGGCACCTGCCGCGCAAGGATCATCGCGAGTTTTCCCTCTGTCATTCCCGGTCGCTTCAACGCCCTATCGCGCTGGAGCTCGGCCGAGCAGGTCACCACGATGACGCGGTCGACCCTTTTTTCCGCTCCTGTTTCAAACAACAGCGGGATGTCCAGGACGACAAAGGGCGCAGCTGTAGCCGCGTACTTTGCAAGGAACTCCTGTTCCTTCTTGCGCACGAGCGGATGTACGATCGCCTCGAGTTCGGACAGCCGTCCCGGCGCCTCCATGAGCTGGCGCGACAGTTCGGACCGGTCAACCTCGCCGTCTTTCGTCGTTCCGGGAAAAGCCGCCTCGACCGGCGCAACTGCCTCGCCGCGATAAAGTTGGTGCACCACCTCATCGGCATCGTTCACCGGAACGCCGAAGTCACGGAACATCTGGGCCGTCGTCGACTTGCCCATGGCGATCGATCCTGTGAGCCCAAGGATCATCATCAGCGCCGGTCCATGTCATCGATGATGCGTTGTCGAAGCGTGGCATCGACCGTCGGCCGACAGCCGAACCAGAGCTCGAAGCCGGGGACGGCCTGGTGCAGGAGCATGCCCAAACCGTCGACAATCGCAAAACCTTGCGCCTCTGCCTGCGCGAGGATCGGCGTCTTCAGGGGAACATAGACGATGTCCGTGACGACGGCGCTGGAAGCCATGACGCCGAAATCGAGCACGAGCGCTTCGCTGCCATCCATGCCTAGTGACGTGGTGTTGATGAACAGACCGGCACCCGCCATCACCTCTTTGAGCGCGCCCATCGGATGCGCTTCGACCGCCGGGCCGAAACGATCGGCGAGTTCCTTCGCCCGGTCGACCGTCCGATTGACGACATGGATCGTCTTGATGCCGCGATCACGGACGGCCTGAATGATCGCACGGCTGGCGCCGCCTGCGCCGAGAATGACTGCGGTTGACGTCTTGTCCCAGCCAGCCGCCCGCTCATCGAGATTGGCAACGAAGCCGCGGCCATCAGTGTTGGTGGCGTGCACCGCTCCATCTCTGAGCCATAACGTATTGGCCGCGCCGAGTTCCTGGCTCAGCTCATCCGGCCGATCCGCCAGACGACAGGTGAGCTCCTTGTGCGGGATGGTGACATTGCCGCCGCAGAAACCGGACGTTCCGTCCTTGAGGCTTTCGATGAAGGCGGCAAAATCTTCCGGCCTGACCTCATGCGCGCGATAGCTGCCGCGCAGACCGAGCTCATTCAGCCAATAACCATGGATCAGAGGCGACCGGGAGTGCTTGATCGGATAGCCGGTGACGAAGGCGTGGTTAACAAATGTTTCACGTGAATCACGCATCGATCGTTCCCAGTTCACGAAGTTTGGCGAGCAGCGGCAGCATCGGAAGACCGAGGATGGTGAAGTAGTCGCCTTCGATCTTTTCGAAGAGCTGGATCCCCTCGCCCTCCAGCTGATAGGCGCCGACGCTCGAAAGCGCCTTTTCGCCAACACGCTGCAAGTGGCGATCGACGAAACCTGCCGTCAGCGGCCGCACCGTCATGTGGGCGGAAGAAACGTGCCGCCAGACAACCTCTTCACCGCGCAAAAGCACGATGGCGCTGTTCAGGCGATGGGTCTTTCCGGACAGAGACAGCAAATGCTGAGCCGCTTCCGCCATGTCCTTCGGCTTATGATAGACCCGTGCTTCCAGAGACATGGTCTGGTCGGAGCCGATCACCAACGCGTCGCCGAAATGGCCGGCGACGTCGCGCGCCTTTGCCTCCGCCAGCGCGAGCGCTACAGTTTCGGGTGCCACACCGGCTTCTTCGAGTGGCTTTTCCAGCGCACGTTCATCGATCTTGGCTGCCTTCGCCTCGAAAACGAGGCCGGCATTTTCCAGGAGCGCACGTCGAAACGGGCTTGCCGAGGCCAGGACGAGCGAAAGATTCATCATGCAGGTTCCCGTATTGTTCGATTCGGGTCTAGCGCAGACGCGGACGCAGGGCAACGATTGCCGCCGCGGTTTCCTCGATCGAACGGCGGGTGACGTCGATGACCGGCCAATTGTTGCGGGCGCAAAGCGACCGGGCATATTTCAGTTCCTCGGTAATCGAGGCCTTGTCCGTATATTGATCGCCGTGAAAGCCCTGCGTCGTTCCGAGCACCCGGTGCTGGCGCACCTGCGAGATACGGTCGGCCGTGGCGATCAGGCCGACGACGAGCGGCTTCGTCGCCTCCATCAATCTTTCGGGTAGCGGCACGCCCGGAACGATCGGGATGTTGACCGTCTTGATGCCGCGGTTGGCGAGATAGATGCTGGTCGGCGTCTTCGACGTCCGGCTGATGCCGACCAGAACGACATCCGCCTCGTCGAAATCGGCGGGCAACTGACCGTCGTCATGGTCCATCGTGAAATTGAGCGCGTCGATGCGGGCGAAATACTCCGCATCCATCACGTGCTGGGCGCCCGAACGGCGGCGCGACGGCGATCCCAGATAGGACTGGAAGAGGTCGATGATCGGATCGAGCACCGAGACGCAAGGGACACCCATCTCGCGGCAACGCCGATCGATGACATCGGCGAGTTCGCGGTCGACAATCGTATAGAGCACGATGCCGGGCGCACCATCGATGGCGTCGAGGACCTGCAGCAACTGTTTGCGGTTGCGGATCAACGGATAGACATGCTCCAGCGCATGCGAGCTCTGAAACTGAGCGGCGGCGGCGCGTCCGGCAGCAATCAGAGTCTCGCCCGTCGAGTCCGAAATCAGGTGAAGGTGGAAGTAGTTTTTCTTGTTCTCCACGCAATTCTCCTGGTGCTGTTGATAAGCCGGGATGAAAGACAGCTAACGACGGGGCGCCGACCCAGGCAAGTGGAAAACTGCCGACTTATTCACAATTGGCGCTGTCGCGGAAACCGTTTCGGGGCAAATGTGGAAAAGACTCGCGACGATGACAAAGTGTCACGCGTATCAACCGCTTGTCCACAAGCGTGACCAAATCCGTGGTTCCGCTAACCGACTGAATCCAAATGCCTTTATTCGTCTCTCTGCACTGTTTTTCCAGATTACCCAGACACTGTCCCATCGCGCGTTGTCCCGAGCGACAGCCGTGGACAAGTCAGTGGCTTGTTTTAATCCTTGATACCCACCGACTCTAAGAAATAGAAACCTTCTAAATATCTTTGATTTTATATTGGGAGAGATGATCCGTGACCGAAACGCGCAGAAAGGTTCTGGAGGTTTTGGCAGGGAAGACGGTGTCTCCTCCTCCGATCTGGCTGATGCGCCAGGCAGGCCGTTACCTGCCGGAGTACAGGGCTACACGGGCTACGGCCGGGAGCTTCCTCGATCTCTGTTACACACCCGATCTCGCAGTCGAGGTGACGCTGCAGCCGATCCGTCGATACGCTTTCGACGCTGCCATCCTCTTCTCCGATATCCTGGTCATTCCCGATGCTCTGAAACGCAATGTGCGCTTCGAGGAAGGCCACGGGCCACGAATGGATCCGATCGATGTCGACGGTATTTTGCGCCTGAAGCCGGAGGGCATCGCTGAGCACCTCCAGCCTGTCTTTGAGACGGTATCGCGGTTGCGCGCTGAACTTCCCGTCGAAACGACCCTGCTCGGTTTCTGTGGCGCTCCCTGGACGGTTGCGACCTATATGATCGCCGGACACGGGACGCCGGACCAGGCCCCTGCCCGCCTTTTCGCCTACCGCAACCCGGAAGCCTTCGATCATCTGCTGTCCTTCCTGGCGGATGTCTCGGCCGATTATCTCGTGCGGCAGATCGATGCCGGCGCCGATGCCGTGCAGATCTTCGATTCCTGGGCCGGCGTTCTCGGCGAGGAGGAATTCGCCCGTTACGCGGTCAAGCCGGTGCAGCGCATGATCGCTTCGGTCAGGGCGCAGCGGCCGAATGCAAAGATTATCGCCTTTGCAAAAGGCGCCGGTCAGTTGTTGAAGACTTATCGCCAGGCGACGGGCGCCGACGCCATCGGCCTTGACTGGACCGTGCCGCTTTCCTTTGCGAAGGATTTGCAGAAGGAAGGGCCGGTCCAGGGCAATCTCGATCCGATGCGGGTCGTGGCGGGCGGCATGGCGCTCGAGGAAGGCATCGATCGTATTCTCGATGCGCTTGGCCATGGGCCGCTGATCTTCAATCTCGGCCATGGCATCACGCCGCAGGCCGATCCGGATCACGTGTCGGCGCTGGTTGCGCGGGTTCGTGGAGCGCAATGATGGCCGAGAAGCAGACCGACTTAGCGCCCGGCAACAGGGCGCGGCTCAGGGCAACGATCGCGCTTGGTGCTTTCGTGGCGCTTCTCGTCGGTCTCTTCGTCTGGCGGCCGGATGATTTCTATCTCTGGATCAAGGCGTTGCATGTCATCGCGGTGATGTCATGGATGGCAGCCCTGCTCTACATGCCGCGCCTTTTCATCTACCACACCGACGCCGCGCCGGGCTCCGCGCAATCGGAAACCTTCAAGATGATGGAGATGCGGCTGCTGAAGGTGATCATGAACCCGGCGATGATGATCTCCTGGGTGCTCGGCCTCTACCTCGCCTGGAGCGTCTATGGCTTCCACGGCGGGTGGCTGCACGCCAAGCTGCTGTTCGTGGTGCTTTTGACGGCAGTCCACATGCGCTTCAGCCGTGGCGTTCGCGAATTTCAGCGTGACGAAAACAAGCACGATGCGCGCTATTGGCGGCTGATGAACGAGGCCCCGACGCTGCTGATGATTCTCATCGTGATCATGGTCGTGGTGAAGCCGTTCTGAATTTAATCGATTCGTGATTTGCAATAGTCGTTTCTAATTTGCGACAGCCCCTTGCAGGGTTTCACGTGAATCGCTATTTTCTGCCATCTCCTCTTCATGGCTTGTGACAAAGACAAGAGCCTGCCTCTTCCAGCCGCAGCTCCCCAACGAATACTCGCCATCTCTCCACTACCCATACCAAACATGGATCCTTCATGGCTGAAATGAAGCTACAAGAACTCAAGAACAAGACGCCGACCGATCTGCTCGCCTTTGCCGAGGAGCTCGAGGTGGAGAACGCCAGCACGATGCGCAAGCAGGAGCTGATGTTCGCGATCCTCAAGATGCTCGCGGCTCAGGATATCGAAATCATCGGCGAAGGCGTTGTTGAAGTGCTGCAGGATGGGTTCGGCTTTCTCCGGTCCGCGAATGCAAACTACCTTCCCGGTCCTGATGATATCTACATCTCGCCTTCCCAGATCCGCCGCTTCTCGCTGAAGACCGGCGACACGGTCGAGGGCCCGATCCGCGGACCGAAAGAAGGCGAGCGCTATTTCGCTCTCCTCAAAGTCAACACCATCAATTTCGACGATCCGGAAAAGATCCGTCACAAGGTTCACTTCGACAACTTGACGCCGCTCTATCCGAACGAGCGCTTCAAGATGGAGCTCGAGGTTCCGACGTCGAAAGATCTCTCCGCCCGCGTCATCGACCTGGTGGCGCCGCTCGGCAAAGGCCAGCGCGGTCTGATCGTCGCACCGCCGCGCACCGGTAAGACGGTTCTGTTGCAGAACATCGCGCATTCGATCACTGCCAATCATCCAGAATGTTACCTGATCGTTCTTCTGATCGACGAGCGTCCGGAAGAAGTGACGGATATGCAGCGCTCGGTGAAGGGCGAAGTCGTTTCATCGACCTTCGACGAGCCGGCGACGCGCCACGTCCAGGTCGCCGAAATGGTGATCGAAAAGGCGAAGCGTCTTGTCGAACACGGCCGCGACGTCGTCATCCTGCTCGACTCGATCACCCGCCTCGGCCGCGCCTACAACACGGTCGTTCCGTCATCGGGTAAGGTCCTGACCGGCGGTGTCGATGCCAACGCGCTGCAGCGCCCGAAGCGCTTCTTCGGCGCTGCCCGCAACATCGAAGAAGGCGGTTCGCTGACGATTATCGCGACCGCGCTGATCGATACCGGCAGCCGCATGGACGAAGTCATCTTCGAAGAATTCAAGGGCACCGGCAACTCGGAAATCGTGCTCGACCGCAAGGTCGCCGACAAGCGCATCTTCCCGGCGATGGACATCCTCAAGTCCGGTACGCGTAAGGAAGACCTGCTGGTGCCGCGCCAGGATCTGCAGAAGATCTTCGTGCTCCGCCGCATCCTGGCGCCGATGGGCACGACCGACGCGATCGAGTTCCTCATCGACAAGCTCAAGCAGACGAAGAATAACGGTGATTTCTTCGACTCGATGAACACGTAAGACCCGTTCGATATCCGATTTGAGAGACCGGTCGACTTATCGTCGACCGGTCTTTTGTTTTCCCAAAACCTTAGCCGGATTCTTCTTCCTCATTGATTCGGCTTCGCAACAATCTCGTTCTCTCCGGGATCTGGGATCGGTGATCGCCCCGGCTGATTCACGTGAAACACACCGACGCTGTGAAACATGAGCGTGGCGGGACCTTGATATTTCGGCGCCGTTTCGGCATAAACTCCCCAACCCTTTGAGTACCGTTTTCATTCTGCGTGAGCACGCTCCGCGAAGAATAAACAATCGGTCCGGAACTTCGACGATCCCCATTGTTTCGACCAGCGAGGCGCCCTTCCGTCACCGCGGTCTTTTCAGGTGAGCCAATGACAGCAATGCACACGATATATGCGCTTTCCAGTGGAGCCCTGCCCGCTGGCGTCGCGGTCGTGCGTGTCAGCGGTCAGCACACTGCGGCGGTCCTACGGGAATTGTGCGGCGATGTCCCGTTACCGCGGGCAGCAACGCTCAAAACGATTCGGACACGCAACGGTCTTGTGATCGATAGCGGTCTTGTTCTCTATTTTCACGGACCAGCCTCTTTCACGGGGGAAGACTGCGCCGAGTTTCAGATCCATGGCGGTCGCGCTGCGGTGAACGCCCTGCTCGAAGAGCTCTCCGAGTTCGAAGGTCTACGCCACGCCGAAGCGGGTGAGTTCTCACGACGCGCCTTCCAGAACGGCAAGCTGGATCTTGTGGAAGTCGAGGGTCTCGCCGACCTGATCGTCGCCGAGACCGAGATGCAGCGCCGCCTGGCGATCGAACACTCTGGCGGCGGGCAATCGCAGGTCTATGCGGCTTGGGCGAAACGTCTCACGCACGCGCGGGCGATGATCGAGGCCGAACTCGACTTTGCTGACGAGGACGATGTGCCGGGCTCGGTGAGCGAACGCATCTGGCAGGACATGTCCGTGCTTGCACAGGAGATCGCCGCACACATCGCCGATGCGCCGATTGCCGAGATCATCCGTGATGGGCTGAAGATCGTCATCGCCGGTGAGCCGAACGCCGGAAAGTCCAGCTTGCTCAATGCACTGGCGCAGAGAGATATCGCGATCGTCACGGAAATTGCCGGGACAACGCGTGACGTGCTCTCGGTGGATCTTTCATTAGCCGGATTCTCAGTCAAGCTTTATGACACCGCCGGTCTGCGTGAAACCGAGGAACGTGTCGAGCAAGAGGGCATACGTCGCGCGCGAGAAATTATCGAGCGAGCAGATTTGATCCTCCTCCTTTCGGAGACGGCGAGCGGCTTTGATTCTCTGTCCGATATCACATCTGACGGCACTGCCGTCTTGCGTGTAGCAACGAAGATAGATCGAGATGATCGGCAATGGTCTCCTGATGAAGCCGATGTTTTGATCTCGACCCGGACGGGTGAAGGCATGGATCGCCTACTGGATGAGATCGCCGCCCATCTCCCCGACCTCAGCGGTCGAACGTCCCTTGCCTTGCCTTCACGTCGCCGTCACGTCGATAGTCTCCGGCAGGCTCTTCGGGCAATCGAAGAGAGCTTGGCGGGGCGACATTACGGCCTGGACATCCGAGCAGAGCAGCTTCGTCTTGCCGGAGACGCGATTGGACGGATTACCGGGCGGGTGGATGTCGAGAACCTTTTGGATGTGATATTTTCCGAATTCTGTATCGGAAAATAGTCTGTGGAAACAACGATACAACGTTTGCGAGTCCTTCGTTGTGTTTCACGTGAAACGATTCGTGCCGGTGCAAAGGTGTGCTGGCTTGGAGATATGAGCAATGACCCAGTATGATGTTATCGTCATTGGCGGTGGACATGCCGGTTGCGAGGCGGCGGCCGCGGCTGCACGTCTCGGCGCCAACACGGCACTGATCACGCACAAGGCGTCGACCATCGGCGTGATGTCCTGCAATCCAGCGATTGGTGGATTGGGCAAGGGCCATCTCGTGCGCGAGATCGATGCCATGGATGGTCTGATGGGTCGGGTCGCCGATGCCGGCGGGATTCAGTTTCGCCTGCTCAACCGTCGCAAGGGCCCGGCTGTCCGCGGTCCGCGCACGCAGGCCGACCGGCGCCTTTATCGCGAAGCCATGCAGCGCGAAATAAGCGGCATTGCCAACCTCACGGTGGTTGAGGGTGACGCCTTCGACTTGATCGAGAGTGATGGCAAGGTCAGCGGTGTCGTCATGAAGGACGGCCGGACGTTTGCATCGACGTCCGTGGTTTTGACGACCGGCACCTTTCTGAAGGGGCTGATCCATATCGGCGACCAGAAGATCCCGGCTGGCCGCGTTGGTGAAGAACCCTCTGTTGGGCTTTCGGCGACACTGCTGCGCTATGGTCTGAAGCTGGGACGTCTGAAGACCGGTACGCCGGCACGCCTGGATGGGCGCGCGATCGATTGGGACAGTGTCGGCCGACAAGGTCCCGACGAGGATCCTGTACCGTTCTCCTTCATGACCGACCGCATTCTGAACCGTCAGATTGATTGCGGCGTGACGCGCACGACCGAGGCCACCCACAAGATCATCGCTGACAATATCGGAAAGTCCGCGATGTATTCGGGTCAGATCGAAGGTGTCGGTCCGCGCTATTGCCCGTCGATCGAAGATAAGATCGTGCGTTTTGGCGAGCGCGACGGTCATCAGATCTTCTTGGAGCCGGAAGGCCTCGACGATGACACCATCTATCCGAATGGGATCTCGACCTCATTGCCGGCTGATATCCAGGAGGCGTTCATTCGAACAATTCCGGGATTGGAGAATGTGGCGATCCTGCAGCCCGGCTATGCCATCGAGTATGACCATGTGGATCCGCGCGAGTTGAACGCGACGCTGGCGGTGCGCAAGATGCCCGGCCTGTTCCTGGCAGGGCAGATCAACGGGACGACAGGTTACGAAGAAGCCGGCGCCCAGGGGCTGGTCGCGGGCCTGAATGCGGCGCTGCTGGCGACCGGTCGGCCCGAGGTGATCTTCAGCCGCACCAACTCCTATATCGGCGTCATGATCGACGACCTGACGTCGCGCGGCATTACCGAGCCTTACCGCATGTTTACATCTCGAGCGGAGTATCGTTTGTCGCTGCGCGCTGATAATGCCGATGCGCGACTGACGCCGTTGGCGATGGAACTCGGCTGTATTTCAGATGCGCGCCGCGACCGCTTTACCGACTGGCAAGTACAGTTCGCTGATGGACGGCAACTGTTGAAGAGCCTCTCGGTGACGCCAGCCGAAGGCAATCGTCATGGCCTGAAGCTGAACCAGGATGGCCAGCGGCGCACCGCCTTTGAAATCCTCTCCTATCTGGATCAATCGATTTCCGCCTTGGTGCCGATCTGGCCGGAGCTGTCGTCGATTGGTTCACGGGTCGTCGAGGCGCTGGAAATTGACGCCGCCTATGCGGTCTATATGGACAGGCAGGCGGCGGATATTGCAGGCATTCGCCGCGAGGAAAATCTGGTGATCCCTGAAGGCTTTGACTTTGACAGGCTGTCGGGATTGTCCAATGAGTTGAAGCAGAAGCTGAAACAGCATGCCCCGCGCAATCTGTCGCAGGTGATGAAGGTGGATGGCATGACGCCCGCCGCCGCATCGCTGATCCTTGCCTGGCTGAAGCGTCAAAACGGAAGCGCAGAACGCGAAGAAAAGGCAAGTGCACAATGAAAACGAGTCCAATCGATGTGTTGAACGGACTGCGTGTTTCACGTGAAACGAATGAACGCCTGGAGCACTTTGCCCGCCTTTTTCAGAAGTGGGCGAAGTCGATCAATCTCGTAGCGCCTTCGACGATTGAGGATCTATGGCGCCGCCATATCGTTGATAGCTTGCAGCTTGTACAGTTGTCGCCCGAGCCAAAGACCTGGGTTGATCTGGGAAGCGGCGGCGGCTTCCCGGGCATCATTACGGCGATCTATCTCTCGGAGTTCGCTGACGGCTGGGTGCATCTCGTCGAAAGCAACAACAAGAAAGCCGCATTCTTGCGAGTCGCCTTGGCCGAAACGGGCGCGCGTGGCTCCGTTCACCCGATTCGAATCGAAGAAGCCGGCAAGGTGATTCCGCACGCCGACGCGGTTTCGGCGCGGGCCTTGGCCGATTTGACGCTCTTGCTCGACTACTCTGCGCCGTGGTTGCTGGCAGATGAGCGCAAAACGGTCGCCTATTTCCACAAAGGGCGGGATTACCAGCGCGAAATCGACAAAGCCATTGGCCGCTATCAGTTCGATCTGGTAAAACATCCAAGCGTCGTCGAGCCGGACTCTGTTGTGCTCGAGATCGCAAATCTATCACGCAAGGTTCAGTGATCGGCGAGCGGAAACATGTTTGGCGCAAGAAATCGGATCATCACAATCGCAAATCAGAAAGGTGGAGTCGGTAAAACGACGACCGCCATCAATCTGGCGACTGCTCTCGCGGCAATCGGCGAACGAGTCCTCATCGTCGATCTCGATCCGCAAGGCAATGCCAGCACCGGTCTGGGTATTCAGCGGCGCGATCGGAACCTCTCATCCTATGAGCTGATGATGGGCTCGCACGGGATCAACGAGATAGCACAGCAAACCGCTGTGCCGAATCTTTCGATTGTGCCTTCGACTATGGATCTTCTCGGCGTCGAGATGGAGATTTCTCAGGAACCGGACCGGGTCTTCCGCCTGCGCAAAGCTTTGGTCAGCCCGGCGGCGATGGAGTACTCCTATGTGCTCGTCGATTGCCCGCCGTCGTTCAATCTCCTGACGATGAATGCCATGGCCGCAGCGCATTCCGTGCTGGTGCCGTTGCAGTGCGAGTTCTTCGCGCTGGAAGGTCTCAGCCAGCTGTTGGAAACTGTGGATCAGGTTCGCCGATCGGTGAATCCGTCGCTGGATATACAGGGTATCGTGCTGACGATGTTCGACTCGCGCAACAATCTCGCCCAGCAGGTCGTCAGTGATGTCCGGACCCATCTTGGCGACAAGGTCTATCACACGCTCATTCCGCGCAATGTTCGCGTTTCCGAGGCGCCGTCCTATGGCAAGCCTGCGATTCTCTATGATCTGAAATGCGCTGGAAGCCAGGCCTATCTGCAGTTGGCATCGGAAGTGATTCAGCGTGAACGCCAGCGCAAGGCTGCATAATCATTTCGGTAGCGTAATTTAAATCGGGTGACGATATGAACGACGATAGCTCGAAGAGACGGCTTGGTCGCGGACTGGCCGCGTTGATCGGCGAGATGGATCAACCGCTGCAGGCAGGTGCTTCCGCCCCTGCCCCGGTCAATCCGGACCGGCGTGTGCCGATTGAGTTCGTGTCGCGCAACCCGCGCAACCCGCGCCGGCAGTTCGACGAAGCCGAGCTTCAGGATCTCGCCAATTCGATTCGTCAGCACGGCATCGTTCAGCCCGTTGTCGCTCGCACGATCGGCGCCGACCGCTACGAGATCATCGCCGGCGAACGTCGTTGGCGGGCCGCACAGTTAGCCGGATTCACCGAGATTCCGGTCATTATCCGTGACGTCGACGATCGCACGGCGCTCGAGATCGCGATCGTCGAGAACGTTCAGCGCTCGGATCTCAACCCGCTCGACGAGGCGCTCGGCTATGAGCAGTTGATTGCCGAACACGGTTACACGCAGAACGATCTCGGCGAAATTATCGGCAAGAGCCGCAGCCACGTCGCAAACAGCCTGAGACTGCTGAAATTGCCGGAACCGGTGCGCGACATGCTGTCGGAAGGCGCGCTGTCTGCCGGGCATGCGCGAGCGCTGATTCCGACGTCGGATCCGGCGGCGCTGGCCCGCACGATCGTCTCCAAGGGGCTTTCGGTGCGTGATGCCGAGCGCATCGCCCAGAACGATATCCGCGCGCAGAACGACCCGAATTTCGGCAAGACGGCACGCCGCGACGAGAAGGATGCGGACACGCTGGCGCTTGAACGCACCCTGTCGGACAGCCTTGGCCTCGAGGTCACCGTCAATCACAAGGCTTCCGGCGGCCATCTTCGCATCGCTTACAAGACGCTCGATCAGCTCGAGGAGATCTGCCGTCTGCTCGAGCGCCGCTGAGCGCATACAAACGCCATTGTGAGAACAATCGAGAGGCGCCCCCTGCAAACAAGGGCGCGCCTTAATATATTGATTTCTCTAATCTTTCTGCGCGAACGGACCAGATTCAAAGGGATCGCCTGCAAGGACGCGGATCCATGCGTGTAAAGAGGCAATTCCAGCTAGGAAATGAAGGAAGCAAGCGAACTCAGCCGGCTGAGTTCCCCTGGGCCGAACGCATCAACGCCGTGCGGATTGCACCGCGATCGCCATGAGGTTCTGCAAGACCAGGCTTTCTTCGAGGCTGGCGCGACTGCGGCTTTGGAAGATGGTTGTCTGCAGGCGATTGAGTTCACGGCGTATCGCCGGCGCCGTCCATTGCTTCAGCGCGGCCTCGACGATCGGTTTGCGTCGGAAATGCAGACCACGCCCGAGCGTCGCAATCACTTGCCCTGCCTGTTGACGACTGGCGTCCATCTCGGCGCGCATCACGTCGAGCTGCTGGAACTGTCGCAGACAGGCCTGCAGTACCAGAAACGCCGGGGTCTTCGAGGTCGTGATCTTTTGCATCGCGTGCAGCAGGCCATCGAGATCGCCCTTGAGCACCGCATCGACCGCGTCATCGACGGAAATGGCGCTGGCATCGCCGACGATGTCGAGCACGTCCTCCTCGTCCACGGCCGTCTTCCCACGGCAGTAAAGGGCGAGCTTGCGCAGCTCGTTGCGTGACGCCAGACGGTCGCCGCCGAGAGCGTCCACCAGGCGCGCACGGGCGGCCGGCGTGATTCCCAGCTTCTCGTCGCCAAGTTCCTTATCAATCAAGGCCTGCAGGCCGCGAACGTCATCACTGTAGCAGGCGATACAGGCAACAGAGCGGGCCGTCTCGCCGATCTTGCGAAGGGCGGCACCCTTCTTCAGGTCACCGGCCTCGACGATCACATAGCTGCCTGAGGGCGGCTCGGCCGCCAAAAGCTGCATCGCGTCGACGAGTGACTTCTCGTTGGCTGCTCCCCGCACCCAGATGAGCTTCTCACCGCCAAACAGCCCGATGGAATTGACCTCGTCCAGCAGCCGGCCGGGCGATTGCGCCAGCTCGCTGACATCGAGCTTCAGGACGGAAAAGGGATCATCCAGCGGCACGCCGCAGCGCGCGGCGAGTGCGGACGCACGCTCGGATACGAGCCCGCGATCGGGCCCGTAGAGAATGAACAGCCGGTAGACCCCGACGGACTTCTGGAGGAAGGAGTCGAATTCGTGCGACTTGACTTCGCTCATCCCGACACCGGACTAGCGACTGAGGGCCGCGGCAACATCAGCCCGGATCAGCTCGGCCAATTCCTTTGCGGCGCGGTTTTCGCCATCGCGCACGGCGCGCACCTTGGCAAATTCCTGGACGGAGAAGTCGACAAGCGCGACCGCCGTGCGGTTGCCAGACTTGATCGTCTCGCCCGTTCCGATCTTCGTCAGGTTGTAGTCCGCCTTGACGACGATGCGTCCGGCGCTTGCCCGATCCACGCGGTCCTTGTTCTGATCATAGAGCACGCCCATGGCGCGGCTCGTGACGTCCAGCGACAGGTGATATTGCGGGTTTACCGGTTCGCCCTGCCCGCCCGCCACAAGGAAGATCAGCGCGTTGCGGACTTCCTGTTCGACGCGCTCGTCGGCATCGGAGATCTCGATCGCCGCCAGCGCCGTCGACGTACCGACAGGATCGGAGTAGAGCGGCCTGACCTGGCAGCCGGCGAGCGCGGTCAGCAAAAGAACACCTGCCAGCACCGGAAACGACCGGATACGGGAGCCAGCTCTATCAGACAACGACATTGACGATCCTCTGGGGCACGACGATGATTTTCTTGGGGCTGCTGCCGTTGAGCGCGGACTTGACGGCATCGAGCGCCAGGACGGCGCTTTCGATCGCACTCTGATCCGCATCGCGGGCGATTGTCAAATCGGCGCGCTTCTTGCCGTTGATCTGCACGGGAAGGGTAATTTCGTTCTCGACGACCAGCGCAGGATTGAACGTCGGCCAGCCGCGCTCCGCGATCAGCCCCTCGCCGCCGATTTCGCGCCAGCATTCCTCGGCGAGGTGCGGCGTCATCGGTGCAATCAGGCTGACCAGGATCGTCGTGGCGTCCTTTACAGCGCTCGCGAGCGCTGCGTCCGCCTTGCCGGCGGCAACCTGTGTCAGCGGTGCGGCAAGCGTGTTCACGAGCTCATAGATCCGTGCCACGGCCTTGTTGAAGGCCAGCTTGTCATAATCCGCCTCGACCGCGCGCAGCGTCTTGTGCGCGGCCTGAGAAACGGCAAGGGCCTCGCCTTCAAGCGCCGGTACGGCTTCGATCCCGCGCAGCTTTTCGGCCGCCTCGCTGATCAAGCGCCATACGCGCTGGACGAAGCGATGTGATCCTTCGACACCGGCTTCGGACCAGATGACGTCACGATCCGGCGGCGAATCGGAGAGAACGAAGAAGCGCGCGGTATCGGCGCCATAGGAAGCGATGATGTCGTCGGGATCGACGACGTTCTTCTTCGACTTCGACATCTTCTCGATCGAGCCGATGGCGATTTCCTCGCCGGTCTCGAGCAGCACGGCGCGGCGGCGTCCGTCGATTTCCTCGATGCGGATCTCGGCCGGGGTCACCCATTCGCGCTGGGCACCCTCGCCGCGGCTATAGGTTTCGTGCACGACCATGCCCTGGGTGAAGAGACCCTTGAACGGCTCGTCGAGCGCGACATGACCGGTCGCCTTCATCGCGCGGGTGAAGAAGCGCGAGTAGAGCAGGTGCAGGATCGCGTGCTCGATGCCGCCGATGTATTGATCCACCGGCAGCCAATGGTTGGCGACCTTGGGGTCGGTCGGATTGTCTTCCCACGGCGCGGTGAAGCGGGTGAAGTACCAGGACGAATCGACGAAGGTGTCCATCGTGTCCGTCTCGCGCCGGGCATCCTTGCCGCAATGCGGGCAGGCAACGTGGCGCCAGGTCGGGTGACGGTCGAGCGGATTGCCCGGCTTGTCGAAGGTGACGTCCGGCGGCAGAATGACCGGCAGGTCGGCCTTCGGAACCGGCACGACGCCACAATCATCACAATGGATGACCGGAATCGGGCAGCCCCAATAGCGCTGACGCGAAATGCCCCAGTCGCGCAGGCGGAAGTTCACCTTGCGCTCGGCGCGCCGCGTGCCGTCGAGCGTTTCCTGCTCGAGCTTCGAGGCGACTGTCTCAAATGCCTCTTCCGTCGACAGGCCGTCGAGGAAGCGCGAGTTGATCATCACGCCGTCGCCGATATAGGCCTCGTCGCCGATGGCGAAGGTTGCGGCATCGCCGTCCTTCGGCATAACGACCGGAACAACCGGCAGGTCGTACTTGCGGGCGAAGTCGAGGTCGCGCTGGTCACCGGAGGGGCAGCCGAAGATGGCGCCCGTGCCGTAGTCCATCAGTACGAAATTTGCGACATAAACAGGCAGTTCCCAGCTCGGATCGAGCGGGTGCTTGGCGCGAATGCCGGTATCGATGCCCTTCTTTTCCGCCGTTTCCAGCGCGGCGAGCGAGGTGCCGGCGCGGCGGCACTCCTCGCAGAAGGCATCGACTTCCGGATTGGTCGCCGCCGCCTGCCTAGCCAGCGGATGGTCGGCAGCGATCGCCAGGAAGGAAGCGCCGAAGAGCGTGTCCGGACGGGTCGTGTAGACGGTCAGCTCGGTCGCGTCACCGGCGGTGCCTTCGACCAGTTCCCAACGCAGCGACAGGCCTTCGGAGCGGCCGATCCAGTTCTTCTGCATCAGGCGCACCTTCTCGGGCCACTGATCCAGCGTGTCGAGCGCGTCGAGCAGTTCCTGGCTGAAGTCGGTGATGCGGAAGAACCACTGCGTCAGTTCGCGCTGTTCGACCAGCGCGCCCGACCGCCAGCCGCGGCCGTCGATCACCTGCTCATTGGCGAGCACGGTGTTGTCGACCGGGTCCCAGTTGACCTTCGACTGCTTGCGGTAGACGAGGCCCTTCTCCAGGAAGTCCAGGAACAGGTGCTGCTGGCGCTGGTAGTAGGCGGGGTCGCAGGTCGCGAATTCGCGGTTCCAGTCGAGCGACAGGCCCATGACCTTGAGCTGCGCCTTCATCGAGGCGATGTTCTGGTAGGTCCAGCTTGCCGGATGCACGCCGCGTTCCATGGCAGCGTTTTCGGCCGGCATGCCGAAGGCGTCCCAGCCCATCGGGTGCAGCACGTTGAAGCCGCGGGCGCGCTTGTAGCGCGCCACCACGTCACCCATGGTGTAGTTGCGCACGTGGCCCATATGGATGCGGCCCGACGGATAGGGGAACATCTCGAGCACGTAGTACTTTTCGCGCGGATCGTCGTTCTCGGTCTGGAAGACCTCGTTCTTTTCCCATTCCTGCTGCCAACGGGGCTCGGCATCACGCGGATTGTATCGTTCGCTAGACATGTCTTTTCGATGTTCCGGAAGTTCTGCGGCGCATAGGGCGCGCCTCATGATAGTTGGGGTGACCTTCACCACGAAACCGCCTGACGGTCAAGTTTTTGAAGGGTTTGCCGCGACACTTTGGCGGATTTGCGCCCGTCATGAGGGTGGCGGTCTTGGCAAGCCGATCAACTTTGCCTAATCCGCTCGGTGAGTGGTTTGAGAAATCCGTTTCGGAGAAAAGGTCCATGGAAGTCCAAGAGCGATTGCAGGATGTCGTGAGCCGGATTCAGGCGGCAGAGAAGTCTGCTCATCGCGCCAAGGGTGCAGCCACGCTGGTCGCCGTGTCCAAAACCTTCGACGCCGATGCAATCCGGCTGGTGATTTCCGCAGGCCAGCGGGTCTTCGGAGAGAACCGGGTTCAGGAAGCGCAAGGCAAGTGGCCGGTGCTGAAGGCTGAAACGCCCAGCCTCGAACTGCACCTGATCGGCCCGCTGCAGTCGAACAAGGCGGCTGAGGCAGTCGCCCTTTTCGACGTCATCGAGACGGTCGATCGCGAGAAGATTGCCCGCGCGCTTGCCGCGGAAATGCAGAAGCAGGGCCGGAACCTCAGGCTCTACGTTCAGGTCAACACCGGGCTGGAGCCGCAGAAGGCCGGCATCCCACCGGAGGAAACGGTCGCCTTCGTCGATCTTTGCCGCCAGGAGCTGGGTCTGCAGATAGAGGGGCTGATGTGCATTCCGCCGGTCGAGGAAAATCCCGGCCCGCATTTCGCCCTGCTCGCCAAGCTGGCCGCCGCCTGCAAGCTCGAGAAGCTGTCGATGGGCATGTCCGGCGATTTCGAGACGGCGGTGCAGTTCGGCGCCACCAGCGTCCGTGTCGGTTCGGCCATTTTCGGCGCGCGATAACGCCATTTCGCCGCATTACGCTTTCGTCGGGGTTCCCCTGCCCACCCATTAGCCTATCCTTGTGCACGAGGAGGCCGGACATGTCCGGCAAATGCATAGGGAGGAACGGAAATGGCGAGTCGCTATTCCGAAGTGTACGCCGCCTGGAAGGCGGATCCGCAAGGTTTCTGGTCCGGTGCTGCCGACGCCATCGACTGGTTCGAACGCCCGCAACGCGCTTTCGATGCCGCGGGCGGCACCTATGGGCACTGGTATGCCGGTGGCTCGACGAACACCTGCTATAACTCTCTCGACCGCCACGTCGAAGCCGGGCGCGGCGAGCAGATCGCTTTCATCTATGACAGTCCGGTCACCGGCCGTGTCGAGCGCATCTCCTATGCGGCATTGCTTGCCGATGTGGCAGCACTGGCTGCCGTCTATCGGAAGCTCGGTGTCGGCAAGGGTGATCGCATCATCATCTACATGCCGATGATCCCGCAGGCGGCGGTTGCCATGCTGGCCGCCGCCCGCATCGGCGCCGTTCATTCGGTGGTCTTCGGCGGTTTTGCCGCCAACGAACTGGCGGTGCGCATCGACGATTGCCAGGCTAAGCTCGTGGTGTCCGCAAGCTGCGGCATCGAACCCGGCCGAACCGTCGCCTATAAGCCGCTGCTCGATGCAGCGCTGGAGATCGCGACCCACAAGCCGGCGCATTGCCTCGTCTTCCAACGGGAAATGGCGGAAGCGGACATGATGGAGGGACGCGACATCGATTTCGCTGTGGCGCTGGCGGCGGCGAAGCAGGAGGGTGAAGGGGTCGGATGCACGCCCGTTGCCTCAACCGATCCGCTTTACGTGCTCTATACGTCGGGCACCACCGGCCAGCCCAAGGGCGTGGTGCGCGACAATGGCGGCCACATGGTTGCGCTCAAATGGTCCATGGAGAACTTCTTCGGCGTCCAGCCGGGAGAGGTATTCTGGGCCGCCTCCGATATCGGCTGGGTCGTCGGCCACTCCTATATCGTCTATGGCCCGCTCCTGAACGGCAGCACCTCGATCCTCTTCGAGGGCAAGCCGGTCGGCACGCCCGATCCCGGAACCTATTGGCGGATCATCGCCGAGCACGGGGTCGTGGTGATGTTCACGGCGCCGACCGCTCTGCGCGCGATCCGCAAGGACGATCCCGATGCGTCCTATGTCGGCCGCTATGACCTGTCGCGCTTCCGCGCGCTGTTCCTTGCCGGTGAGCGGGCGGATCCGGATACGATCCGCTGGGCGGAGAAAGCGCTTGGGGTGCCCGTTATCGACCACTGGTGGCAGACGGAGACCGGTTGGCCCGTGGCCGGCAATCCCATGGGTCTCGGCCTGTTGCCGGTCAAGTACGGTTCTCCGGCGGTCCCACTGCCGGGGTATGATGTCCAGATTCTCGACGATGCCGGACATCCGGTCGGCCCGGGCACGCTCGGCAATGTCGTCGTAAAACTGCCGCTGCCGCCCGGCTGCCTGCCGACGCTTTGGAACGCAGACCATCGGTTCCGCGCGGCCTATCTCGAAGATTTTCCCGGCTATTACAAGACCGCCGATGCCGGCTATCTCGACGAGGATGGCTATATCTTCATCATGGCGCGCACCGACGACATCATCAACGTCGCGGGTCACCGGCTCTCGACCGGGGCAATGGAGGAGGTCTGCGCCAGCCATCCTGATGTCGCCGAATGCGCTGTCATCGGGATAGCCGATGATTTGAAGGGTCAGGTGCCAGCGGGCTTCCTCGTCATCAATTCCAATGTTTCCCGTGAAACGTCGGAGATCGAACGCGAAGTGATCAGCCTCGTGCGCGAGCGCATCGGGCCGGTGGCGGCCTTCCGCATGGCGATTTGCGTCAAGCGACTGCCGAAGACGCGGTCGGGCAAGATCCTGCGGGCTACGATCCAGAAAATTGCCGATCGCCAACCCTGGAAAATGCCGGCGACGATCGACGACCCGGTTATCCTGGACGAGATCACGTTGGCGCTGCATGGCCGGGGAATCGGCATCTAGCGACTTCCTGAGCCGGCTTATGATGTGAGCGCCACGGCGCTTGCATTAAGACCTGACGACGGTCGCGAACCAGTCGCTGAACACTGACACTGCCTTTGAGCGCGCGGTCTTGGTAATGAGAAAGTAGCTCTCGTCTTCGAGAGTGGCGATATCGGAGAGGATCACGAGGTCGCCGCTTTCGATTTCGCGCCGGAAGACCTCGACCGGACAAAGGGCCACGCCATGGCCGGCAATGACGGCCGTGGCGAGCAGGTTGAAGTCCTGGAAGATGGGACCTCGCAGGCTTTGTCCCGTCGTCACCCCTGCCCTGGCGAACCAATCGCGCCACCGCGAGGTTGTCTCGTCGTGCAGCAGATCGGCGGAAGCGATCGCCTGCACTGCCCTCAACTCACCTTTCCGTTCGATGTAACGGGGGCTCGCAACTGGCCGATTGATTCGCGAAAACAGCCGGTCTGACCGCGTCCCTTCGCTCGTATCGGCGCCGAGAGTGATGAGGATATCGCAGCCGGTTTCGCGCAATTGCTGTTCGGCCATGGCGTAGACGACCTTGACGTCGACCTCGGGATGACGGCCGAGAAATTCACCGAGTGCCGGTATCAGCCAGCGGGTGGCGATCGAGGGAATACAGGCGACGCTCACTTGCGCCTTGGCATTCAATCGCAGCAACTCCGTTTCCGCGGCGATGCGCTCGAACGCCGATGTCAGCGCCGTTGCTAGGCTTTCAGCCTCTGCTGCTAGCCGCACTCCACGTTTCTCCCGCACGAAGAGCGGGCGGCCAAACCACTCTTCCAGCAAGCGGATCTGGTGGCTGACGGCCGCATGCGTCACATGCAGTTCGTCGCCGGCGCGGGAGAAACTTGCCAAACGCGCTGCGGCTTCGAAGGCGCGCAGCATGCCGAGTGGTGGCAGCATCATCTGTAAATTTTCCTCATCAATTCCGTGAGGAATCGTCGTTTGATTGGCTTCCTATGTCAACGGATACTGAGCTCATCGTGGAAAGGGCGGAAGAATCCCGTCCGAAAACATTAGAAATCCTTACAGATGGAGAGACCCATGTTCGTGCGCAGCCTGCAGCAGATCGAAGCAACCGATCATTTCGTCGAATGGGGCAGCGGCACCAGTCATCGGCTGCTTACCGAAAGGGATGGCATGGGCTTCACCGTATGCCACACGGTGGTGCGCGCCGGCACGGTATCGCTGCTCGAATATCGCAACCATCTGGAGGCCTGCTACTGCATCGCCGGCCACGGTGAGGTCGAGGATATGCAGGGCGAGATCTTCCCGATCAACAAGGGCGATATCTACGTGCTGGACCAGCACGACAAACACTATCTGCGCGGCGGCAAGGACGAAGATCTGATCCTCGTCAGCATCTTCAATCCGCCGCTTAAAGGGACCGAGCGCCACAACCTCAACGATCCATCCGGTTCGGCCTATTGAACGTATTGAACACTGGCCAACAAAAAAGCCCGGATCGACGATCCGGGCTTTTTTCATCGAGCTGGACGGCGATCAATAGTGATCGTCTTCGTCCTCGTCCTTGCGGTCCGACTTCAGCGACTTGAGCTTGGCGAAGACGGCATCGGCGTCAATTTCCTTCTCTTCCTCGCGCTCGTAGTTGAAGCCCAGCTTTTCGGTCTCCTGAGCCGATTCCAGCGTCTGGCCGAGTTCGGCAGCCGTCGGCAGCGGACGGCCCTTGGAGGCGCGTTCGACTTCGAGGTCGAGGTCGATCTGCGAGCAGAGGCCGAGTGTCACCGGATCCATCGGCGTCAGGTTGGCGGAATTCCAGTGGGTGCGCTCGCGGATCTGCTCGATCGTCGACTTGGTGGTGCCGACGAGGCGCGAAATCTGTGCATCCTTCAACTCGGGATGGTTGCGAACCAGCCAGAGAATGGCGTTGGGGCGATCCTGGCGCTTGGAGACCGGGGTGTAGCGCGGACCTTTACGCTTCGAGTCAGGAACGCGGACCTTCGGCTCGGAAAGCTTCAGCTTGTGGTTGGGGTTTCCTTCTGCGCGAGCGATCTCGTCACGCGAAAGCTGGCCCGTGGCAATCGGGTCGAGGCCCTTGATGCCCTGCGCGGATTCACCGTCGGCGATCGCCTTTACTTCAAGCGGGTGCAGCTTGCAAAACTGCGCGATCTGGTCGAAGGACAGCGCGGTATTGTCAACGAGCCAGACGGCTGTTGCCTTGGGCATAAGCAGTTGCTGAGCCATGGATATAGTCCTTTTGTCCGCCGCGCCGGTGTCGCGGGCCGTGGAGTCTACCACTGATTTCCGGGAAATGTGGGCCTCTATACCGTCCTTGTCTCAAAATTGCAATTCTTCAGTTCCAAATGTCCTTTTGTCTAATTGCGGCAGCCATTTGACCTGCTATGTATGTCCGCGAAACGGGCTGGCCCTGGGAGTGGCGAGCCGCACTAGGAATGCGTAGGGAGGAAAATATGTCCGCCAAAATCTATCCGGTGTTGAAGTCTGCCAAGAGCCGGACGTTGCTCGACAACGCCACTTACCTGAAGTGGTACGAGGAGAGTGTTTCGGACCCGGCAAAGTTCTGGGGCAAACACGGCAAACGGATCGATTGGTTCAAGCCCTATACCAAGGTCAAGAACACCTCCTTCAAGGGCAAGGTTTCGATCAAGTGGTATGAAGACGGCCTCACCAACGTCTCCTACAACTGTATCGACCGCCACCTGAAGACGCATGGCGAGAAGACGGCAATCATCTGGGAAGGTGACAACCCCTATATCGACAAGAAGATCACCTACAACCAGCTCTACGAGCAGGTTTGTCGCCTCGCCAACGTGCTGAAGAAGCACGGCGTCAAAAAGGGCGACCGCGTCACCATCTACATGCCGATGATCCCGGAAGCGGCCTATGCGATGCTTGCCTGCGCCCGCATCGGTGCCATCCATTCGGTCGTCTTCGGCGGTTTCTCGCCGGATGCGCTTGCCGGCCGTATCGTCGACTGCGAATCCACCTTCGTCATTACCTGCGATGAGGGCGTGCGCGGCGGCAAGCCGGTACCGCTCAAGGAAAACACCGACACCGCGATCGACATCGCGGCTAAGCAGCATGTCATCGTCAACAAGGTGCTCGTGGTCCGCCGCACCGGCGGCAAGACCGCCTGGGCGCCTGGCCGCGACCTCTGGTATCACCAGGAAATCGCCACGGTGAAGCCGCATTGCGAGCCGGCGAAGATGAAGGCGGAAGATCCGCTGTTCATCCTCTATACCTCAGGCTCGACCGGCAAGCCGAAGGGCGTGCTGCACACGACCGGCGGTTACCTCGTCTATGCGTCGATGACGCATGAATATGTCTTCGACTACCGCGACGGCGAAGTCTACTGGTGCACGGCCGACGTCGGCTGGGTCACCGGCCACTCTTATATCGTCTACGGCCCGCTGGCGAATGCGGCGACGACCGTCATGTTCGAAGGTGTCCCGAATTTCCCGGATGCTGGGCGCTTCTGGGAAGTGGTCGAAAAGCACAAGGTCAACGTCTTCTACACGGCGCCGACGGCGATCCGCTCGTTGATGGGTGCCGGTGACGACTTCGTCAAGCGCTCGTCGCGCTCGTCGCTCCGCCTGCTCGGCTCGGTTGGTGAGCCGATCAACCCGGAAGCCTGGGAGTGGTACTACAACGTCGTCGGCGAGCAGAAGTCGCCGATCGTCGATACCTGGTGGCAGACGGAGACCGGTGGCATCCTGATTACGCCGCTGCCGGGCGCAACCGATCTCAAGCCCGGTTCCGCCACCCGGCCGTTCTTCGGTGTGCAGCCGCAGCTGGTCGACAATGAAGGAAACGTGCTTGAGGGCGCCGCTGACGGCAACCTCTGCATCACCGACAGCTGGCCCGGCCAGATGCGCACGATCTACGGCGATCACGCGCGCTTCGGCCAGACCTACTTCGCCACTTACAAGGGCAAGTATTTCACCGGTGACGGCTGCCGTCGCGATGAGGACGGCTATTACTGGATCACCGGTCGCGTGGACGACGTTCTCAATGTTTCCGGCCACCGTCTCGGAACGGCAGAAGTCGAATCGGCGCTGGTATCGCATCACCTCGTCTCGGAAGCGGCAGTTGTCGGCTATCCGCATCCGATCAAGGGCCAGGGCATCTACTGCTATGTTTCGCTGATGGCCGGCGAAATCGGCAATGACGATCTTCGCGCTGCTTTGGTGAAGCACGTCCGTTCGGAAATCGGACCGATCGCCACGCCGGACAAGATCCAGTTCGCACCGGGCCTGCCGAAGACCCGCTCTGGCAAGATCATGCGACGCATCCTGCGCAAGATCGCCGAAGACGATTTCGGCGCGCTCGGCGATACTTCGACGCTCGCCGATCCGGCCGTCGTCGACGACCTCATCGCCAATCGTCAGAACAAGGCCTGATCTCTTGCGGCCGCTACGAGCCCACTGGGTGTGTAGCGGCCGTTTCGACTGAAACAAATAAGGTTTGCACGTGATTTGCGGTGTCGCTGCACGCAGTGCTCTGCACCTGTGGCGATTTAGTGAGCCGGATTCAGTTCGCAGCTAAGGGGCCGGCGGCTTGCCGCCTCAAGCTTAGAAGTCGATCGCCCGACCCTTGATCTCCCAGTCGCCGTAGCGGGCAGGATCTTCACCGCCGCGTCCGCCGATCTCTGGTGGCAATTCCTTCTTCTCTTCCGCCTGACGCCGCTCTTCGGCTTCCTTCAGCGCGCGCATGGCTGCGGGCGGCAGTGGCCGTTTCGGGCGATCGGGAGCGTTGTCATTGTCGTTCTGCATCTGAACGGTATCCGGATTCGAGCATCAATATTGAAGAACGGGGCATTTGCACCCATCATATAGGATGCCGTTCACACAACGGGAACCCTGATTCACGTGAAACATCGACGATCCGGAGACTTAGATGAACCTTGTCCGCACCGCCATGCTGCTTGCAGTCATGACCGCCCTGTTCATGGCGGTGGGCTTCGTCATCGGCGGACGCGGCGGCATGATGATCGCCTTCGTCATGGCCGCGGGCATGAACTTCTTCTCGTACTGGAACTCCGACAAGATGGTGCTGCGCATATATCGCGCCCAGGAAGTCGATGAGCGCTGTGCGCCGGAGTACTACGGCATCGTGCGTGACCTTGCCCGGAATGCCGGTCTGCCGATGCCGCGCGTCTATGTGATCGACAGCCCCCAGCCGAATGCCTTCGCCACCGGTCGCAATCCCGAAAATGCCGCGGTTGCCGCCTCCACCGGCCTGCTGCATGCGCTGAACTATGATGAAGTGGCGGGCGTCATGGCGCACGAACTGGCGCACGTGCAGAACCGTGATACGCTCACGATGACGCTGACGGCGACGCTTGCCGGCGCGATCTCGATGCTCGGCAACTTTGCCTTCTTCTTCGGCGGCAACCGTGAAAACAACAATCCGCTCGGTTTCATCGGCACGCTGGTCGCCATGATCGTGGCGCCGATGGCGGCGATGCTGGTGCAGATGGCGATCAGCCGTACCCGTGAATACTCGGCTGACCGGCGCGGCGCCGAGATCTGCGGCAAGCCCATGGCGCTGGCCTCGGCGCTGCAGAAGATTGCCGGTGCGGCGCAGCAGATTCACAATGACGACGCCGAACGCAATCCGGCGACGGCGCATATGTTCATCATCAACCCGCTCTCCGGCGAGCGGATGGACAACCTGTTCTCGACCCATCCGAACACCGAAAACCGGATTGCGGCCCTGCAGCAGATGGCCCAGGAAATGTCTTCGGTCTCGACGCCGCCGGTTCGGGCTGATAATCCGGTGCGCAAATCGCGCTCTGTACCCTCTACCGGTTGGGGTCGCGGTGGTTCCGAACCACCCAAAGGTCCCTGGTCCTGATGTCCACAGATAACAAGAACGATTCACTCCCGAAACGATCGCACCGAAACGGCGCCGCAGCGAAATCGAAAAAACCCGCCGATGCGCCTCGCGGCCCGGAAAAACCGGGGCTGAGAGCACGTCAGGCCGCCGCCAAGATTCTCGGCGCGGTGATCGACCGCAAGACGTCGCTCGACGGCATGCTCGACAGCGAGCACGGCAATCCGGCCTATCGCGAACTCAGTGAGGCCGACCGTGCTCTGGTGCGGGCGATCCTGAACTCAGGGCTTCGCCATCTCCCGCGCATCCAGGCCGCCATCAATTCGCTGTTGCAGACGCCTTTGCCGGAGGGCGCGCGCGCGCTCGATCACGTACTTGCCGTCGCGGCAGCGCAGATCCTCTATCTCGATGTGCCTGATCATTCCGCCGTCGACCTCGCCGTTGAGCAGGCGCAGGCGGATCCGCGCAATCGGCGTTTCGCCAATCTCGTGAATGCGGTTCTTCGGCGCCTGTCACGTGAAAAGGATGCCATTCTCGAAGGTATGCGTGATGTCCCGGCGATGCCGGATTGGTTCTTCGAGCGCCTGGTCGCCCGCTATGGCGCTGGACCAGCCCAACAGATCGCGGAAGCGCAGCTGACGCCGGCGGCAATCGATTTGTCGGTCAAGTCTGAGCCCGCAGCTTGGGCCGAGCGTCTTGGTGGCATCGTCTTGCCGACCGGTTCGGTCCGTCTCGGCGCATTTTCCGGCTCCATCCCTTCCTTAGCCGGATTCGACGATGGCGCATGGTGGGTTCAGGATGCTGCAGCGTCGATACCGGCGCGGCTGTTCGGCGACCTCAGCGGCAAGCGGGTCGTCGATCTCTGTGCCGCACCGGGCGGCAAGACCGCACAGCTCATCCTCGCCGGCGCCGAAGTGACGGCGCTTGATCAGTCCGGCAGCCGTTTGCGTCGGCTGAAGGGCAATCTGAAGCGGCTTGGCCTGGAGGCGGAGACGAAGGAAGTTAACATGGCCGACTTCCAGCCGGAAATGCTGTTCGATGCGGCCCTGCTCGATGCACCCTGCTCTTCCACCGGCACGACACGTCGTCACCCCGACGTGCTGTGGACCAAGGGGCCGGAGGATATCGCAAAGCTCGCCACCTTGCAGGAGCGGCTGCTCCGCCATGCGCTCACCGTCGTCAAGCCCGGTGGCATCGTCGTCTTTTCCAATTGCTCTCTCGATCCGCTCGAAGGCGAAGAGGTTGTTGAGCGAGTGATCGGTTCCGGTGCTGCCTATGAACGGGTTGCGATTTCGGCTGCGGACTGGCCGGGGCTGGAGGACGCAATCACGCCGCTCGGCGAAATGCGCACCACGCCGGCGATGTTCCCGCTCGACGCGCCCTTTGCCAGTGGTCTCGACGGCTTCTACGCGGCGGTGATTCGCCGCAAATAGCAGCGCCAACCGAAGTTGAGTCGGTCAAAATGGGGCTCAAGGCCCTGTTTTGCCGCGTCATTTGACGCTATCGCGCCAGAGGCCTATCAAAGACGACAATATTGATAAAAGTTTAACGGTCTCTCTGACACCATGCGGCGGCTGGCGCGAGACCATCGCCCGTTCAGATGTCTTGAGCGGTCGTGCCAGAAATGAGGAAACCGGCGGCCTTGATGTTGTTTTCCGGCAGGCGGAGGCTTTCTTACCTGTATGTGCGTGAAGGTTGGCGCCGGGTGTCGCGCCGGCTGTCGATCGGTCGCGTCTCCACTTTGCGTTTTACTGGCTCGACGCCCAACCGCCTGATCGTCGCGCCGACCGATCTTAGAGCCGTCGATCCCTTTGTTGCCGAAGAAATTCTCGCCGGCCGTTTCCCGCTTGCCGGCCGCGTTGTCGATACGGAAGGCGAGTCGCCGTTCGAGATCGACCTGCCGTCGCGCGAGTTCGCGGCGCGTCTCCACTCCTTCGGCTGGCTGAGGCACCTGCGTGCGATCCGCGAGGATGCCGGCTATGTGCGTTTGCGCCAGATCGTCGACGACTGGATCGCCACCCACGGCCGCGATCTCGGCGGCATTGCCTGGGATCCGGATATCATCGCCCAGCGTATCATTGCCTGGCTTTCCCACTCGCCCGTTGTTTTGCGCAATGCGGAGCATGGTTTCTATCGCCGTTTCCTGAAGAGTCTGGCGCTTCAGGTGCGCTACCTGCGCCACATCGCAGAGACGGTGCGCGATGGCGAGGCGAGGCTTCGGGTGCGGCTTGCGCTTGCCATGGCGTCGGTCGCCATGCCAGCTTCGCCGAGCGCCATTCGCAAAGCCTCGCGCCATCTCGACCTCGAACTCGATCGCCAGATCCTGCCGGATGGCAGCCATTGCTCGCGCAGCCCGCGGGCCGGGCTCGAATTGCTGCTCGATCTGCTGCCGCTTCGGCAGACCTACGTCAATCTCGGCCATGACGTGCCGTCGCGGCTGATCCCCTGCATCGACCGCATGTATCCGGCCCTGCGCTTTTTCCGCCATCAGGGCGGCGAGCTCGCGCTGTTCAACGGCGCGACGTCGGTCCTGGCGCACGAACTGGCCTCGGTGCTGCGTTATGACGAGACCGCAGGCGAACCGTTCCGTTCGCTGCCCCATGCGCATTACGAGCGTCTGGCGATCGAGAACACGGTCGTCATCATGGATACCGGCCGGCCGCTTTCCGTCGATCTCTCGCGCAGCGCCCATGCCGGCTGCCTGTCCTTCGAAATGTCGTCGGGCAAGACGCGCTTCGTCGTCAATTCCGGTGCCCCGAAATTTGCCGGCGACCGTTTCCGGCAGATGTCGCGCACGACCGCAGCGCATTCCACTGTCACCGTCAACGACACGTCCTCTTCGCGCTTCTCGCACTCCCGTTTCCTGGGGCCGATCATGACGACAGGCGTTTCGAAGGTAACGGTGGCACGGAAAGACGAGCCTGGCGGGCTGGAGTCGGTGACGGCAAGTCATGACGGTTATCTTGCGGCCTTCGACCTGGTCCACGAACGCGACATCGGCGTCCTGAACGGCGGCCGCATGATCCGTGGCCGCGACCGGCTGTCGCGGGCCGATGGCAGTGATCCGGACGACGGCAATACGGCAACGGCTGTCGCGCGTTTCCACATTCATCCGGCCGTGGGCATCCGCCAGAATAATGCGCGCGAGATCTTTCTGACCGCGCCGGATGGCGAAATCTGGCTCTTTGCCTGCCAGGACGGAGAGCTTGCGGTGGAGGAGGACATCTTCTTTGCCGATCCTTCGGGCATCCGCGCGTCGTCGCAACTGACCGTAACCTTCGCCGTCGCCCGTCAGCCGGAGATCCAGTGGACCTTCTCGCGCGTGAACTGAGGTGCTTATTTTAGCGCTACCGTCTCGTGGAGGTTCCTTCTCCAGACAAGCTATGCTAACGGGCAGCCATCCCAACCGCCGGAGCTTCCTCCCGGGCGTCCGGCGCCGCCAAAGGAGCATGGTGATGGCTGTCGCCTCGAAGAAAATCCCCGCCCCGAACGAGGTTACGGTCCGCACCGCCCTCCTCTCCGTGTCCGATAAAGCAGGCGTCGTCGATCTGGCGCGCGCTCTTCATGAAAAGGGCATCCGGCTCGTATCGACCGGCGGCACGCACAAGGCGCTCTCGGAGGCCGGCCTGCCGGTGAGCGACGTTTCCGAACTGACCGGCTTTCCTGAAGTCATGGATGGCCGCGTGAAGACGCTGCATCCGGGCGTGCACGGCGGCTTGCTCGCGATCCGCGACGATGCCGATCACGTCGCCGCGATGTCGACGCACGGCATCACCGCGATCGACCTTGCGATCATCAACCTCTATCCCTTCGAAGAAGTCCGCGCCCAGGGCGGCGACTATCCGACCACAGTCGAAAACATCGACATCGGCGGCCCGGCAATGATCCGCGCCTCGGCCAAGAACCATGCCTATGTGACGATCGTCACCGATCCGGCCGACTATCCGGTTCTTTTGGAAGAGCTTGCTGCCGGCAAGACGACCTATGCCTTCCGCCAGAAGATGGCGGCCAAGGCCTATGCCCGCACCGCGGCTTACGATGCAGCCATCTCCAACTGGTTCGCCGAGGCGCTCGATACGCCGATGCCGCGCCACCGGGTGATCGGCGGCGTGCTCAAGGAAGAGATGCGCTACGGCGAGAACCCGCATCAGAAGGCGGGCTTTTATCTCACCGGCGAGAACCGCCCGGGTGTCGCCACCGCGACGCTGCTTCAGGGCAAGCAGCTCTCCTACAACAACATCAACGACACGGATGCGGCCTTCGAACTGGTCGCCGAATTCCTGCCGGAGAAGGCGCCGGCCTGTGCCATCATCAAGCACGCCAATCCTTGCGGCGTTGCAACGGCACCGACGCTGACGGAAGCCTATCGCCGGGCGCTTGCCTGCGATTCCACGTCGGCGTTCGGCGGCATCATCGCGCTCAACCAGGAACTCGATGCGGAAACGGCGGAAGAAATCGTCAAGCTCTTCACCGAAGTGATCATCGCGCCTTCCGTCAGCGATGCTGCCAAGGCGGTCATCGCCCGCAAGCCAAACCTTCGCCTGCTTTCGACCGGTGGCCTGCCGGACCCGCGCATTCCCGGCCTTGCGGCCAAGACCGTCTCAGGCGGTCTGCTGGTGCAGACGCGCGACAACGGCATGGTCGAAGATCTCGAGCTCAAGGTCGTGACCAAGCGCGCGCCGACGGCCCAGGAACTCGAGGACATGAAGTTCGCCTTCAAGGTGGCGAAACACGTCAAGTCGAACGCGATCGTCTATGCCAAGGACGGCCAGACCGCCGGCATCGGCGCTGGCCAGATGAGCCGCGTCGATTCCGCCCGCATCGCTGCGATCAAGGCCGAGGAAGCGGCCAAGGCGCTCGGTCTCGCGACGCCGCTCACCAAGGGCTCCGCCGTCGCCTCCGAAGCCTTCCTGCCCTTTGCTGACGGTCTGCTCTCGGCGATTGCCGCAGGTGCCACCGCCGTCATCCAGCCGGGCGGCTCGATGCGTGACGAAGAGGTGATTGCCGCTGCCAACGAGCACGGCGTTGCCATGGTCTTCACCGGTATGCGCCACTTCCGCCACTAAGGCGCGTGAACGACAAGTCAGAGGCCGTCGCGTCCGAAGGATGCGGCGGTTTTTTTGCGCCCGTCGTCAGCCGGATAGGGCGTGCGCAGGAGGATCAACAGGCCAACGACCAGAAACGCGATGAGGGCCATCATGCCGATGCGGGCCGAACCGGTGGCAAGCGTGATCGTCGCGACCGAGGCAGGGGCAAGGAACGACGTGGCGCGGCCGGAAAGCGCATAGAGACCGAAGTAGCGCCCGGCCTCGTCCAGGCTGACGCTGCGGGCAAGATATGAACGCGACGAGGCCTGAACCGGGCCGAAGGCTATGCCAACCAAGAGGCCATAGAGGATGTAGGCCTTCTCAGCCGCCGTGCCGAACAGGCCCCCGGTATCCTCCGTCGACAGCGGCATGAGACCGAACAGGGTGAAGCCCGGGCCGGTCGAGACGATGCCGATCGTTGCCAATGTCAGGCAGATCAGGCTGGCAGTGACGATGACCTTGGAGCCGAGCCGCGTATCAAGCCTGCTTGCATAGAGGCAGCCGCCGATGGCGACGACGTTCAAGATGATGCCGTAGATGCCGAGTTCCAGCGTCCGCCAGCCAAACATTGCGGCGGCGAAGGTGCCGCCAAGCGCCAGAAGGCCGTTGACGCCATCCTGGAAGATCATGCGCGCGATGAGGAAGCGCAGAATGCCCGTTCTTTCCTTGAGTTCGCCGAGCGTGCCCTTCAATTCCCGAAGGCCGGTGACGGTTGCCTTGCCAAGCGACATGGTCGCCTTAGTCGCATCCGGGGTGAACAGGAACATCGGCAGGATGAAGACGAGGTACCAAAGCGCCGAGATCGGGCCGGTGATGCGCGCATCCTCTCCCTTGGCAGGATCGAGACCAAACAACGGATCGATGCCGGCTGCCGTCTTGCCGGTCTCGGGGCTGCCGGCAAGGAGTGCCACGACGGCGATCAGCACGATCATGCCGCCGAGATAGCCAAGCCCCCAGGCGATATTCGAGATGCGGCCGACGTCCTTCTCCGGAACGAGGCGCGGCATCATCGAATCGTTGAAGACGATCGAGAACTCGGCCGCGATGCTTGCGAGGATCATGAAGATCGCCGGGTAGAGGATGGGCGAGCCGGGTGCCGCGAACCAGAGCATGGCGAGTGATGCGATCTTGATGACCGCAAAGAAGGCGATCCAGGGTTTGCGCGGCCCCGTCGCATCGGCGATCGAGCCAAGTACCGGTGAAAGCACGGCGATAATGATGCCGGAAACCGTCAGCGTATAGCCCCACATCGCCTGGCCGACGGCGTGATCCTCCGTCAGGCGCGAGACGAAGTAGGGGCCGAAGATGAAGGTGGTGATGACCGTGAAGAAGGGTTGCGCCGCCCAGTCGAACAGCATCCAGCCAGCGATGCCCGCGCGCGACGCCCGCGGTTGTTCCTCAGTCCTCTCGGCCGAAATCTGCAAGGTCCCCTCCCGAAACGACTGCGCCGCGCGTCCTCTCGAACGCGCGGCGCAGCCTATCTTCAATCCCACCGATTCCAAAAGGTCCAGAGCAGGATGCGGACGAAAAAACTGCCCGCATCTGCGTTTGTCCCGTTCAGGCGGGCCGGTTCCATCCAACCCGCGCCGATCGGTACGGGATAAAATGCCTTACTTCGCCCTACCGCGTGCGAGGTCATTGAGGAGACCTGCAGCAACGGTGATCTTGGCGAGCGTCGTTTCGCCCTTCTCGGTCAGGAGCCGCAGCTGGCCGGTCGCCTGGGCGACTCGGACGCGTTCGCTCTCTTCCCAGGCGGCTACCGGATTGCGGTCCTTCTTCTGCTCGCGCAGCGCTGCCGCGGTGATATCCCGCCGCGCTGCGGCGATATCGGATACGGCCCGCGACAGAGCCATTGCCTCGAACTGCTCCGTTGCCGGAACACGATCGGACGCCGCAAGCAGGCGGTTGATCCGAAGCGTGTCGGTGACGGCGAAGTAGCCCTGGGCCGTGCGGCTCAGCGTTTCGCCGGTTTCAGCGGCAATCTGCATGATCTCGGGCACGAGCGTCATCAACGCCAGTTCCGAAATCTCCTCGGCGAGCTTGGCGGGTACCCCGCCCTCGACGAAGGCAGCCGTCTTCAACCGGGCCTCTTCGGCGCTCTCGCCGGAGACGGCGGTCCGCATGGTAGCGCGCAGCTTCTGCAGGCCGTCGCCGAGACGCGATACGGCTTCGGAGACCGAGCCGGTCGCCGCGTGGGTACGCAACGCCCGCTCGGTGACGAGTGTGAAGATGCGACCGACTTCCTGGTAGAGGATGTTCTGCAGGCCGCCGCCGATCTTGTTGTCGAGTGCGTCGATCTCGTCATAGATCCGCGGCAGGTCGAAGCCGTCGAGCGCCAGCACAGCGGCCTTGACGACGTCGGCCGAGAGGAAGCCGGTGGCATCCGTCAGCGTCGAGACGAAGGCCGGGCCACCGCGGTTGATGACTTCGTTGGCGAGGATCGTCGCGATGATTTCGCGGCGCAGGCGATGGCCGTGAATGTCGCCGGCATAGGTCTTGCGCATCTTGCCCGGGAAGTAGCGCTCCAGCGTTGCCGTGAAGTACGGATCGTCGGGCAGTTCGCTCGCAATCAGTTCATCGAAGAGAACGAGCTTGGAGTAGGAAAGCAACACGCCGATTTCCGCGCGGGTCAACGGCTTGCCTGCCTGGTAGCGCTCGGTCATCGCCTGGTCGGTCGGCAGCGTCTCGACCTTGCGGTTGAGATGGCCGTCGGCCTCGAGGCGCGTCATGAGCCGGCCAAGCGTCGTGCGGTTGCCGAGCCCTTGCATCGCGGTCAGCGAGATCGCCAGCGATTGCTCGTAGTTGTTGCGCAGCACCAGATGGCCCACTTCCTCGGTCATCGAGGCGAGCAGCGTATTGCGCTTCGGGCGGGTCAGGCGACCATCGCGCATGGCCGAAGCAAGCGCGATCTTGATGTTGACCTCGACGTCGGAGGAGTTGACGCCGGCCGAGTTGTCGATGGCGTCCGAGTTGCAGCGGCCGCCATTGAGGCCGAAGCCGATGCGGCCCTTCTGGGTAACGCCCAGGTTAGCGCCCTCGCCGATGACGCGGGCGCGGACCTCTTCGGCCGTCACACGGATGGCATCGTTGGCGCGGTCGCCGACTTCCGCATCCGTTTCGTTGCTGCCGCGGATGTAGGTGCCGATGCCGCCGAACCATAGCAGATCGACCTGGTTCTTCAGGATCGCATTCATTATCTCGAAGGGCGTTGCCTTCTGCTTGTCGAGGCCGATGGCGGCCATCGCCTGAGGCGTGAGCGTCACCGACTTTTCGGCACGCGAGATGATCATCGCGCCCTCGGACAGCGTCTTGCGGTCATAGTCCTGCCAGCTCGAACGCGGCAGAGCGAACATGCGCGTGCGCTCGGCGAACGAGGCATCGATATCCGGCGACGGATCGATGAAGATGTCGCGGTGGTCGAAGGCCGCGATCAGGCGGATCTTCTCCGAGAGCAGCATGCCGTTGCCGAAGACGTCACCGGACATGTCGCCGACGCCGGCAACGGTGAAGGGCGTCGTCTGGATGTCGATGTCCATCTCGCGGAAGTGCCGCTTGACGGTCTCCCAGGCGCCGCGGGCGGTGATGCCCATCTTCTTGTGGTCGTAGCCGGCGGAGCCGCCCGAGGCGAAGGCGTCGTCAAGCCAGAAGCCCGCTTCCTGCGCCAGGCCGTTGGCCGTGTCGGAGAAGGTCGCAGTGCCCTTGTCGGCGGCAACGACGAAATAGGGGTCGTCACCATCGCGGCGCAGCGTATCGGCGGGCGGCACGATATCCTGGCCGACGATGTTGTCAGTCACCGAAAGCAGAGTGCGGATGTAGGTCTTGTAGGCTTCGGTACCGGCCCTGAAGACCTCGTCACGGGTGCCGCCGACGGGGAGTTGCTTCGGATAGAAGCCGCCCTTGGCGCCAACCGGTACGATGACGGCGTTCTTGACCTGCTGCGCCTTGACGAGGCCAAGCACTTCCGTGCGGTAGTCCTGGGCGCGGTCCGACCAGCGCAGGCCGCCACGGGCGACCTTGCCGAAGCGCAGGTGCACGCCCTCGACCTCGGTGCCGTAGACGAAGATTTCGCGGAACGGACGCGGTTCCGGCAGGCCGTCGAGCTGCTTCGGGTCAAGCTTGAAGGCGAGAACCGCGCGCGGCTTGCCGTCGGCGCCATGCTGGAAGTAGTTGGTCCGGAGCGTCGCTTCGATCGCGTTGACGTAGCGGCGCAGGATGCGATCCTCGTCGAGGCTCGGAACGGCAGACAGCGCGTCCTCGATCGCGGAAAGCAGGGCGCTGCACTTCTTTGCACGCGGCTTTTCCTCGAGCTTCGGATCCATCCGGGTCACGAACAGCTTGAAGATATCGGCTGCGATCGCCGGATACTTGTTCAGCGTGTCGGCGATATAGCCCTGCGAATAGGTGATGCCGGCCTGGCGCAGATAGCGGGAATAGGCGCGCAGCACCGTGACTTCGCGGGCATTGAGGCCCGCAAGCAGGATCAGCCGGTTGAAGTTGTCGTCCTCGATCGTGCCGTTCCAGGCGGCGAGGAAGGCTTCCTCCAGCGCCGCACCCGACTTTTCGAGATTGAGCGCAAGGCCGTCGCGATGGATCAGCTCCATGTCGTGCAGCACGACGCGGTGCTTGTCCTCGCCGTGCCTGCCGACATTGAGGTCGTAGGTCTGTTCGCTGATGACCCGGAAGCCGAGGTTTTCCAGCAGCGGCACGCGGCGCGACAGCGACACGGGCTCGCCGGCATGGAAGATCTTCAGCTCGGCCGTGTCAGGACGGTTGACCGGGCGGTTATAGTTGTAGAACGAGATCCGGATCGGATCTTCCGCCTTGCAGGCGGCAATGTCTGCAAGGTCGGCATAGGCTTCCGCCGGCGTGAAGAACGACTGGTAGGCGCCGTCGACATCAAGCTCGATGCCGTCCTTACGGGCGAGAAGGTCGAACCGATCGATCCAGCGCGTGACGATGCCGCGAACGGCCTCTTCAAGCTTGGCCTGCGGAATGCGCGGGGTCTTGCCGCTGGTGCGGCCTATGATGAAGTGGACGCGCGCCAGACCGCCTTCGGGGAAGGCCGGGTAATAGGCCGAAACGCGGCCGTCATAGGCGGTCTTCAGGTAGTCGCCGATCTTTTCGCGTACGTCGGAATCATATTGTTCGCGCGGCACGAAGACGATGACCGAGACAAAGCGGTCGAAATGGTCGATGCGCGGCAGGACGCGGATGCGCGGCCGGTCGCCCAACTCGTTGATCTGTTCGCAGAAGGCGGCGAGCAGACCGACATCGATCTGGAAGAGGTCGTCGCGCGGATAGGATTCGAGCGTGTTGTCCAGCATCTTGCCGGAGTGGCTCTGCGGGTCGTAGCCGAAATGGTCGACGATCTTCTCGATCTTGTGGCGCAGCAACGGGATTTCAGCCGCCTGGCGGGTATAGGCCGAGGAAGTGAACAGGCCGACAATGCGCAACTCGCCGGCGACATTGCCGTCGGCATCGAAGCGCTTGATGCCGATATAGTCCATATAGGCGCGGCGATGGACGACCGATTTCACGTTGGCCTTGGTGACGATCAGGAAATCGGGGCCGTCGAGGAAGGCGAGGATTTCCGGCGTGGTCAGTACTGCGTCCTTGCCCTGGCGCAGAACGCGCACGTCGGGGTTGGAGAGGATGCCGAGGCCCCTGCCCTTGCCGCGCTCGACCGTCGCCTTTCCGCCCTTGCCCGAGTAGGTATACTCGCGCATGCCGATAAAGGTGAAGTTGTTGTCGCGCAGCCAGCGAAGGAAGGCGAGCGCCTCATCACGGTCGCTTTTCTTGCGCGAGGCGTTGTAGGCCTCGAGTTCCTGCACGGCCTGGTCGAGCAGCGCCGTCATCGCCGGCCAGTCGTGTACCGTCTGGTGTACCTGCTCCAGCACGTCGCGGATGCGGTTGCTGAGCTGCTCGGCTTCGACGGGCGCCAGCTTCGTCAAGTGGATCTGGATGTGGCTGACGCGGTGCGCCGGATCGCTTGCCTCTTCCGGATCGAAGAGTTTTACCGGCTTGCCCGGTTCCTTGACCAGGATGGGATGGATCGCAAGGTGGATATCGCGGTGCGTGCTGGTGATTTCCCCCATGACCGAATCATAGAGGAACGGCATGTTGTGTTCGGTGATCGCGATGATCGAAACCTCGGTGCCACCCGGCGCGACGCCGGCGACGGTTTCGACCGAAACTTGCGGCTTGCCGCCATCCCAGCGGGCGAGTTCACGATGCGCATGGGCTGCAATCAGCGCCAGCATGTCCGCCGAATAAAGATCGAGGTCATCGTTGCTGGCCCCACCGAAGAGGCTCTCCGGCGCCAGCGCGTCGACGCCCAGTTTGATGGCGGCCGCCTTTGCTGCGTCGATGTGTCTGTCCCGCTTCGGATTGTATTTCACGCCCATGAAGTCTCTCCCACTCATGATAGGCCAAACCCTATCAGAACCATGGCTAATGGCGACCGCTATTTACGCCGATTTCGGCAAAATCGAGCCGAAAATTGGAGAATTTCACGTGAAAACAGCTTAAATCCATTTAAATCGAAGGCAATTTCGCGAAAATTGCTCGAAAATCGATGAAAAAGCACGAAAACGCCGGCGGCTTCCACCGGACCTATCTGCCATCGCCTGTTGACAGGGCGGTGACAGTCGGGTGATCAGAGTTTGTAGACCGAAGGATTGGACTCGTCGATGCCCGAAATGCCCTCCCTGCCCGGCGCCGTCATCGTCATCTCGAGCCATGTCGTGCGTGGCAAGGTCGGCAACCGGGCCGCGGTGTTCGCGTTGGAGACGCTGGGGCATCCGGTCTGGGCACTGCCGACGGTCATTCTTCCCTGGCATCCCGGACACGGGCGCTCGACCCGCGTCACCATTTCAGACGCGGATTTCCAGTCGATGATCGACGATCTCATTGCCGCGCCCTGGGTCGGGGAGGTGCGCGCCGTGCTTTCGGGCTATCTCGGATCGCCCGGTCAGGCCGAAGGCGTTGTGCGGTTGGTGACGACTCTCAGGGAACGTAATCCCAAGCTGATCTACGCCTGCGATCCCGTCATTGGCGACGCCGGCGGGCTCTATGTTCCGGAGGCGACCGCGACGGCCATCCGCGACCAGCTGCTGCCGCTCGCCAACCTGGCGACGCCGAACCGCTTCGAGCTCGCCTGGCTCGCCGGCGCGACGCTGGAGACCAATACGGCGATCCTCGATGCCGCCCTCGGCCTCGGTCCGGCCCGCGTGCTGGTGACCTCAGCGGTGCCGATGATGAGCGGCGGTACCGGCAATCTCTTCCTTTCGGGCAATCACGCGCTGCTCGCCGAACATCGGCTCGTCGAGAACCCGCCGAATGGCACCGGAGACTTGCTGACTGCCCTGTTTCTCGCGCGGCTTCTCGAAGGACTATCGGAAGAGCGCGCATTGCAGATGGCGACCGCAAGCGTGTTCGAGATCATCGCGCGGAGCGTCAAACGCGGTGCCGACGAGTTGACGATCGAGCAGGACGCTTCGAGCCTTTCGACGCCGATGGCGATGGTGCAGATGCGCCGCCTGGTGCATCCGAATCAGATGCGGCGCAAATAGAAGAAACTGTTCATGGGCAGCAGCCCTTGTCGCATCGTGGATTGAACTTTAGGTCATGATGATATTCATGGCGGGGCGTGATGCGGGCGGAAGTCCGCTCATCCCGCTCGAAGCAGCAGCGGAGTAATCGATGGACAAGCAGCAACAGCGTTTTCCGGACCACCTTCTGAACGGCTACCACAACTTCATGAATGGCCGCTTCAGCGAACAGCAGAAGCGCTACAAGGTGCTGGCGGAAACCGGCCAGAAGCCGAGGACGATGGTTGTTGCCTGTTGCGATTCGCGGGCGGCGCCGGAAACGATCTTCGACAGCGGGCCGGGTGAACTCTTCGTCGTGCGCAACGTCGCCAATCTCATGCCGCCCTATGAGCCGGACGGCCATTACCATTCGACGTCGGCCGCGCTTGAGTTCGCCGTGCAGTCGCTCCGCGTCAGCGACATCGTCGTGATGGGGCATGGCCGCTGCGGCGGTATCAAGGCGGTGCTCGATCCTGATGCCGAGCCCTTGTCGCCGGGCGATTTCATCGGTCGCTGGATGAACCTCCTGAAGCCGGCCGCCGAGCAGATCCAAAGCAACGACGTCATGACCCAGGCGGAGCGGCAGCGTGCGCTCGAGCGGGTCTCGATCCGCAACTCGCTTGCCAACCTGCGCACCTTCCCTTGTGTTCAGATCCTCGAAGCCAAGGGCAAGCTGCATCTGCACGGCGCCTGGTTCGACATCTCGACCGGCGAGCTTTGGATCATGGATCCCGCGACCGGCGACTTCTCCCGCCCGGGCATGTAACCAGCAAAAAAGCCCGAATCGACGATCCGGGCTTTGCAATCTTCCGAAAGGCATCGTGCATCCGGAGAGATGCGCGAATTGGGTTCGATCAGAGGCCGTCGATCTCGGCGCCGATGATGGCGATTGCCTGCTGGTAGACGGTTGCCGCGTTCCAGCCCTGGATCGCGCCGAAATTCGCCTGGCCTTGTTGATAGCCGGCACCCGGCTGCCAGCCGTGACCGCGCAGGAAGTTGGCGGTCGAGGCCAGCGCGTCGGCCTTGGAGCGAACCATGTCGATGTGGCCGTTGCCGTCGCCATCGACGCCGTATTTCAGGACGTTGGCCGGCAGGAACTGGGTCTGCCCTATCTCGCCGTGGGCCGCACCGCGCGCATCGGGGCTCAGGTCACCGCGCTGTACAAGCTGCAGGGCGGCATAGAGCTGGTCGGTGAAATAGTCCGAGCGGCGGCAGTCATAGGCGAGCGTCGAAACCGCCGAGAGCGTATGCTCTTTGCCCATGAAGCCGCCAAAGCCTGTTTCCATGCCCCAGATAGCGATCAGCGGGCCGGCGGGCACGCCGAAGCGGCGTTCAATGCTGGTGAAGAGCGCCGCATTCTGCTGCTTCATCTTCTTGCCGCGGGAAATGATCGTCTGACCGCCGCGCTTCTGCATGAACTGGTCGAGCGACAGCTTGAAGCTCTTCTGGCCGCGGTCGGCGCGGATCGTCGCCTTGTTGTAGGAGACGCTGGAAAGGGCGCGGTCGAGCACCGCAGGGCTGATGCCGCTGCCTGAGGCTTCCTGCTTGAAATTCTGCACCCAGGCAGCAAATCCGCTTCCGTCGTTGCCGCATTGGGCGGCGGAGGCCACCGCCGGAAAAACTACAGTCGAAACCAGGGCAGCAAGCCCCACCGCTACGCACTTTGCCCTGTGCATGAAATACCCCGTCATAGCCCGAATCTCATTGCTTTCAAAAATGCCAGCCTTGGCCGGCCATGTCACCTGCCGGAAGCGGCGGTAACTTTTTCGTGGTTTCACGTGAAGCCGGGGCGAAACGACCCGCGATTGTGAAACAGGAAACCCGCCAAGCCCGGATGGGCTCGGCGGGAACGAATTGCTCAATTGCCGTTTCAGGCGGCCTGCTTACGCGGCTTGATGAGACCGCGGTTGACCAGGAGCTCGGCAATCTGGATCGCGTTGAGTGCCGCACCCTTGCGCAGGTTGTCGGAAACGACCCAGATGTTGAGACCGTTTTCGACGGTTGCGTCCTCGCGGATGCGCGAGATGTAGGTCGCATCTTCGCCGGCGCATTCGTAAGGCGTGACGTAGCCACCGTTTTCGTGCTTGTCGACGACCAGGCAACCCGGTGCTTCGCGCAGGATGTCGCGGGCCTCGTCTGCGGTGATCTCGTTCTCGAACTCGATGTTGACCGATTCCGAATGGCCGATGAAGACGGGAACGCGCACAGCCGTGCAGGTCACCTTGATCTTCGGATCGAGCATCTTCTTGGTTTCGGCCAGGACCTTCCACTCTTCCCTCGTGTAGCCGTCTTCCATGAACACGTCGATGTGCGGGATGACGTTGAAGGCGATGCGCTTGGTGAACTTCTTCGATTCGATCGGATCAGCGACGAAGACGGCGCGGGTCTGGTTGAAGAGTTCGTCCATGCCGTCCTTGCCGGCGCCGGAAACCGACTGGTAGGTCGAGACGACGACGCGCTTGATCTTGGCATGGTCGTGCAGCGGCTTCAGCGCCACGACGAGCTGGGCCGTCGAGCAATTCGGGTTGGCGATGATGTTCTTCTTGGTGAAGAGCGAGATCGCGTCCGGGTTCACTTCCGGCACGATCAGCGGCACTTCGGCGTCGTAGCGCCAGGCCGAAGAGTTGTCGATGACGACGCAGCCCTGCTGGCCGATCTTCGGCGAATACTTGAGAGAAACAGCGCCGCCGGCCGACATCAGGCAGATATCGGTATCGGAAAAATCGTAGTTTTCGAGGTTCCTGACCTTGAGGGTCTTGTCGCCAAAGGAAACTTCCGTGCCCTGGGAGCGGGCGGAAGCAAGCGCGACCACTTCATCCGCGGGAAAGCCGCGTTCGGAAAGGATGTTCAGCATCTCCCGGCCGACATTGCCGGTGGCGCCTGCGACTGCAATCTTGAAACCCATGATCTAAGCTCTCTTTCTGTCTCTCCTCGTCGGGTGGAGGGGGAACCGCGCGCGTTGCCACGAAGGTTCCGGTCCCCGGCCTTACCGGGGAGAGAGCGGAGGGCCAGAGACGTCAGACGGTTTTCGTCGTCGTTTTGGCCGTTGTTTTGCAAGCGAACGAAAAATCGACATCCTGCCCCGCGGCAAGGGCCGGCAGGATCAAAGCAGCGATGGCTGGACCGATCGGTCGCATGGTGGTGATTTCCTCGTTCGTCGCTGCTCTTACGCGGTTTTGGGGAAGAGTCAAGACGCCGTTGCATCGTGGTGGCTTCCCCGGCGTGGTCCGCGGTCGATCGCCGCATTAGACGAAAGTCATAAGCCGAAAGCATCTCTGCCTGCGCCGCAGGTTTTCTGACATCCTCTTCAACAGGCGCACCACGTCCGGCGGTTCTAGGGAGGAATGCCGGACCAGCCAATGGGCGCTCCAACAAGCTGTTTTGGAGTGGAGGATAAACGAAATGGCAAATGTCGCGACAGTGGACGACGCAAAAACGCGTCCAATGACCGGCGAGGAGAAGAAGGTCATCTTCGCCTCGTCGCTTGGTACCGTGTTCGAATGGTACGATTTCTATCTTTACGGCTCGCTTGCCGTCTATATCGGCGCGACCTTCTTCAGTTCCTATCCGGAAACGACGCGTAACATTTTCGCGCTTCTGGCCTTTGCCGCGGGCTTCCTCGTTCGCCCGTTCGGCGCCCTGGTCTTCGGTCGCCTCGGTGACCTCGTCGGCCGCAAGTACACCTTCCTCGTGACGATCCTGATCATGGGTCTGTCGACCTTCCTGGTCGGCATCCTGCCCGGCGCTGCCTCGATCGGCATTGCCGCACCGATCCTGCTGATCGCGCTGCGCATGCTGCAGGGCCTGGCGCTCGGCGGTGAATATGGCGGTGCCGCCACTTATGTGGCCGAGCATGCGCCGCACGGGCGCCGCGGTTACTTCACCTCCTGGATCCAGACGACAGCGACGCTCGGTCTGTTCCTGTCGTTGGTGGTGATCCTCCTCGTCCAGTTCCTGGTCGGCAAGGAAGCCTTTGCTGCCTGGGGTTGGCGCATTCCGTTCCTCGTCTCCGTCGTGCTTCTCGGCGTTTCCGTCTGGATCCGCCTGAAGATGAACGAATCGCCGGCCTTCAAGAAGATGAAGGAAGAGGGCAAGGGCTCCAAGGCACCGTTGTCGGAAGCTTTCGGTCAGTGGAAGAATGCCAAGATCGCGCTTCTGGCACTGTTTGGTGCCGTCGTCGGCCAGGCCGTCGTCTGGTACTCCGGTCAGTTCTACGCGCTGTTCTTCCTGACGGGCGTGCTCAAGGTGGACGGCCAGTCGGCAAATATCATGGTCGCCGCTTCGCTCTTGATCGGTACGGGCTTCTTCGTGCTCTTCGGCTGGCTCTCCGACAAGATCGGCCGCAAGCCGATCATCATGGCCGGCCTGCTGCTTGCCATGCTCACCTACTTCCCGCTGTTCAAGGCGCTGACCTGGGCTGGTAACCCGGCACTCGCTCAAGCCCAGGCAACCGTCCGCGCGACGGTGACCGCGGCCCCCGGCGATTGCAAATTCCAGTTCAACCCGACGGGCACGGCGAAGTTCACCACCTCGTGCGACATCGCAACCGCATTCCTCACCAAGAACTCGGTGCCCTACGACGTGGTAACGACGGCCGCCGCGGGTACGGCCGCAACGGTCAAGGTCGGCGAAACCACGATCAACAGCTACGACGCGGTCGCCGCAGGCGATGGCGCCAAGGCTGCCAATGCCGCCTTCGAAAAGCAAACCAACACGGCGCTTCACAATGCCGGCTACCCGCTGGTTCGTGGTGCGGCAAAGGTTCCGGAATCCAAGCTTGACGGCTTTGTCGCCGCCAACCCGGAACTGGCGCTTGATCCGGCTGCCGTTCGCGGCGGCGAGAAGACCATGGTTCCGGCCGACAAGCTCGTCGCCGACAAGCTGTTGACGAAGGATGAAGTCGGCACTGCCACCGAAATGGCCGTCTACACGATCGCGGGCGGCGGCACCTACGCGATGGTGGCGGATCCCGCCAATGTCAACTGGACGACGATCATCGCCGTTCTGACCGTGCTCGTCATCTACGTGACCATGGTCTACGGCCCGATCGCTGCGCTGCTGGTCGAACTCTTCCCGACCCGCATCCGCTACACCGGCATGTCGCTGCCCTACCACATCGGCAACGGCTGGTTCGGTGGCCTGCTTCCGGCAACGGCCTTCGCGATGAGTGCTGCCCAGGGCGATATCTACTACGGCCTCTGGTACCCGATCGTCTTCGCAGGCATCACGCTGGTCATTGGCCTCCTGTTCCTGCCGGAAACGAAGGACCGCGACATTCACGCGATGGACTAAGTCTGCAGTCACGCGCTCCCGGGAGAACCATTTCCCGGGAGCGCGCCAAATCTTCCCCGAGCTACTATGGCTCTCCTGACTCCGGCGCGGCCTTCCGCGCCGGCTTTTTTATGGGCGCGGATCGCTGCGCCCCACGAGCGGCCATCCACCCTCGCTCAGATGAAACAGCCGGTTCTGCCGTGCGAAGAGAAACGCCACCATCACGGATGTCCAGAGACCGAGCAGCAGCCCGGCTGCGACGTCGCTTGGGTAGTGTGCGCCGACGATGACGCGGGAAACGCCGATCGTCAGCGCCAGGATCAGAAAGAGTGGCCTCAGCTTCGGCATCAGCATGGCGAAGACACCGAAGAAGGCGCCGGCCGCGGTCGAATGGCCGGAGGGGAAACTTTCGTACAGACCGCTGTTGGCAAACGGCGTCAGGCTGTAGGCGCCGAGCTCGGTGAAGAGTTCCGGCCGGGCCCGGCCGACGATAATTTTCAGTGTGTGGACCAGCGCGCTGGCTGTGCCGATCGTCAGGAGGAAATAGGCCGCAAGATCGCGGGCGGCACTTGCCCTGCGCTGAAGCGGCCCCTGGTTTGCCGCGCGGTGCAGGATGAACGTCGCTGCCAGGACCCCAGCTGAAAGGTAGATCATCCAGGCGAACGTCCCAAAGTCCGTGATCATCCGATTGAAATCGACGATGCTTTCCGGCAGCGCCTGCGCGCTTTGCGACAGATACGGATCCAATGGAATGAGTGCGAGCACGAGGACGAGGGTAGTCAGTGCAATCCATCCGGTGGTCGCAAGTGGTCCGTTCATGAATCTCCGTCCTGCCGCCGCGTCGCATGTCTGCGCAGCGTTCGTTCTTCTCATGGCGTCTAGTTCCCCGATGTGTCGGTTCTTTTGGCAAATTCAAGGCCATGAAACGCAAAACACCTCCGGATGCGCTCCGGAGGTGTCTGTTTTCGCTATGCCTGAAGGCGTCAGATCACGCCGACTGGAATCGTTGGTGGCTCAGGCCGACAGCGCCTTGAACGCGGCGAGGATGGCATCGCCCATTTCCGTCGTGCCGACCTTCTTCGCGCCCTCGGCCATGATGTCGCCGGTGCGGATGCCCTGGTCGAGCACGGCGGCGATCGCCTTCTCCAGATTGTCGGCTTCCGTCACCAGGTTGAAGGAATAGCGCAGGCACATGGCAAAGGAGGCGATCATCGCGATCGGGTTGGCAATGCCCTTGCCGGCAATGTCAGGGGCCGAGCCGTGCACCGGCTCGTAGAGCGCCTTGCGCTTGCCGGTCACCGCATCCGGGGCGCCGAGCGAGGCCGACGGCAGCATGCCGAGCGAACCGGTCAGCATCGCCGCGACGTCCGACAGCATGTCGCCGAACAGGTTGTCGGTGACGATGACGTCGAACTGCTTGGGCTGGCGCACCAGCTGCATGCCGCCGGCATCGGCCAGCATGTGCTCGAGCTGGACGTCGGAGTATTTTGCCTTGTGGGTCTCGGTCACCACCTGGTTCCAGAGCACGCCCGACTTCATGACGTTGCGCTTTTCCATCGAGCAGACGCGGTTCTGCCTCGTGCGGGCAAGCTCGAACGCGACGCCGGCGATGCGCTCGATCTCGTAGGTGTCGTAGACCTGGGTGTCGATGCCACGCTTCTGGCCGTTGCCGAGATCGATGATTTCCTTCGGCTCGCCGAAATAGACGCCGCCGGTCAGTTCGCGCACGATCAGGATGTCGAGGCCTTCGACGAGTTCGGGTTTCAGCGACGAGGCGGCAGCCAGCGCCGGGTAGCAGATCGCCGGACGCAGGTTGGCGAACAGTTCGAGATCCTTGCGCAGGCGCAGCAGACCGGCTTCCGGACGCACTTCATAGGGCACCGCATCCCACTTCGGACCGCCGACGGCGCCAAACAGCACCGCATCGGCGGCCAGCGCCTTCTTCATGTCCGCTTCCGAGATCGCCTGGCCATGGGCATCATAGGCCGAACCGCCGACCAGGCCCTCGTCGGTCACGAAGCCGGCTGAAAGCTCGGCATTCATGTAGGCGATGATTTTGCGGACTTCCGCCATGGCTTCCGGGCCGATGCCGTCGCCGGGCAGAAGGAAGAGGTTGCGCACAGTCATGGATAGTCCTTCTCGCGGGGGAAAACTCGGCCGCGTTCTAGCGCAACTTCGTGTCGAGGGAAATCGCCGCGACGAAAGATTTGTGCGCGGCTGCGAGCGGCACGTTCCCGGCGGAACAGCTGCTCTACCGAGGAAGTGGGATGCTCTTTTCGAGGCCGCGCATCTTGCCCGGCCATCGATTCTCCGAGGAGAAAAACATGCGCAAGTTCGTCTATGCAGTCGCCACACATATCCGCGCCACGGCCAAGAATCTAACCTTTGCTGGCAAGCGGTCACCTGCGTCGTCATATAGCTGGCTTAGCTTTCCTCTTGACTGAATCGGTGCCTCCGGATCGAATGCGGGCAACACAACCGGGAACCCGCCATGTCCGAGACGCTGCTGATCGGAGCCTTTCTCGCCGCCCTTTCCTATGTCCTCATTCCCGGACCGGCGTTTCTGGCGTTGCTCGGCATCGGCGCCGGCCAGGGGCGCAAGGCAGGCGCCTTGTTCATGGGCGGGCACCTGGCGGGTGACGTTCTCTGGTCGACCCTGGCGCTGGTTGCCATCGTTGGCGCGCGCTCGGTCGGCACCACGATCTTCGATATTCTCGGGCTGTTTTGCGGCGCCTATCTCGGCTGGATCGGCTGGACGGCACTCCGTGCGAGGCCGGCGGGCGAGAACCGGGCACTCCTGACCGTCGAGCGTCCGCTGCGGCGCGGCCTGATCTTTGGGCTCACCAATCCCAAGGGATATCCGGTGGCGCTCGCAACCTTCACGGCGCTGCTTGCCAGCTCGGCGAACGCGCTTGAGTTCAATACGCTTCCGGCGCTGCTTGGCGTCTCGCTCATCGGCTTTCTCGTTGCCGACCTGATCCTGATCGTCATCATCGGCACCTCTGTGGTGCGGCGTTTCTACCGACGCCACGAACTGGCAATCGTCAGGCTCTCCGGTCTCCTGTTCATGGGCTTTGCCGTCCAGGCGATCTGGCACGCCGCGCCGGGGCTTCTCGGCCTGCGCAAGCCTTGACGGTATCCCTGCCGGCAACCACCTTCATTTTCGCCGCTTCCTCATGTCAGAGGTCGCCGGCCCCCCTCCCCGGACCTAAGCCGGACCGCATGCGAAAGGATTTCTGATGACCACCAGCACCCCGCTCAATCCCGCGCTCACGTCATGGACAGGCCACGAGGGCCTGCCGCGTTTCGATCTGGTAAAGGACGAGGATTTCGCGCCGGCGTTCGAAGCGGCCTTCCGGGAGCACGAAGCGGAGATTGACGCGATTGCCGATAATTCCGCCGGTCCGACCTTCGGAAATACTATCGTTGCTCTCGAAATCGCCGGCGATGCACTTTCGCGCGTGTCCTCCATCTTCTGGAATAAGGCCGGGGCCGACACGAACGAAACGGTTCAGGCGCTGGAGCGCGATATCGCCCCGAAGATGTCGCGGCACTATTCCAAGATCGGCATGAATGCCGCGCTGTTCAAGCGCATCGACACGCTGTGGGAAGGCCGCCAGTCCCTGGGGCTTGATCTTGAAGCGACCCGTGTGCTCGAGCGGCACTGGAAGGGTTTCGTCAAATCCGGCGCCAAGCTCGCAAAACCCGAGCAGGAGCGGCTGGCCGCGATCAACGAAAAGCTCGCCGGCATCGGCGCGAAGTTCGGGCAGAACGTGCTTGCCGACGAGAAGAACTGGGTTCTGTTCCTCGAAAGCGAGGAACAGCTCGCCGGTGTGCCGGACTTCCTTCGCGACGCCATGGCGGCAGTGGCCGAGGACCGTGGCCAGAAGGGAAAATACGCGGTTACCCTGTCGCGCTCGATCATCGAACCGTTCCTGACCTTCTCGGAAAATCGCGAGCTCCGTGAACAGGCCTTCCGCGCCTGGGTCGCGCGAGGCGAAAACGGCGGCGACACCGACAATCGCGGGCTGATCGCCGAGATGCTGGCGCTGCGCGCGGAAAAGGCGAAGCTGCTCGGCTATGAAAACTTCGCGTCGCTGAAGCTCGACGACACCATGGCGAAGACGCCGGCCGCAGTGAACGGTCTCCTGATGCAGGTCTGGGAAAAGGCCGTTGCCCGCGCCCACGAGGAAGAGGCGGAGCTTGCCCGGCTCGTTGCCGGCGAGGGTCGCAATCACGACGTCATGCCCTGGGACTGGCGCCATTATGCCGAAAAGCTCCGGGCCGAGAAGTTCAATTTCTCCGAAGGCGAGCTCAAGCCTTACCTGCAGCTCGAAAAGATCATCGAAGCTTGCTTCGACGTTGCCAAGCGCCTGTTCGGCATCACCGCGACGGAGAAGAAAGGCATCGCCGCCTATCATCCTGACGTGCGGGTCTTCGAGATCAAGGACGCGTCCGGCAAGCTGGTGGCCCTCTTCCTCGGCGATTATTTCGCCCGGTCGTCGAAGCGTTCCGGCGCCTGGATGAGCTCGTTCCAGTCGCAGCACAAGCTGAAACTGAAGAACGGCGCCGAAGGCGAACTGCCGATCATTTATAACGTCTGCAATTTTGCCAAACCCGCCGAGGGCAAGCCGGCACTGCTGTCGCTCGACGATGCCCGCACGCTCTTCCACGAGTTTGGCCATGCCTTGCATGGCATGCTATCCAACGTCACCTATCCGTCCGTTTCGGGTACCGGTGTGTCGCGCGATTTCGTAGAGCTGCCGTCGCAGCTCTACGAACATTGGCTGACGGTGCCGGAGATCCTCAAGCGCTACGCAGTGCATTACCAGACCGGCGAGCCGATGCCGCAGGCGCTGCTTGACAAGGTGCTCGCCGCCCGGACGTTTAACTCCGGCTTCGCCACCGTCGAGTTCACTTCTTCTGCTCTGGTCGACATGGCCTACCACACGGCCGAGGAGACGGCGGAGCCGATGGCGCTCGAAGCAAAGAAGCTCGATGAGATCGGCATGCCGAAATCCATCGTCATGCGCCACCGCAGCCCACATTTCCTGCACGTCTTCTCGGGCGACGGCTATTCGGCAGGCTACTATTCCTACATGTGGTCGGAAGTGCTCGACGCCGACGCCTTCGCGGCCTTCGAGGAAACCGGCAATGCCTTCGATCCGGCGATGGCCGCCCGCCTCAAGGACAATATCTATTCGGTCGGCGGCTCGATCGATCCGGAGGATGCTTACAAGGCGTTCCGCGGCAAGCTGCCGAGCCCGGATGCGATGCTGGCAAAGAAGGGCCTGGCGGCCTGAGGTGTCCTGAAACCTGCCCGGTTGGCTGGATATGGAACGGCGCCCTCGGGCGCCGTTTTAGCATTCTGCTCAAGCGCTCTGCTCGACGCCAAATGTCGATAGCAGGCTTTGCATCCGTTGCGCCGCCAGTTCCGGCCGGTCGAGCACATTGGCGCGGTCGGCGAGACGGAAGATGTCGGCATAGTGCAGCGCCCCGCGGGCGGACTGCATGCCGGCGGGCATGGTGAAGTGGCGCTGGTGCCCGTTCAGCCAGGCAAGGAAAACGACCCCGGCCTTGTAGTATTGCGTAGGCGCCTCGAAGATCTTGCGTGACAACGGCACGGTCGGCTCGATCACGCCGCGGAAGGTGGCGAGGTCACTCTTGGCGAGTGCTGCGAGCGCCTTGGAGGCGGAGGGTGCCACCGCATCGAAAATGCCGAGCAGGGCGTGGCTAAACTTCGTGCCGTCGCCTTCGATCAGTTCCGCATAGTTGAAATCGTCGCCGGTAAAGCAGAGCACGCCGTCCGGCAGGCGGTTGCGTAGCGCCACTTCCCTGGCGTTGTCGAGCAGCGAGATCTTGATGCCTTCGACCTTGTCGCGGTTGGCTTCGATGATCGAGAGCACGGTATCGAGCGCCTGGTCGAAGTCCTCAGAGCCCCAGTAACCCCGAAGTTGCGGGTCGAACATGTCGCCGAGCCAGTGCAGCACGACCTTGTGTCGGGTCTGGCCGAGGATGCGCCCATAGACATGGCGATAGTCGTCGGCGGAGCGGGCAACGCGGGCGAGTGCGCGGCTTGCCATCATGATCGCCCTGCCGCCCTCGCCTTCGACGAAGCCGACCTGCTCTTCGTAGGCGGCAATCACGTCGTCCAGCGATCGCGCATCGGTCGGCGCCAGGTGGTCGGTGCCGGCACCGCAGGCAAGATCGGCGCCCGGAACCTGCCGCGCTTCGGCGAGCGAGCGGCGGATCAGTTCCTGCGCGCCGGGCCAGGCAAGACCCATACCGCGTTGGGCGGTGTCCATCGCCTCGGCGATCTTGAAGCCAAGGCTCCAGAGATGGTGGCGAAACGCCAGCGTCGCCTCCCAGTCGATCGCCGGATTGCCCCAGGGATCGAGATCCCGGAGAGGATCCGAGACCACATGGGCGGCCGCATAGGCGATGCGGTTGAAGGTCGGCGGCGTCTGCGGCCGCGCGATTGGCGTTCCCGTCAGGCGGTAGTGTTCGAGCGAGCCGTCTTGGCGCGGCAGCGTCAGGCTTGTCATCGGGGTTGGTCTCCTCCGCGGAAGTTTGTCTTGAAATACTTTGGATCGTTCCAAATGGCAAGCGGCAATGTTTTCGGGTGTATGGCATGCGCCTGATCGTTGGTGCCGCGACAGAGAAAATATTATTTCTTTTCATTGGTTTAAAGTTCACGATGGTCACACGTGGCATCGGTCAACCAGGCTGACCAATCCTGCAGTGAGCGAGCAAAACGGAAAAAAGTGATCAAGGCTCTCTTGACGAAATTGGAACGTTCCAATTATGAAAGAGAAAAGCAGGTACGAGAATTCGGGAGGATGCTGTGGTCAAGGAACGGGTGACGGTCATCGATATTGCGCACGCCGCCGGCGTGTCGAAGTCGACCGTGTCGCTCGTCCTTCAGGGCAGTTCGCTCGTCAACGAGGCGACCCGCGCCAAGGTGAATGCGGCCATCCGCGATCTCGGCTATGTCTACAACCGTGGAGCTGCCAATCTTCGCCAGTCGAAATCCAAGATCATCGGCATCGTCGTCAACGATCTCACCAACAGCTTCTTTGCCGAACTCGCTGTCGGCGTCGATGCGGTCGTTCAGTCGGCTGGCTTCGTGCAGTTCCTCGCCAACACCGGTGAAAAGATCGAGCGTCAGCGCGAAGTGGTGGCGTCGATGCGTGAGCACGGCGTCTCCGGCCTGATCGTCTCTCCGGCGCGCGGCACGGAAGTTGCCGATCTCGCGCCTCTGGTCGATAGCGGCATTCCCGTCGTGCTTGTCGTGCGCGACATTGCCGGCGCCGACGTTTCTTCACTGATATCCGACAACCACGCCGGCGCCATGGCGGCCGTGCGTCACCTGATCGAGCGTGGCCACCAGCGCATCGCCTTCCTCGGCGGCTTTTCCGATACTGCCGTGTTCGAGGCGCGCATGCGCGGCTACTGCGACGCCCTTATCGAGGCCGGGATGCCGGTGTCGGAGGCGCTGATCATCGGTTCGGCGCCGTCGCGCGCCGGCGGGGTAACGGCGGTGGAACAGGCGATGATGCTCGCCGACCGGCCGACGGCGGCGCTGTGCTTCAACGATGCGGTCGCCTTCGGCGTCTGCGATGGCCTCAGGGCGCGGCGGCTGGAGCCAGGCGCCGATTTCGCCGTCATCGGCTTCGACGACGTGATCGAGGCGAAGACCGCCGTGCCGGCACTGACGACGGTTTCCGTCGATCCGCAGGGCATGGGTCAGCGGGCTGCCGAATTGCTGTTGAAGCAGATCAAGGCCGGCAAGGCGGAACCCGAAGCGATCGTCGGTTCGGTGCGCCTCGTCGTTCGCCAGAGCTGCGGCGCTGCGGTCGAGAGGAAAAGGGAGGTTTTGGCATGACGCGGTGGGGTCTGATCGGCGCAAGCACGATTGCGCGTGAATGGGTGATTGGCGCGATCCGCGCCGCCGGCGGTGAGGTCGTCTCGGTCATGAGCACCAACGCCGAGCGAGGCGCTGCCTATGCCGAAGAAAACGGCATTCCGAAGTCGGTGACGTCAGTTGCCGAACTTGTCGGCGATCCCGACGTCGATGCGGTCTATGTCTCGACCACCAACGAATTGCATCGCGAACAGACGCTGGCGGCGATCGCCGCCGGCAAACATGTGCTTTGCGAGAAGCCGCTGGCGATGAACCTCAATGATGGCTGCGAGATGGTGCTGAAGGCGTGTGAGGCGGGCGTGGTGCTCGCCACCAACCACCACCTGCGCAATGCCGCCACCCATCGTGCCATGCGCAACGCGATCGCCGAGGGTAAGATCGGTCGGCCGATTGCCGCACGCGTCTTCCATGCGGTCTATCTGCCTCCGCATCTCCAGGGCTGGCGGCTGGAGCGGCCGGATGCCGGCGGCGGCGTGATCCTCGACATCACCGTGCACGATGCCGATACGCTGCGCTTCATTCTCAATGACGACCCGATCGAAGCGGTCGCCATCAGCCATAGCGCCGGCATGGGCAAGGAAGGTCTGGAAGACGGCGTCATGGGCGTGCTCCACTTCCGCTCTGGCGTCATCGCCCAGTTCCATGACGCCTTTACCACCAGGTTTGCCGATACCGGCCTTGAGGTGCATGGCACCGACGGTTCGCTGATCGGCCGAAAGGTCATGACGCAGCGACCGGTCGGGACCGTGACGCTGCGCAATGCCGATGGTGAGACCGAGCTATCGCTCGACCATCGCAATCTCTACGAAACCGCACTTTCCGCCTTCCATGCTGCCGTCAGAGGCGAAGGCCGTCCTTCGGCGACGGGCGAAGATGGCGTCTGGTCGCTGGCGACGGGTCTTGCCGTGGCCAAGGCGGCTGCGACCGGCCAGGCCGTGGCGATCGAAACGGGACTTTGAACGATGTCGATGAACAAGCATATCTCGCCGGCCGAAGCGGCTGCCCTGATCCCGGATGGTGCGGTGGTTTCCGTCTCGTCGTCCAGCGGACTCGGCTGCCCCGACCTGATGCTGAAGGCGATCGGTGAGCGCTTCGAGGCGACCGGTCATCCGCGCGATCTCACGACACTGCACCCGATCGCCGCCGGCGACATGAGCGGCATCAAAGGTGTCGACTACATCGCGAAGAAGGGCCTCCTGAAGAAGATCATCGGCGGCTCCTATCCCTCGGGCCCGTCGAGTGCGGAACCGCCGCTGATCTGGCAGATGATCGGCGCCAACGAGGTTGCCGCCTACAACGTCCCGTCCGGCATCCTCTTCGATATGCACCGCGAAGCCGCGGCCAAGCGGCCGGGCGTGATGACCAAGGTCGGCCTCGACACCTTTGTCGACCCGTCGCGCGAAGGCTGCGCGATGAATGCTTCGGCCGCCGCCGAGCCGGTGGTCAAGAAGGTCTCGTTCGAGGGCGAGGACTGGCTGTATTTCAAGGCGATCGCGCCGCAGGTGGCCATCATCCGCGCCACCACCGCGGACGAGCGCGGCAACCTCACCTATGAACACGAGGGCGCTTATCTCGGCGGTCTCGACCAGGCGCTCGCCGCTCGCAACAACGGCGGCATCGTCATTGCCCAGGTCAAGCGCATCACCAAGGAAGGCTCGTTGAAGCCGCACGACGTGCGGGTGCCGGGCGTGCTTGTCGACTATGTCATCGTCGATCCCGACCAGAAGCAGACGACCCAGACGCTCTACGATCCGGCGATCTCAGGCGAAATCTTCCGACCGCTCGAGAGCTTCCGCGTGCCGGAATTCAACATCCAGAAGGTCATTGCCCGCCGTGTGGCGCAGGAGCTTGAGGCTGGCAGCGCCGTCAATCTCGGCTTCGGCATCTCGGCCAACGTGCCGCGCATCCTGCTCGAAGAAGGCCTGCATGGCGCGGTCACCTGGGTGATCGAGCAGGGCGCCGTCGGCGGCGTGCCGCTTCTCGATTTCGCTTTCGGCTGCGCCTCGAACGCTGATGCCTTCATGCCTTCGCCCTACCAGTTCACCTATTTCCAGGGTGCCGGCTTCGACGCGTCGCTGCTTTCGTTCCTCGAGATCGACCGTCACGGCTCGGTCAATGTCTCAAAGCTCTCGTTCCGTCCGCATGTGACGGCCGGCGCCGGCGGCTTCGTCGACATCACGGCGCGGGCGAAGAAGATCGTCTTTTCCGGCATGTTCAATGCCGGCGCCAAGCTTTCGATCGGCGATGGCAAGCTGGTGATCGAGAAGGAAGGCAAGCTGAAGAAGCTGGTCAACGAGGTCGAACACGTCACCTTCTCCGGCCGTCGCGGCATCGAGCAAGGCCAGGACATCACCTATGTGACCGAGCGCTGCGTGATGAAGCTGACGCCTGAGGGCGTCATGCTGACGGAGATCGCGCCGGGCGTCGATCTGCAGACCCATATTCTTGATCAGTCGGAGTTTCCGCTGATCGTGTCCAATCAGCTGAAAACGATGGATGCTGCCCTCTTCCAGGACGCACTGATCGGGCTTGAGCTGCCGAAAAAGGCGCAGCGTCGGCTCGACGGAGGCCACCATGGCTGAGGGGCGCATCCGAATTGAGATAGAAGGCGCGATCGCGACCATGACGGTCGCCCGCCCGGAAAAGCTCAACGCCTTCGACATCGACATGCTGAAGGCCCTGGCCGCCGCCTGCGATACGGTAGAGGCCGACCGCAACATCCGCGTTGTCATCCTCACCGGTGAGGGCAAGGCGTTTTCGGCCGGCGGCGACATCAAGGCCTGGGGCGGCATGGATGCGCCCGCATTCGGTCATGACTGGGTGCGCTTCGGCCATCGTGTGTTCGAGCGGCTGGCGACGTTGCGCATGCCTGTGATCGCCGCGCTCAACGGCCACGCGCTCGGAGGCGGGCTGGAGCTTGCGGCCGCGGCCGACATCCGCCTGGCCGAGGCGCAGATCAAGATCGGTCTGCCGGAAACGAGCCTCGGCATGGTTCCCGGTTGGTCGGGCACGCAGCGCCTGGTCTCGCGCTTCGGTGCCCAGATCGTGCGGCGCATGGTGCTGGGTGGCGAGATGTTCACTGCCGAGACTGCGCTCAAGGAAGGTTTGGTCGATGCCGTCGTCGAGACCGGCACGGTCCTTGCTGCCGCCCGCGACTACGCGGCGCGTGTTGCGAAGCGCGGCCCGGCGGCACTCGAAATCTCGAAACTGATGATCGCTTCGGCGAATGGCGAAGACAATGGCTCGGCGGTCGAGGCTCTCGGTTCGATCCTGGTCGCCAAGACCGGCGACCTCAAGGAAGGCGTTGCCGCCTTTTCCGAAAAGCGTGAAGCCCAATTCAAGGGAGAATGGTAATGACCGTGCTCGTGAAACCCAAGGCGCTTGGCGACCACAAGGTCCGCGCCTTCCAGATGCTGATCGACGGCAAATGGGTGGACAGCGCCGAGGGGCGCATCATCGAGCGCGTGTCGCCGGGCCATGGCGTCGTCGTCAGCCGCTACCAGGCGGGCACGAAGGCAGACGCCGAAAAGGCGATCGCCGCCGCACGTCGCGCCTTCGACGAGGGCAGCTGGCCGCGCATGACCGCGTCGCAGCGTTCGCTTGTGCTGCTTCGTGCCGCCGACATCATCGCGGAACGGGCCGATGAGTTGGCCTATCTCGACGCGATCGAATCCGGCAAGCCGATCAGCCAGGCTAAGGGCGAACTTGGCGGTGCCGCCGATATCTGGCGCTATGCCGCGGCCCTTGCCCGCGATCTGCATGGCGAGAGCTACAACACGCTCGGGGATGGCACACTCGGTGTCGTGCTGCGCGAGGCGATCGGCGTCGTGTCGATCATCACCCCCTGGAACTTCCCCTTCCTGATCGTCAGCCAGAAGCTGCCGTTTGCCTTGGCTGCGGGCTGCACCACGGTCGTCAAACCGTCGGAACTGACCTCGGCCTCGACCCTGCTGCTCGGCGAAATCCTCGAAGCGGCCGGCGTTCCCGCTGGAGTCGTTAACATCATCACCGGCACGGGGCCGGAGGTCGGTGCGCCGATGACGACGCATCCGGATGTCGACATGGTCTCTTTCACCGGTTCGACCGGTGTTGGTCGCCTGACCATGGCCAATGCCGCACAGACGCTGAAGAAGGTGTCGTTGGAACTCGGCGGCAAGAACCCGCAGATCGTGTTCCCGGACGCCAATCTCGACGAATTCATCGATGCCGCCGTCTTCGGCGCCTATTTCAACGCCGGTGAATGCTGCAATGCCGGTTCGCGCCTGATCCTGCATCGCGATATCGCCGACGAGGTGACGCGGCGGATCGCTGAGCTTTCGGCCAAGGTCAAGGTCGGCGATCCGCTCGATCCGGAAACCCAGGTCGGCGCGATCATCACGCCGCAGCATCTGGAAAAAATTGCCGGCTATGTTTCTGCTGCGTCGAAGGAGGGGGCGGCGGTCGCGCATGGCGGCACGGCGCTCGATCTCGGCATGGGCCAGTTCATGGCGCCGACGATCCTCTCGGCCGTGCGCCCCGACATGGCGGTGGCGCGCGAAGAGGTGTTCGGCCCGGTTCTCTCGGTATTGACCTTCGAGTCGACCGAGGAAGCGATCAGCATAGCCAATGCGATCGACTACGGTCTTTCGGCCGGCGTCTGGAGCCGCGACTTCGACACCTGCCTGACGATCGGCCGCCGCGTGCGCGCCGGCACCATCTGGATGAACACCTTCATGGATGGTGCGTCGGAGCTGCCCTTCGGCGGCTACCGCCAGTCCGGCCTCGGCCGCGAGCTCGGCCGACATTCGGTCGAGGATTACACTGAGACCAAGACGCTCAACATGCATATGGGGCCGCGCACCGGCTGGTGGATGCCGCGTTAAGGCTAGGGCGAGGGAGGAGAAGACATGCGGATCGAGGGCGGAGATCAGAGGCGGCAGGAGGCAGCGTCACGCGACGCGGCCTTGCGCATCTTTTCCGCCCGCTCAGCCCGCCGTGCTGAAACTCGCGGGGATCTGCGGACAGAGCAACAGTTGCAGCTTGCTGACGTCGCTTTCGCCGCCGATCTTCTGCAGGAGCACCCGGCCCATATCCTCGCCGGTTGCCGTCAGGTCTTCGTAGATCGTCTCGACCTGCGGCTGGATGGCGCTCAGCAGATGCGAGGTCTGCTTGGCCACGATGTCGTATTCGCGGCCAAGCGTCAGCCCGCAATCGCTCATGCCGGTGATGGTTGCGAGCGCGCAGACCTCCCCGCCGCACATGAAACTGTCCGGCGGACCGGGCTCGGCGTAGCGCTGCCGGATACGGTCGCGGATCGCGCCGGCGGGGCTATCAAGGTCGATGCCGGTGAGGATCTCATAGGCGCAGCCGGCCTCGCGCACGGCGGTCATGAAGCCATGCTGCAGATGACCGGCGAAGGTGAAACCGGCGGGACCGCTGATGAGAGCCGGCTTGCGCCTGCCCTTGGCGATCAGGCGTTTCGTCGCCTGGTAGGAAAAGGTGAAGTTGTCGTAGTCGACATAGGGATGCGGGGTGGAAAGCTCAGTGCGCCCATGGGTGACGAAGGGAAAGCCGAGATCCGACAGCAGCCGGACGCGGGGATCGAGCGGTTCCGTGCGCGAGAAGATCAGGCCGTCGGCCATGCCGTTGCGGGTGATGTAGTTGACCGCCTCGACATTGGTCGAATTCAGGAAGTTCGGCATGACGATCAGGTGAAACGCCGTGCCCTGCAGCGCCTTGGCGATGCCGCTCATGATCGACGTGCCGTAGCCCAGGATTTCCTCATGCGGGTCGAGCAGCACGCCGATGACATTGGTGCGGCCGGTCTTCAGGCGCTGGGCGGCGCGGTCGGGCGAGTAGCCGATCTCATCGGCGACCTCGCGCACCCGCTTGCGGGTATCGAGCGAAATCTGCGGCGCATCGGAAAGCGCGCGGGATACGGTGGTGACCGCAAGGCCGGTGATTTCCGCGATCGTGCGAAGGGTCGGCTTGCCGCGCTTGGCGGTGGAGCCACCGTCTTCGCGATGGGCGGGCTTGGAGGGATCGGCCAATGCAAGTCATCCTGAGAGCGGGCGAGAGCGGGTTTTGTAACGTGGTGCGAACGCTTAGGCAATCGAATCATGAAAACGTTTTAAATCTCGCATCGCGGCATGATTTGCTGCACTGCAATAGCTAATGCGTGCTATATAATTCAGCAAATTCAAAAGGTTCCGAAGGTGCTAAAATACAAAATGGCGGAATGCTTGACTTGCTGAATTTATAACGTTTTAAATGGCCAGCCGCTGGCTAGAGCGGCGCGAATTCCGGGGTGGAAGGAGGTTCCACTTCGAAAACTTGCAAACGGGAGGATAACGATGCGCAAGTTGATGACGACGACGGCCGTTGTGGCGCTGATGATGGCGGCCACCGCCGCGCGCGCAGCCGAGAATGTGGAAGTTCTGCACTGGTGGACATCCGGTGGCGAAGCTGCCGCGCTCGACGTTCTGAAGAAGGATCTGGAAAGCAAGGGCATCACCTGGACCGACATGCCGGTTGCCGGCGGTGGCGGCACGGAAGCCATGACCGTCCTGCGCGCTCGCGTCACCGCGGGCAACGCTCCGACCGCCGTGCAGATGCTCGGCTTCGACATTCTCGACTGGGCCAAGGAAGGCGCGCTCGGCAACCTCGACGAGACGGCTGCCAAGGAAGGCTGGGACAAGGTCGTTCCGACCGCCCTGCAGCAGTTCTCGAAGTATGACGGCCACTGGATCGCAGCTCCGGTCAACGTGCATTCGACCAACTGGGTCTGGATCAACAAGGCCGCACTCGACAAGGCTGGCGGCAAGGAGCCGGCCAATTGGGACGAGCTGATCGCTCTGCTCGACAACTTCAAGGCTCAAGGGATCACCCCGATTGCTCATGGCGGCCAGCCCTGGCAGGATGCGACGATTTTCGACGCCGTCGTGCTTTCGCTCGGCACCGACTTCTACAAGCAGGCCTTCATCGATCTCGACCCGGCAGCGCTCGGCGGCGACAAGATGAAGGAAGCCTTCGATCGCATGACGAAGCTGCGCTCCTATGTCGACGACAACTTCTCCGGTCGCGACTGGAACCTCGCTTCCGCCATGGTCATCGAGAACAAGGCCGGCCTGCAGTTCATGGGCGACTGGGCGAAGGGCGAGTTCCTGAAGGCCAAGAAGGTGCCTGGCACCGATTTCGTCTGCATGCGCTTCCCGGGCACGCAAGGCTCGGTCACCTTCAACTCCGACCAGTTCGCGATGTTCAAGGTTGCTGACGACAAGGTTCCGGCGCAGCTCGCCATGGCTTCGGCCATCGAAAGCCCGACCTTCCAGTCGGCCTTCAACGTCGTCAAGGGTTCGGTCCCGGCCCGCACCGACGTTCCGGACACGGACTTCGACGCTTGCGGCAAGAAGGGCATCAAGGACCTCGCCGAAGCCAACAGCAACGGCAAGCTTTTCGGTTCCATGGCGCATGGCCATGCCAACCCGGCTGCCGTCAAGAACGCGATCTACGACGTCGTGACGCGTGAGTTCAACGGCGAACTGACGTCCGAAGAGGCCGTCAAGGAACTGGTCACAGCGGTCGAGGCCGCGAAGTAACGGGCTCGTTCCGGGGCGCTCAAAGCGCCCCGGACACCCATTCCGACATGCAAGCGTCGTCGTACCGCCGTGGCCAATAGGACGCGGGGAAGGGCGCTTCGATACCCAGAACCTCGCGCGGATGCCGATATCAGGGATTTCCCGACGGCCGCGCCAGAAGTGGTGAACGTTCATGGATAGCCGCAGCCGCCTGCAGGACCTGATACCGAAGCTGGTCCTTGCCCCGAGCTTCCTTATCGTCCTGATCTTTGTCTATGGCTTCATTGCCTATACCGGCTTCTTGTCGATGACGGACAGCAAGATGCTGCCGTCCTACAATTTCGTCGGGTTCAGCAATTACGCGAAACTGTGGGCGCTGCCGCACTGGTGGCGGGCGGTGAGCAACCTGGCGATCTTCGCCGCGCTCTATATCGCCATCTGCTCCGTGCTCGGTCTCGGGCTGGCAATCCTGCTCGACCAGAAGATCCGGGCCGAAGGTTTCCTGCGGCCGATCTACCTCTATCCGATGGCGCTCTCGTTCATCGTGACGGGAACGGCCTGGAAGTGGTTCCTCGATCCTGGCATCGGTCTTGAAAACACCATGCATCTCTGGGGCTGGGAGAGCTTCTCCTTCAACTGGATCAAGGACCGCAACTACGCGATCTACTGCGTCGTGATTGCCGCGGTCTGGCAGTCGACCGGCTTCATCATGGCGATGTTCCTGGCCGGCCTTCGCGGCGTCGACAACGAGATTATCAAGGCAGCACAGATCGACGGCGCCAAGACCTCGACGATCTATCGCCGGATCATCATTCCCTTGATGCGGCCGGTGTTCCTGTCGGCCTTCGTGGTGCTCGCGCACCTGGCGATCAAGGCCTACGACCTGATCATCGCCTTGACCGGCGGCGGCCCGGGGCAGGCGACCGAACTGCCGGCGACCTTCATGTATTCCTACACCTTCACCCGCAACCAGATGGGCATCGGCGCGTCCTCGGCGATCATCATGCTGGTGATGATCTTCTCGATCATCGTGCCGTACCTCTATTCCGAAATCCGGGGAGCAAAACGCTGATGAGCGCTCCGAGCCCAGACAACATCATCTCGCACAACCGCCTCACCCGTGCGCTGATCTATACCGCACTGATCCTTTTCGCGCTCTATTCGCTGCTGCCGCTCTATGTGATGCTGGTGAATTCGGTGAAGCCGCTCGATGAGATCCGCCAGGGCGGCATGCTCAACCTGCCGCAAACCTTTACCATCGAGCCCTGGCTTCAGGCCTGGTCGACGGCGCAGATCGGTGTGCAGCCGACCGGCCTGAAACCCTTCTTCATCAACTCGATCCTGATGGTGGTGCCGGCCGTGGCGATCTCGACGATCATCGGCGCGCTCAATGGCTACGTGCTGACGAAGTGGCGCTTTCCCGGTGCCAACATCTTCTTCGGCATGCTGCTCTTGTCCTGCTTCATCCCGTTCCAGATCGTGCTGATCCCGATGGCGCGCATCCTCGGTATCCTGGGGCTCGCCGGTTCGATCTGGGGCCTGATCTTCGTCCATGTGATCTACGGCCTGGGCTTCACGACGCTTTACTTCCGCAACTACTACGAGGCGTTTCCGACGGAACTGGTGCGCGCGGCGCAGATCGATGGCGCCAGCTTCTTCCAGATCTTCTGGCGCATCCTCCTGCCGTCGTCCGGCCCAATCATCGTCGTTTCGGTCATCTGGCAGTTCACCAACATCTGGAACGACTTCCTGTTCGGTGCGTCTTTCTCCGGCCCCTATTCGACGCCGATGACGGTCGCGCTCAACAACCTCGTTTCGTCGTCGACCGGGGTCAAGGAATACAACGTTCACTTCGCAGGCGCGATCCTTGCCGCCCTGCCAACGCTCATCGTCTACATCGTGTCCGGCCGCTACTTCGTTCGCGGGCTGATGTCGGGCGCCGTGAAAGGATAAGCTCATGTCTTTCTTGAAAATCAGCAACCTGCGCAAATCCTATGGCTCGCTCGAGATCCTGAAGGACATCAACCTGGAGATTGAAAAGGGTGGTTTCCTCGTGCTCGTCGGCCCCTCGGGCTGCGGCAAGTCCACGCTGCTCAACACGATTGCCGGGCTGGAGCCGATCACGTCGGGGGAGATCGCCATCAATGGCCGCTCGGTCGCCGATCTGCATCCGTCGAAGCGCGACATCGCCATGGTGTTCCAGTCCTACGCGCTCTATCCGAACATGACGGTCGCCGGAAACATCGCCTTCGGCATGGAAATCCGCGGCGTGCCGAAGGACGAGCGCGAAAAGGCGATCAAGCAGGTCGCCGACATGCTGCAGATCGGCCATCTGCTCGACCGCAAGCCGAGCCAGCTTTCCGGCGGTCAGCGCCAGCGCGTCGCCATGGGCCGTGCGCTGGTGCGCAACCCGCAGGTCTTCCTGTTCGACGAGCCGCTGTCCAACCTCGACGCCAAGCTGCGCGTCGACATGCGCACCGAGATCAAGCGCCTGCACCATCGCATGAAGACGACGATCGTCTACGTCACGCACGACCAGATCGAGGCGATGACGCTGGCGACCAAGATCGCGGTCTTGAAGGACGGCGTGCTGCAGCAGTTCGGAACGCCGGCGGAGATCTACAACAATCCGGCCAACATGTTCGTCGCCGACTTCATGGGCTCGCCGGCCATGAACCTGTTGACGGCGCGCATCGAAAAGAGCGGTTCCGACGTTGCCGTCACGCTCGCGCGCCCGAACGCCGAGCCGATGAAGCTGGCGGTGCCGCATAACGGCGCACTCGCCGCCTATGCCGGCAAGGACGTCGTCTTCGGCATCCGTCCGGAAGCGCTGACCGATCCTGACGGGGCCGACCGCAATGCCAAGGCGATCGTCGAAGGTGAATGCCTGATCGAGGTGGTTGAGCCCGCGGGTTCGGACACTTTCGCGGTGACCCGTCTCGGCGGCAAGGAGGTCGTTGCTCGCCTGCGCGCCGATGCGCGCATCGCCCCCGGCCAGACCTCGCGCCTTGCCTTCAACCTCGACAAGGCGGTGTTCTTCGACCCGCAGAGCCAGCAGCGGATCGTGTAACGAACGATGCAGGAGCAGCCGGACATCGTCATCATCGGGTCGGGTATCGGCGGCTCCACCCTTGCGGCGGGGCTTGCCGGCTCCGGTGCCCGCATCGCCATCCTCGAGCGCGGCGAGCGCCTGCCCGATACGCCGGAGGCGCGCAGCTACAGCTCGATCTTCGTCAAGGGCCATTTCCGGCCAAAGGAGATGTGGCGCGAGCCCGATGGTGCCGAGTTCAATCCGGGAAATTTCTACTTCGTCGGCGGCAATTCCAAGCTGTTCGGCGCGGTGCTCCTGCGCTACCGTGCCGAGGATTTCACCGAGATGCAGCACCTTGGCGGCGTCTCGCCGGCCTGGCCCTTTGCCTATGAAGAGCTGGAGCCGTGGTACGGCAAGGCCGAGCAATTGTTCGAGGTGCGCGGCGAGCTGGGCCAGGACCCGACGGAGCCGTTTCATGCCTCGCCCTATCCTCACGGCCCGGTACCGGACGAGCCGGCGATTGCCCGCGCGCGCGCCGAGTTGAAGGCGCAGGGACTGCACCCGGCGACGCTGCCGCTCGGTGTCGATATCGAGACGTGGCTCGCCGGCGGGCGCACGCCATGGGACGGATTTCCCAACACCGGCAAGGGCAAGAAGGATGCCGAGACCGCATCGCTTGCGGCCGCCCTGAAGGACCCCAATATCGAGCTGATCACCTCAGCCCATGTCGACACGTTGGAGGCGGGGCCGGGCGGCCGGATCGAGGCGATCCACTATACCCACAGGGGCGAGAAGAAGAAGCTGTCGCCGAAGCTGGTGATCCTGGCGGCGGGCGCGATCAATTCGGCGGCCATCCTGCTGCGCTCCGGCGACGGCAAGGGGCTGGCAAACGCTTCCGACCAGGTCGGCCGCAACTTCATGAACCACAATTGCAGCGCCATGCTGGCGATCAATCCGTTCAGGCGCAACGACAGCATCTACCAGAAGACGCTGATGCTGAACGACTATTACCTGACCGGCGGTAGGGATGGCCTGCCACTCGGCAATGTCCAGCTGCTCGGCAAGATCAATGCCGACATCCTCAAGGCCAATGCGCCGATCTGGGGGCCACGCTTCGCCTTCGACTTCATGGCCGGTCATGCGGTCGACTGGTACATGATGACCGAGGACCTGCCGAACCCGGAAAGTCGTATCATGGTCGACGGCAAGGGCATCATCATGCAGTGGCGGCGCTCGAACATGGAGGCACTTTCCGGGCTCGAAGCGAAGATGCGCGCGCACTTCAAGGCCGCCGGCTATCCGATCGTGCTTTCCCAGGCCTTCGACAAGCGCACGCCGTCGCACCAATGCGGCACGGTGCGAATCGGCACCGACCCGAAGGACGCGCCGCTCGACGTCTATTGCCGTGCCTTCGACCACCCCAATCTCTTCGTCGTCGACGCCGCCTTTCTGCCCACGTCCGCCGCCGTCAATCCGGCGCTGACGGTTGCCGCCCAGGCGCTGCGCGTCGCCGACCATATCGTTGCGAAGGAGTTCCGATCATGACGTCATCGACGCGTCCCGTCGCCATCGTCACCGGCGGCCGCCGCGGCATCGGGCTCGGCGTTGCCCGCGCGCTTGCGCGCGACGGTTTCGACATCGCCATCACCGGTCTCGGCGCTCCAGACACTGCCACGGACCAGACGCTTGCCGAACTTGCGGGCGACAGCGGCCGGGCCATCTACATCGAGGCCAATCTTGCCGATGTCGGCGGGCATGGCGCCACCGTTGAGCGCGTTCGCGCCGAGCTCGGCCCGATCCGCTGCCTCGTCAACAATGCCGGCATCGCCTCGGTCGTCAGGGGTGACTTTCTCGACCTGCTGCCGGAGAATTTCGACACGATCGTCGCCACCAACCTGCGCGGCACGGTGTTTTTCACCCAGGCCGTTCTGGTGTCGATGCTGACCGATCCGGCCGATGTGACGCCGCGGTCGATCGTCAACATCACCTCGGTTTCGGCGACGATGAGTTCGCCGGAGCGGCTCGACTATTGCATGACCAAGGCCGGGCTTGCCGCCTTCAGCCAGGGGCTGGCGCTACGGCTCGCCAATACCGGAATCTCGGTCTTCGAGATCCGGCCGGGCATCATCCGCTCCGACATGACCGCGGGCGTCTCGGCGAAATACGACACTCTGATCGATGGCGGGCTGGTGCCGATGCGCCGTTGGGGCGAGCCGGCGGATATCGGCAACATGGTGGCCGGTCTCGCCGGTGGCAAATTCGGCTTTGCCACGGGTTCTGTCATCCAGGCGGATGGCGGCCTTTCGATCGGCCGACTCTAGGAAACAGGCAGGACTTACAGACGCTCGCAAGCGGGCAGGGTTTGGAGTTATCACGTCGAAAACTTGGAACGTTCCAAATGGCGGCGGCGGAGGAAAACAGGGAATGAGCTACGACTACATCATCACCGGTGCCGGCCCGGCCGGCTGCGTTCTTGCCAACCGCCTCTCCGAGGATCCGTCGGTGCGCGTCCTGCTGCTGGAGGCCGGCGGCGGCGACTGGAATCCGCTGTTCCACATGCCGGCCGGCTTTGCCAAGATGACCAAGGGGGTGGCCAGCTGGGGCTGGGAGACCGTGCCGCAGAAGCACATGAAGGGCAGGGTGCTGCGATATACCCAGGCCAAGGTCATCGGCGGCGGCTCCTCGATCAATGCCCAGCTCTATACCCGCGGCAATGCCGCCGACTACGATCTCTGGGCTTCCGAGGACGGCTGCACCGGCTGGGACTATCGCAGCGTACTTCCCTATTTCAAACGCTGCGAAGACAACCAGCGCTTTGCCGACGACTATCACGCCTATGGCGGCCCGCTCGGCGTCTCAATGCCGGTCTCTGCCCTGCCGATCTGCGACGCCTATATTCGGGCCGGCCAGGAACTCGGCATTCCCTACAACCACGATTTCAACGGCCGCCAGCAGGCGGGCGTCGGCTTCTACCAGCTTACCCAGCGCAACCGTCGCCGGTCGAGCGCGTCGCTTGCCTATCTCTCGCCGATCAAGGATCGACGTAATCTGACGGTCCGCACCAGCGCGCGCGTCGCCCGTATCGTGCTTGAGGGCACCCGCGCCGTCGGCGTCGAAGTCGTCACGGGCAAGGGCAGCGAGATCATCCGGGCGGAGCGGGAAGTGCTTGTTTCCTCCGGCGCCATCGGTTCGCCAAAGCTCTTGCTACAGTCCGGCATCGGCCCGGCCGATCACCTGAAGTCGGTCGGCGTCTCGGTGAAGCACGACCTGCCCGGCGTTGGCGGCAACCTGCAGGACCACCTCGATCTCTTCGTCATTTCCGAATGCACCGGCGACCACACCTATGACGGTGTGGCGAAACTTCATCGTACGCTATGGGCCGGACTGCAATATGTGCTGTTCCGTTCCGGACCGGTGGCGTCCTCGCTCTTTGAAACCGGGGGCTTCTGGTATGCCGATCCCAATGCGCGCTCGCCGGATATCCAGTTCCATCTGGGGCTTGGCTCCGGCATCGAGGCGGGCGTCGAAAAGCTGAAGAACGCCGGCGTGACGCTCAATTCCGCCTATTTGCATCCGCGCTCACGCGGCACGGTCCGGCTTTCGTCCTCCGATCCGGCGGCAGCGCCTCTCATCGACCCCAACTATTGGGAGGATCCGCACGATCGCAAGATGTCGATCGAGGGGTTGAAGATCGCCCGCGAGATCATGCAGCAGGCGGCGCTGAAGCCTTTCGTGATGGCGGAACGTCTTCCCGGCAATTCGGTCATCAGCGATGAACAGTTCTTCGACTACGGCTGCGCCAATGCCAAGACGGATCACCACCCGGTTGGGACCTGCAAGATGGGGACGGACGCCATGGCGGTGGTCGACCTCGATCTCAAGGTGCGGGGGCTGGAGGGACTGCGCGTCTGCGACAGCTCGGTGATGCCGCGCGTTCCCTCTTGCAACACCAACGGGCCGACGATCATGATGGGGGAGAAGGGCGCCGACATCATTCGCGAGCGCCAGCCCCTGCCGCCTGCCATCTTTGCCCACGAACGTAACGACAGCCGCCCGCGCGCCCGCGCCGATATCCGTTGAGGTCCCCATGATCCGCCATTGCGTCTTCATCCGCTTCCGCCCCGAAATCTCCGAGGAGGAGAAAGCAACGATCTTCGACGAGATCGTCGCGCTGAAATCACGGTTGCCGGGTTTCATGGCAGCCCATATCGGTGGCAATGTCAGCCCGGAAGTGGGCATGGACAAGGGCCATGGCCTAGGTTTCATCGTCGACTTCACCGATGCGGCGGCCCGCGACGCCTACCTGGAAGACGAGGCGCACCGCAAGACCGGCGCCAAGATCGTCGCTGCGGCCGAAGGCGGCGTTGCCGGTATCTTCGTCTACGACCTCGAAATTGCCGATTGAGTGACGATCATGCTCGAAGCGCGCCCGTTCCTGACCCGGCTATTCGAGGAAGCCGTAAGAGCCGCCGACCCCTATGAGGCAATCAAGGCGCATCTGCCCGATCCGCCAAAGGGGCGGACCGTGGTCGTCGGCGCCGGCAAGGCGGCGAGCCAGATGGCGGCCGCCTTTGAGCGGCTCTGGAAGCATCCGTTGCGCGGGACGGTGGTGGCACGACACGGCCCGATCGAACATTGCGAGCGGATCACGGTGCTGCAATCGGCCCACCCTGTGCCGGACGAAGCCGGCCTCGCGGCCTCGAGCGTGCTGCTTTACGCCGTCTCCAACCTGACAGCCGACGATCTCGTGGTTGCGCTGGTTTCCGGCGGCGGCTCGGCCCTGCTGCCGGCGCCGCCTGAAGGCTTGACGCTTGCCGACGAGATTGCGGTCAACAAAGCGCTCCTTGCTTCCGGTGCACCGATCTCAGCGATGAATGTGGTCCGCAAGCACGTGTCGCGCATCAAGGGCGGTCGGCTCGCTGCGGCGGCTTTCCCGGCGCGTGTCGTCACCCTGGTGGTCTCCGACGTGCCCGGCGACAATCCGGCCTTCGTCGCCTCGGGTCCAACCGTTCCGGATCGCAGCACGCCGGCGGAGGCACTTGATATCGTTGCTCGTTACCGCATGGCGCTGCCCGATGGGGTGATGGCGCATCTGCGCTCGGAAGCGGCAAGAGCGCCCGATCCGGACGATCTGCGTTTTGCCGGACATGAATGCCACGTGATCGCCTCGGCGAGCGTGTCGCTCGAAGCGGCCGCGGCTAAGGCGCGCGAACTCGGTATCGAGGCGCGCATTCTATCCGATGCGATCGAGGGAGAGGCGCGTGATATCGGCCGCATGCATGCGGCGCTCGCTCGTGAAGTGGCGCTCAGGAGCCGCCCCTTCGAGAAGCCGGTGGTGCTGCTTTCCGGCGGCGAGACGACGGTGACGATCTCAGGCAAGGACTACGGCAAGGGTGGGCGCAACAGCGAATTGCTGCTGTCGCTGTCGCTCGATATCGATGGCGTTGCGGGCATTGATGCGCTTGCGGCGGATACGGATGGCATCGACGGTTCCGAGGACAATGCCGGCGCCTTTGCCGACGGTGAGAGCATAACCCGCATGCGGGCGGCCGGCATCGATCCGCGCCTGCACCTCGCCCGCCATGATGCCTGGTCGGCCTTTGCCGCGAGTGGTGATCTCTTCGCGCCCGGACCGACCGGAACGAACGTCAACGATTTCCGGGCGCTGCTGATCCGCTAGGACGCGGCTTTCTCGCAGAGATGTTAGCCGGATTCGGCGCCGCATGTGAAATGCAAACGCCGCCGCCGATATCCGCGGCGGCGGCGCTGTTTTGACTTGCTTCGCTTTGACTTACTTGGCGCGCTTCAGCGCATCGCCAAGGATCGATACGATCTCGGCGAAATGCTTCTCTTCGGCGATCAGCGGCGGCGAGAAGGCGATGATGTCGCCGGTGACGCGGATCAGCAGACCCTTTTCGAAGCAATCGACGAAGACGTCATAGGCGCGGGCGCCGACAGCGCCGTCGCGCGACTGCAGCTCGATGCCGGCAATCAGGCCGATCGTGCGGATGTCGATGACGTTTGGCAGGCCCTTCATGGAATGCATGGCATCGTGCCAGGCGTCCTGCAGCTCGACAGCGCGGGTCATCAGGCCCTCGTCGCGGTAGATGTCGAGCGTGGCGATGCCGGCGGCGCAAGCGGCCGGGTGGCCGGAGTACGTGTAGCCGTGGAAGAGCTCGATCGCGTTTTCCGGACCATGCATCAGAGCATCGTGCACCTTGCGGCTGGCAAAGACAGCGCCCATCGGGATCGCGCCGTTGGTAAGCCCCTTGGCGGTCGTCACCAGATCGGGCGTGACGCCGAAGAAATCCGTCGCAAAGGGGGCGCCCAAGCGGCCGAAGCCGGTGATGACTTCGTCGAAGATGAGGAGGATGCCGTGCTTGTCGCAGATGGCGCGCAGGCGTTCCAGGTAACCCTTCGGCGGGATGAGCACGCCGGTCGAGCCGGCGACCGGTTCGACGATGCAGGCGGCGATGGTTTCGGCGCCGTGCAGCGCCACCAGCCGCTCGAGATCATCGGCAAGTTCGGCGCCGTGCTCCGGCTGGCCCTTGACGAAGGCGTTCTTGGCGAGGTCGTGGGTGTGGCGAAGGTGGTCCGAACCGGGAAGCTGCGGGAAGACGCGGCGGTTGTTGAGGATGCCGCCGACCGAAATGCCGCCAAAGCCGACACCGTGATAGCCGCGCTCGCGGCCGATCAGGCGGGTGCGGGTGCCCTGGCCAATCGCGCGCTGGTAGGCGATCGCGATTTTCAGCGCCGTGTCGACCGATTCGGAACCGGAGCCGGTGAAGAACACGCGATCAAGCTTCTGTCCCTCGGGGCCGGGGGCGATCTCCGCAAGGCGTTCGGCGAAGTCGAAGGCGATCGGGTGGCCCATCTGGAAGGAGGGGGCGAAATCCATGGTTGATAGCTGGCGCTCAACCGCGGCTGCGATTTGGCGGCGACCATGGCCGGCGTTGACGCACCAGAGGCCGGCGGTGCCGTCGAGGATCGTGCGGCCATCGGTGCTGGTGTAGTGCATGCCCTCGGCGGACGCGAGCAGGCGCGGTGCCTGTTTAAACTGCCGGTTGGCGGTAAACGGCATCCAATAGCTGTCGAGTATGGGAGCGTTGGGTTTGGTGTGCTGGTTCATGGCATCCTCCTAAGGTCGGCGATTGACGCCATGATTTGATTTGCCAAACAAGTCCTTTTCTGCTGTCACTTAACTCATTGAATTTCATCGGGTCGATGCAGTGTGTTTGCGCTATTTCGAACAACCTGAACACCAAGGTTTGATCTGCATGACAGTCGACATCGGAAACCGGCTTCGTCATCTGAGGCTGATGCACAATCTGTCGCAACGCGAACTCGCCAAGCGCGCCGGCGTCACCAACTCGACGATCTCGCTGATCGAATCGAACGCCTCCAATCCGTCCGTCGGGGCTCTGAAGCGCATCCTCGACGGTATTCCGATCGGGCTTGCGGAGTTCTTCTCCTTCGAGCCGGAGAAGCCGCGCAAGGCGTTTTATGCGGCGGAGGAACTGGTCGAAATCGGCAAGGGGCCGATTTCCTACCGGCAGATCGGCGAGAACCTCTTTGGCCGCAGCCTGCAGATCCTGAAGGAATGTTACCAGCCGGGCGCCGACACCGGAAAGGTGCCGCTGGTGCATGATGGCGAGGAGGGAGGCATCGTACTCTCGGGCCGCATCGAGGTGACCGTCGATGACGAGCGGCGGATACTGGGGCCGGGGGATGCGTATTACTTTGAGAGCCGGCGGCCGCATCGCTTTCGCTGTGTTGGGCCGGTGCCTTGCGAGGTGATCAGCGCTTGTACGCCGCCGACGTTTTGAGGGGCAGGGTTGAGATCGGAAAGCCCCTCATCCCGCTGCCGCGACCTTCTCCCCGCAGGCGGGGCGAAGGGATATGCGGTCTACCTCCCAATCGCTCTCAAGCTTTGTCGGGAGGTAGCAATTCCGGCGCGGATGCGAAGACCTGCCTGGCAAGTGGGGCCGATGCTGCACACTCGACCGTCCCCTCTCCCCGCAAGCGGGGAGAGGGCTAGGGTGAGGGGCCGATCAGCCGGTTACGAAAGCCGCGCGCAGGCGTCGGCGATGCGTTTCAGTGCTTCCTGCAGTTCCGCTTCCGACGTCGCGTAGGAGATGCGGAAGAACGGCGAGAGACCGAAGGCCGAGCCTGGAACGACGGCCACGTGGGCATCGTCGAGCAGGTAGGCGCAGAAGTCCGTGTCCGTCTCGATCTTTTTGCCCGATGGCGTCACCTTGCCGAGCATGCCGGCGCAGCCGGAGAAGGTATAGAAGGCACCTTCCGGAACGCGGCAGTCAAGACCGTCGATGGCGTTGAGGGCGGCCACGACGAGATCGCGGCGATGCTGGAAGCTGGCAGTGCGTTCCTTCAGGAATTCCTGCGGGCCGGTCAGCGCTGCCACCGAGGCGGCCTGGCTGACAGACGAAGGGCAGGAAGTTGCCTGGCTCTGGACCACGGCCATAGCCTTGATCAGGTCGCGCGGGCCACCGGCATAACCGATGCGCCAGCCGGTCATGGCATAGGCCTTGGAGACACCGTTGACCGTGAGCGTCCGGTCCTTGAGCCGAGGCTCAAGCTGGGCCGGGGTGACGAAGCGGAAGCCGTCATAGACGATGTGCTCATACATGTCGTCGACCAGCAGCCACACATGCGGATGCTTCAGGAGCACGTCGAGCAGCGGACGATAGTCGGCAGCGCTGTAGGCGGCGCCCGACGGGTTCGACGGCGAGTTGAGCAGCACCCAACGCGTCTTCGGCGTAATTGCAGCTTCGAGCTTGTCGGCAGTCAGGCGGAAACCGGAGGAGGCGTCGCAGGGGATCAGAACCGGCTTGCCTTCGCAGATCTGGACGATATCCGAATAGGAGGTCCAGTAGGGCGTCGGGATGATCACTTCGTCGCCGGGATTGATCGACGCCATCATGGCGTTGAACAGGATCTGCTTGGCGCCCGTTGCCACCGTGATCTCGTCCTGCTCGTAGGCAAGGCCGTTTTCACGCTGGAACTTTTCGCGGATTGCCTTCTTCAGGTCCGGCGTGCCGTCGAGCGCGGTGTACTTGGTGTCGCCGCGCTTGATCGCCTCGCAGGCGGCATCCTTGACGTAGTCGGGCGTGTCGAAGTCGGGCTCGCCCGCACCGAGGATGATGACCGGCTTGCCTTCGCGCTTCATCGCTTGCGCGCGGGCGCCGATTTTCAGGATTTCGGAGACTCCGATCGAGGAGATCCGCGAGGCGGGCTGAAAGCCCGCCTCCTTGACCGTTTGATTGATGGTCATGATCGAATCCTACCTGGGTGCGCCGATTATTCGATGTCGAACGACACGCCCTGCGCCAGCGGCAGAGCCTTCGAATAGTTCACCGTGTTGGTGGCGCGGCGCATATAGGCCTTCCACGAGTCCGAGCCGGATTCGCGACCGCCGCCGGTTTCCTTTTCGCCACCGAAGGCGCCGCCGATTTCAGCACCCGAGGTGCCGATGTTGACGTTGGCGATGCCGCAATCCGAGCCGTCGACCGCCAGGAAGCGTTCGGATTCCTGCATGTCGCGGGTGAAGATCGAGGACGACAGGCCGGCCGCGACCGCATTGTGGTCGGCAACGACGGCGTCGAAGTCGCTGTACTTCATGACGTAGAGGATCGGCGCGAAGGTCTCTTCGAGCACCGGGCCAGCCTGCTTCGGCATTTCGACGAGGGCCGGCTTGGCATAGTAGCCGTTATCATAGCCGAGTTCGACGCGTTCGCCGCCGGTGACGGTGCCGCCATGGGTCTTGGCTTCGCCGATTGCCTTCTGCATGCTGTCGAAAGCAGCCTTGTCGACGAGCGGGCCGACGAGGGCGGTCGATTCCAGCGGGTTGCCGACCGAGACCGAGCCATAGGCCTTCTTCAGACGCGGAACGAGCTGGTCATAGACGCTCTCGTGCACGAAGAGACGACGCATGGTGGTGCAACGCTGGCCGGCGGTGCCCATGGCGCCGAAGGCGATGGCGCGCAAGGCCATGTCGAGATCGGCCGAGGGGCAGACGATGCCGGCATTGTTGCCGCCGAGTTCGAGGATGGCGCGGGCAAAACGCTTGGCAAGGCGCGGGCCGACGTCGCGGCCCATGCGGGTGGAACCGGTCGCCGAAACGAGCGGAACCTTCGGGTTGTCGACGAGGACTTCGCCGACGGTGCGGTCGCCGATGAGAACCTGCGACAGGCCTTCCGGCGCATCGCCGAAGCGGGCGAGTGCACGCTCGAAGATTGCCTGCGAGGCAAGCGCCGTGAGCGGGGTCTTTTCCGACGGCTTCCAGACGACGGAGTTGCCGCAGACGAGCGCCAGCGCCGTGTTCCACGACCAGACGGCGACCGGGAAGTTGAAGGCCGAGATGACGCCGACGACGCCGAGCGGATGCCAGGTTTCCATCATGCGGTGGCCGGGGCGCTCGGTGGCGATCGTCAGGCCGTATAGCTGGCGGGAAAGACCGACGGCGAAATCGCAGATGTCGATCATTTCCTGGACTTCGCCGAGGCCTTCGGAGGTGATCTTGCCGGCTTCGATCGAAACCAGGCGGCCGAGGTCGGCCTTGAAGGCGCGCAGTTCTTCGCCGAGCAGGCGGATCAGTTCGCCGCGCTTCGGTGCCGGAACCAGGCGCCAGGCCTTGAAGGCTTCATGAGCCTTTTCGATCTTGGCAGCGGCTTCCGCGGCCGAAACCGTCTTGAGGTTGCCGATCTTTTCGCCGGTGACCGGGCTGTAGGACGGCATGTCGCCGCCGGTGTAGAGTTCCTTGGCGACGCCCATCTTTTCGAGAAGCGCTGCGGCTTCCTTGGTCACGTCGACTTTTTTGGTTGCGATGTTCATGGTCTGACTCCCGTTTTCCTGGCTTGACCTATCCGAAGCGCACGCTGCCGAGCTTTCCCGGCGAGGTGAGCGACTTCAGGCCCGCGGCCATGTCCTTGAGTTTGTCTGGTGTATAAAAGTCGTAATAGGCCTGGTTGCGGCGGCCGATCGCATGTTCCGCGCTGAAGCTGCCGTGATACTCCTCAACGGCGACGGCGAAAACCCATTCGCGAAGCCGGGATTCGAAGGTCTCGTCCTTGAGAAGGTCGCTGTCCTTCGGCACGACGAGGTTGAAGTGCACGCCGCCGTCGCCGATATGGCCGAAGTCGCAGACGGTCACATCAGGGAATTTCGCCGGCATTTCTGCCTTCATATGGTCGCAGAAGGCCATGATGTCACCCCTGCGGAAGGAGACGTCGAAGGCGATCAGCTTGCCGAGATGCTTGACGCCCTCGGACAGCGCGTGGCGCAGCGCCCAGATCTCGTGCGGCGGGCCGACGAAGGCATCGGCGAGCGGTGCCTCTTCCATTTCCCAGATCTCGGCGAGCGCCGATTCCAGCACGGCGTCGAGCGACTGTTCGCCGTCGCGGGGTGCCCAGGTGCGGCTGATCTCGGCGAGGATGACATAGTCGGGAACGTTGCCGCCCTGGAAGGGGTTCTTCAGCGACGGCACATGGGCGAAGGCGGCCGTGACGGCGTTCTTCGACATGCCCTCGAAGGCCGAGAGATAGGCGCCGAGCCGCTCTTCCATGGCTCGGAGCAACGGCAGTACATGGGCGCCGCTTGCCGGAACGAGCAGCGCGGTTGCCGTCTGTTGCGGCAGGCGTTCTAGGTTCAGCACGCATTCGGTGACGATGCCGAAGGCGCCCGAAGTGCCGATAAAGAGCTGCTTCCAGTCAACGCCGGTGTTGTTCTTGCGCAGGTCGCATTGCAGGTCGAGCACGGTGCCGTCCTCGTCTGCGAGAACGACCTTGAGCCCGAGGGTGTTGCGGCGCACGTCGCCATATTTCAGAAAGCGCGAACCGCCGGTATTGGTGGCGATCATGCCACCGATACGCGGGTCGGCGCCGAGATCGATCGGGAAGAACAGGCCGTGCTCTTCCAGGCGCCGGTTGAGATCGGACAGCCGAAAGCCGGCGTCGAGCCGCACCGAGCGATTGTCGAGGTCGAGCTCGAAGCGCTTCGCCAGCCGGTCGAGGCTGAGCACGGCCTCGTCGCCCGACTGATCCGGGGTCGAGCCGGAAACGAGGCCCGTGTTGCCGGATTGCGGGATCAGCGCGATGCCGTTCGTGACGCAATAGGCGACCGCAGCAGAGACTTCTTCCGTCGTTGCCGGCCGCAGCACGAGCGAAGTCCGGCCGCGATCGTAGCGCGCGCCGGTCTCGTAGGCTTCCAGGTCTTCAGGACGCGTAACGACACCCTTGTTTCCAAGGATGTCGGCGAGCGCGTCGATGTGCCGTTTGTCGATCATCAGAAAAGCATCATTCCGCAGCGATCGCGCCGGTCAAGGCCCGGATGCAGCTTTCGATCGAAGCCTGCTCGATGCCGGCATAGTGGTCGAATTCGTTGAGCACGGTGGCGCCGAGATCGCTTTCGAAGCGCTTCTGGTTCGGGCTGGCGACGAAGTCCTGCTGGGCGCCGTCGCCGAGGTTCGACTGGAAGATACCCGCGGCGCTGACCGGCAGGAAGTCTTCGTAGACGATCGCGTCGAACTGGACGAGACCGCTCGCGATCAGCGCTTCGATGTCACGCGCCGGGGAGACGCCGGCCTTGCGGCCCTTCTCCGTCAGCGAGTAGCTGAAATAGCCGAGGCCGGCTTCGCGGATGCCTGCCCAAGTGTCCGGGAAGGGCTCAAAAGCCTTGGCGAGGGCTGCTTCGTATTCGCGGGCATTGGAGCCGTCGGCGGCCGGGCGGACGATCTTGCGCGAGGCGTCGAGCAGGTCGTCGTAGAGCGCGCGGCCTTTCGGGGTCAGCGCGATGCCGCGCTGTTCGATCTCGCCGAAACGGGCGGTGTGGGAGCCGGCCTTCCAGGCGCCGTCGGCATCCTTGAAGGAAACAGGCTCTTCCAATGCCTTGAACGAGGTCTGGCGCAAAAGGATCGGGCACTTGCGGGTCGGCGGGCCCTCGACGACGGCCTTCGGCGCGATTTCGTATTCCGGCATCAGCGCCTGCACCTTGTCGATGTCGAGCGTGCGCGGCGTCAGGTGGTTGATGTGCGGACCCTTGAAGGAGACGACGTCGGCGATCAGACGATGGGCGTCGTGCAGGCGCTTGTACATGTCGGCGCTGACATTGGCCTTGTCGTGCCAGCGGAAGGTTTCGAGCACTTCTGAGACGAAACGCTCAGCGTCGGCTTTGTCGAGACCGCCGTCACGTTCAGCCTTTTCGGTCAGTTCGACAGCGACGGGCGTAAAGATCCGGCGCTCGGCGAGGATCGCCTGTGATTCGGCGCGCAGGCTCTCGTCAGCGATCAAGTCCAGGCGCAGAAGCGAGGTGAAAACGCGGAAGGGATTGCGCTTCAGAGCGGCGTCACCAACGGGGCGGAAGGCCGTCGAGTGCACCGGGACACCGGCAGTCGACAGGTCGTAGTAGCCGACCGGGTACATGCCCATGACGGCGAAGACGCGACGCATCATCGATAGCTCGGCGGGTGTGCCGAGACGGATTGCGCCGTGGCGTTCCTCGGAGATGCGGTCGAGCGAATCCGTGGCGTCCAGACGCTCCTTCAGGACCGGGTCGGCGGCGAGCGTATCGTCGTTTACCTTGGCGACCAGTTCCATCAGCGTGCCGTAGGCCGGCACCTCTTCGCGGTACATGACCGACATGGCTGCGGAAAAGGACGAACGGATGTCGTCGGCCGATACGAAACTATTCTCTTTCACTGGGGCTCGCCTCGCGCTATGGGTGAAGGACAAGGTCATTCTCATTTCGGATCATATCCGATCGAACTGGCCATTGATCGCGTTGCTTCTGACTATGTTGATGCGAGGCTGGAATGAAGTTAAGCCGCAGGCTGGTTCCCGACGTGACGACGCTGCAGGCGTTCGAATGCGCGGCGCGACACGGCAGCTTCACGCAGGCCGCCGCCGAGCTGAACCTTACCCAAAGCGCCGTCAGCCGGCAGATCAAGGATCTCGAAAATCAGCTCGGCGTGCTTTTGTTCGAGCGCGTGCGCCAGCGGGTGATCCTGTCGGATGCCGGCCAGAAGTTCCTGCCCGAGGTTCGCCGTCTCCTCAATCAGACGGAGGAACTGATGGTGCGCGCCATGGCTTCGGCGCGGGCAGACTCGACGCTCTCGATCGCGTCGCTCCCGACTTTCGGCAGCCGCTGGCTGGTGCCGCGCCTTCCCGATTTCCTCAAGCGCCATCCGGATACGGTGCTGAACATCGCCTCCCGTTCCGCGCCCTTCGATTTCGACGAGCAGAACTTCGATCTCGCCATTCATTACGGCCAACCGGTCTGGGCGCGCGCCACCTGCAGCTATCTGTGCAGCGAGATCATCGTGCCGGCAGCGAGTCCTGCCCTGTTGGCGAACCATTCGATCGAGACCCCCGAGGATCTCGTCGCCGGCCCATTGCTGCATCTCGCCACGCGGCCGAAGCTCTGGGCGCAATGGTTCGAGGCCAACGACATGGACGGCCGCGGCGCCTATCGCGGCAACCGTTTCGACCAGTTCTCCATGGTGATCGAAGCGGCGACGGCGGGGCTCGGTTTCGCGCTGCTGCCACGTTACCTGATCGAGCAGGAAATCGCCGCCGGCACGCTCAGCATCGTGCTCGACCGGCCGATGAAGACGGAAAACAGCTATTATCTGGCCGTGCCCGAGGGTAAGCTCGAAAACCCCATCAGCCTGGCCTTCCGGGAGTGGATCACCGAGCAAGTGGGCTGAGCGGATCGACGCTTTTCTACGAATCGAGGGAACCTTCCTCGCCGCTTCACGTTTCGCCTCGTCTGCCATTCGCGATGAAGCTTGAGAAGAGGGCAATTGAGAGAGCTGTATCGAAGTGCCATTGGGGGCGCGCACAGCGGCCGGTTTCGGCTTGATTCGTTTGTGCGCAAATCGTCCGAACTTGTATGAGCAATCCTTGCAAGCTGTTGGCACCACGGCTAAAAAATGCCATTTTCATGCATCACCGCGGCCTTGAAAACCAATGCGCCGCCGGCTTTGCGATCTCCGATGCCCAGTCGAGGGCGGTGCCTGTTACCGCCAATTCCCCACATGCGGGAATTGACGGTGGATGGGAGGACACATGACCGTGTCTAGCAATGCGCCGGCTCAGCCTGACTTCTCAGGTCCGCAGCCAACCCGGCAACCCCAAGAGGACCGGGCCGATCAACCCCGGTTGGATTCAGAACCCGTACCCATGCAGCTTCAAACAACGCCGCCCACCTCTCCGCGCGAACCGGAAGCAAAGCAGATCGATTACAACGATTCGATCCGCGCCACCTTCTTCTCGATGGAGGACCTCCGGCAATGCGGCGAGGATCTCGCAGTGAAGGGTGCCTCCTCGCTGCCGGGATTCTTCCCGTTCGAGTTCCGGCCGCGGCATCGCGAAAACGAGAGCGAGATCCTGCGCGTCTACCGCGCGACCGCTGCGGACGTGGAAGCCGGGGCGACGATCACGCCGGCCGCCGAATGGCTGCTCGACAACCACCACGTCGTCGAAGAGGCGATCCAGGAGGTCCGGCGCGATTTCCCGCGTCGGTTCTATCGCCAGCTGCCGACGCTTTCGGTTTCCGGTACGGTGATCCCGCGCACCATGGCGCTCGCCTGGCTCTATGTCGCCCACACCCACAGCACGGTGACGCGCGATAGCATCACGGCGATGGTCGAAGGCTTCCAGAAGCACGACACCTTCAAGATCGGCGAACTCTGGGCGCTGCCGTCGATCCTGCGCTTCGTGCTGATCGAGAACCTCCGCCGGATCGCCATCCGCGTCGAGCGCTCGCGCGGCATGCGCCGAAAGGCGAACGACATTGCCGACCAGATCATCCGCCTGAACGATCCGGAGAAATATCGGGCGCTGCTTGCGGAATCGGAAGCGCTGGCTGCCGACAACACCTTCGTCGCGCAACTGCTCTACCGCACGCGTGACGGCTCGCAGACCTCCGGTGCCGTCATCGGCTGGATCGAGGAACAGCTTGAGAGGCGCGGCAGCGACGTCGAAAACGCGCTGGTCGCCGAACAGAACCGCCTGTCGTCCGGCAATGCGACGATGAGCAACATCATCCGCAGCCTGCGCGAGATCGACGATACCGACTGGGCTGTCTGGTTCGAAAGCGTCAGCAAGATCGACGCGGCGCTACGCGAGGGCTCCGACTATGCGGCGCTCGATTTCGGCTCGCGCAACAAGTATCGCGACACGATCGAGAAGCTCGCGCGTCGTTCCGGTCACAGCGAATACGAGGTGACGCAGATCGCCATCGAGATGGTGCGCGAGGCGGAGACTGCGGCCGAGACCGAAGTGCCGCTGCAGGAGCCGAACGTCGGATCCTTCCTCGTCGGCAAGCAGCGCAAGGTGCTCGAGAAGAAGATCGGCTATCGACCGTCGCTGCTGCAGACCATCATCCGTATCAGCCGCAAGCTCGACTGGTTCGCGATCGCCGGCCCGAACATCCTCTTGACGATCCTGGCGATGATCGCCGTCTATTCCTTCGTCAGTCCGATGGATATTCCGAACGGCGCGAAGCTGATCATGCTGCTTCTGTTCGCGCTGCCGGCGTCCGAAGGCGCGATGGGCCTGTTCAACACGCTGGTGACGCTGTTCGTCAGACCATCGCGACTTGTCGGCTATGAATTCCTCGACGGAATTCCCGAGCATGCCCGCACCCTCGTCGTCGTACCTTGCCTGATTGCCAAGCGCGACCATGTCGACGAACTCGTGCGCAATCTCGAGGTGCACTACCTCGCCAACCCGCGCGGCGAGATTTATTTCGCGCTGCTCAGCGACTGGGCCGATAGCAAGGTTGAGGAGTCGAGCACCGATTCCGATGTGCTCGACTACGCCAAGCGCGAGATCGCTCAGCTTTCGGCGCGCTACGCCTATGATGGCAAGACGCGCTTCCATCTCCTGCATCGCCGCCGCCTGTTCAACGAGCAGGAAGGCGTGTGGATGGGTTGGGAGCGCAAGCGCGGCAAGCTGCACGAACTGAACATGCTGCTTCGCGGCGACCGCGACACCTCGTTCCTGCAGGGCGCCAACACGGTGCCGGACAACGTGCAGTACGTGATGACGCTCGATTCCGACACGCGCCTGATGCGCGATGCGGTGACGAAGCTCGTCGGCAAGATCTACCATCCGATCAACCGTCCGGTGGTCGACCCTAAGACACAGGACGTGATCGCCGGCTACAGCCTGCTGCAGCCCCGCGTGACGCCGTCGCTGACAACGGGCAGCGAAGCTTCCGCCTTCCAGCGTATCTTCTCGGCCAACCGCGGCATCGACCCCTATGTCTTCACCGTTTCCGACGTCTACCAGGACATCGCCGGCGAAGGCAGCTTCACCGGCAAGGGCCTCTACCATGTCGACGCCTTCGAGGCGGCGCTGAAGGGCCGGATCCAGGAAAATGCCGTTCTCAGCCACGATCTGCTCGAAGGTTCCTATGTGCGTTGCGCGCTGGTAACCGACGTCGAGCTCGTCGAGGACTTCCCGACCCGCTACGAGGTCGAGATGTCGCGCCAGCATCGCTGGGCGCGTGGCGACTGGCAGCTGCTGCCCTACATCTTCAATTTCTCGAACGGGCTGTCGATGCTCGGGCGCTGGAAGATGTACGACAACCTGCGTCGCTCGCTGATCCCGCTTGCCTGGCTCGTCGCCTCGGTGATGGGCTGGTACTACATGGAGCCGACCGAGGCGCTGATCTGGCAGATTGTCCTGATCTTCAGCTTGTTCGTGGCCCCGACCCTGTCGCTGATCAACGGCCTCCTGCCGCGCCGCAACGACATCGTCGCCCGCGCCCACCTTCACGCGGTGCTGACGGAAGTCCGCGCTGCCAATGCACAAGTGGCGCTCCGCATCGTCTTCATCGCCCACAATGCGGCGATGATGGGCGACGCGATCGCGCGCTCGCTCTACCGCACCTTCGTCAGCCGCAAGCTGATGCTCGAATGGCGCACGGCCGCGCAGGTGCAGAGTGCCGGCCACGGCACGATTGGCGATTACTACCGCGCGATGTGGATCGCGCCGGCGCTTTCGGCGCTTTCGCTGGCGCTTGCCGCGATCTCCGACACCGGCCTGCCGTTCATCGGCATTCCCTTCGCGTTGCTCTGGGCGCTTTCGCCTGCGGTCGCCTGGTTCGTCAGCCAGTCGGCCGAAACCGAGGACCAGCTCGTCGTCTCCGATGAAGCGATCGACGAGATGCGCCTGATTGCCCGGCGCACCTGGCGCTATTTCGAGACCTTCGTGACCGCCGAGCAGCACTTCCTGCCGCCGGACAACTTCCAGGAAACGCCGCAGCCGGTCCTGGCCGAGCGCACCTCGCCGACGAATATCGGCGTCTACCTGCTGTCGGTGATGTCGGCACGCGATTTCGGCTGGATCGGCTTCGAGGAGACGATCAACCGGCTGGAGCAGACGATCGCCACCATCGACCGCCTGCCGAAGTATCGCGGCCACCTGTTCAACTGGTATCGGACGAACACGCTCGACACCATGGAGCCGCGCTACATCTCGTCGGTCGACAGCGGCAACCTTGCCGGTCACCTGATTGCCGTATCGTCGATGTGCCGCGACTGGGCCGAGGCGCCGTCGGCGCATGTCCAGGGCAGCCTGGACGGCATCGGCGACGTGGTGGCGATCCTCCAGGAGGTGTTGCGCGATCTGCCCGACGACCGCAAGACGGTCCGGCCGCTGCGTCGCCTGATCGAGGAACGCATCGTCGGCTTCCAGAACGCGCTTGCCGCGGTCAAGCGCGAGCGCGAGTTCGCGTCGATCCGGGTGATCAACCTCGCGGTGCTGGCGCGCGACATGCACAAGCTCACCGTCAACCTCGACCACGAGGTGCGCACGCCGCAGAGCACCGAAGTGACGAAGTGGGCAAATGCGCTCGTCAGCACCTGCGAAGCCCATATTTCCGACGGTGTCTTCGATCTCGGTGCGATCGAATCGTTGCGCCAGCGCCTGCTGGTGCTGAAGGATCGCGCCCGCGACATCGCCTTCTCGATGGATTTCGGCTTCCTGTTCCGGCCGGAGCGGCGCCTGCTGTCGATCGGCTTCCGGGTCAACGCCAACGAGCTCGACGAGGCCTGCTACGACCTTCTCGCTTCGGAAGCACGTCTCACCAGCCTGTTTGCCATCGCCAAGGGCGACTTGCCGACGGAGCACTGGTACAAGCTCGGCCGTCCGATCGTGCCGATCGGCGCGCGCGGCGCGCTGATCTCCTGGTCGGGCTCGATGTTCGAATATCTCATGCCGCCGCTGGTGATGCAGGAGCGGCAGGGCGGTATCCTCAACCAGACCAACAATCTGATTGTGAAGGAGCAGATCAACCACGGCCGCCGTCTGGGCACGCCCTGGGGCATTTCGGAAGCCGCGTTCAACGCGCGCGACCACGAGCTCACCTACCAGTACACCAACTTCGGCGTGCCGACGCTCGGGCTCAAGCGCGGCCTCGGCCAGAACGCGGTCATCGCGCCCTACGCCTCGATCCTCGCCTGCATGTACGATCCGAAATCGGCGCTCGCCAACCTCGGACGTCTGCGCGAGGTCGGCGCACTCGGTGTCTACGGCTTCCATGATGCCGTCGACTTCACGCCGACGCGTGTGCCCGAGGGCCAGAAGTGTGCGGTCGTGCGCAACTACTATGCGCACCACCATGGCATGTCGATCGCGGCTGTCGCCAATGTCGTCTTCAATGGCCGTCTGCGCGAGTGGTTCCACGCCGATCCGGTGATCGAGGCCGCCGAACTGCTGCTGCAGGAAAAGGCGCCGCGCGACATCCCGATCATGAATGCCAAGCGCGAGCCGGAATCGGTCGGCAAGGGTCAGGACGATCTCCTGCGTCCGGAAGTCCGCATCATCGAGAACCCGCTGGCACAGGACCGGGAGACCGTGTTTCTCTCCAACGGCCATTACTCAGTCATGCTGACGGCCAACGGCGCCGGCTATGCCCGCTGGAACGGCCAGTCCGTCACCCGCTGGAAGCCGGATCCGGTCGAGGACCGCACCGGCACCTTCATCTTCCTGCGCGACACGACGACCGGCGATTGGTGGTCCGCGACATCGGAGCCGCGCCGTGCGGCCGGCGAGAAGGTGCTGACCCGCTTCGGCGACGACAAGGCCGAATTCGTCAAGACCGTCGGCGACCTCACCAGCGAGGTCGAGTGCATCGTCGCCACCGAACACGACGCCGAAGGGCGCCGGGTCATCCTGCTCAACACCGGCACCCAGGATCGCTTCATCGAAGTGACCTCCTATGCCGAGCCGGTGCTTTCGATCGACGAGGCCGACAGCGCGCACCCGGCCTTTTCGAAGATGTTCGTGCGCACGGAAATCAGCCGCCGCGGCGACGTCATTCGCGTCAGCCGCAACAAGCGCAGCTCCAGCGACCCGGACATGGAAGTGGCGCATCTCGTCACCGACAATGCCGGCAGCGATCGCCATACGGAAGCGGAGACCGACCGTCGCCGCTTCATCGGCCCGGGCCGGACGCTTGCCGAAGCTGCCGCGTTCGACACGGACGCAGTGCTTTCGGGCACGGACGGCTTTACGCTCGATCCGATCATGTCGCTGCGCCGCGTCGTTCGCGTGCCCGCCGGCAAGAAGGTCAGCGTCGTCTTCTGGACAATCGCTGCGCCGAGCCGCGAGGAGGTCGATCGCGCGATCGACCGCTATCGCCATCCGGAGACCTTCAACCAGGAACTCATCCACGCCTGGACCCGCAGCCAGGTGCAGATGCGCCATGTCGGCGTGACATCGCAGGAGGCCGCGAGCTTCCAGATGCTCGGCCGCTACCTCGTCTATCCGGACATGCATCTGCGTGCCGACACGGCGACGGTGCAGGCAGGCCTCGACTCCCAGTCGAAGCTCTGGCCGCTGGCGATCTCGGGCGACTACCCGATCTTCTGCCTCCGCATCAACGACGACGGCGATCTCGGCATCGCACGTGAAGCGCTGCGCGCCCAGGAATATATGCGCGCCCGCGGCATCACCGCCGACCTCGTCATCATCAACGAGCGGGCCTCGTCCTATGCGCAGGATATGCAGCATGCGCTGGATTCCATGTGCGAGAACCTGAGGCTTCGCGGCCTTTCGGACGGCCCGCGCCAGCATATCTTCTCGGTGCGCCGCGACCTGATGGAACCGGAGACCTGGTCGACCCTGCTGTCGGCCTCGCGCGCCGTGTTCCATGCCCGCAACGGCACGATCTCCGACCAGATCGCCCGCGCCAACTCGCTCTATTCGCCGGCGCCGGCGAAGGGTGCGGAGAAGAGCGGCGAGTTCGTGGGACCGCTTTTGGCGGCGCCGCAGGAGAAGGCAGACGTTGCCCCGGCCGAGATCAAGGGCGATGGCCTTTCCTTCTGGAACGGCTTCGGTGGTTTTGCCGAAGGCGGTCGCGAATATGTCGTGCGCCTTCGTGGCGGCGAAGCGACGCCGCAGCCCTGGATCAACGTCATCTCCAACGAGCAGTTCGGCTTCCACGTTTCGGCGGAAGGCGCGGCCTTCTCCTGGAGCCGCAATTCGCGCGACTACCAGTTGACGCCGTGGACCAATGACACGGTCATCAACCGTCCGGGCGAGGCGATCTTCATCCGCGACATGGAGAGTGGTTCGGTATCGACGCCCTATGCGTCGCTCTCGCGTCGCCGCTCCGTCGTCTTCGAAACGGCGCATGGGCTCGGCTATTCGCGCTTCCGCAGCACCCAGGACGACCTCGAGATCGAGGCGACCCATACGGTGCACCGCAGCTTGCCGGCAAAGCTCGTCCGCGTCTCGATCCGCAACCGCGCGAAGACGGCGCGGCGGTTGAGGCTCTACGGCTATAACGAGTGGGTACTCGGTAACAACCGCGCCCGCTCGGCGCCCTTCATCCTCTCGAAGTGGGATGAGGAGACCGCGGCGCTGGTTGCGACCAACCCTTACAGCATCGACTATGCCGGTCGTTCGGCGTTCTTCACCGCCGATGGCGGCCAGGCTGCCGGTTACACCGCGAGCCGGCGGGAGTTCCTGGGCTCGCTCGGCGGCATCCTCGTGCCGCAGGCGGTGCTTTCGGGTGCCGATCTCTCGGGTTCGGTCGACGTAGACGGCGACCCTTGCGCGGTCATTGCGTCCGATCTGACCATCGAACCCGGTGCCGAGCAGCAGGTCACCTTCATTCTCGGCGATGCCGACAATGAGGATCAGCTTCGTGCCGTACTCGGTGAGTTGCGTGAGACTGCATTCGACACGGTGCTCGGGGCGGCCAAGACGTTCTGGCGCGATTTCACCGATATCGTGAAGGTGGAAACGCCGGATCCGGCCTTCGACGCCATGATCAACAACTGGCTGCCCTACCAGAGCCTCGGCTGCCGCATCATGGCCCGCTCCGCCTTCTACCAGGCGAGCGGTGCCTTCGGCTTCCGCGACCAGCTGCAGGACACGCTGGCTTTCCTGATCCACAGGCCGGAGCTTGCCCGGGCGCAGATCCTGAATGCTGCGGCTCGTCAGTTCGTCGAGGGCGACGTGCAGCACTGGTGGCTGCCGGGAACCGGCGCCGGCGTGCGCACGATGATATCCGACGACGTCGTCTGGCTCGCCCATGCCGTTACGCATTACTGCTCGGTGACCGGTACCTCCGACATCCTGAGAGAACAGATCGCCTTCATCAGCGGTCCGGCTCTCGAAGAGGGCCAGCACGACGCCTTCTACAAGCCTGAGATTTCCGAGGAGGTCGGCGACGTCTACGAGCATTGCGCCCGTGCGCTCGACCTCGCGATCAAGCGGACCGGCGAGAACGGCCTGCCGTTGATCCTCGGCGGTGACTGGAACGATGGCATGAACCGTGTCGGTGCTGCCGGAAAGGGCACCAGCACCTGGCTTGGATGGTTCCTCGCAGGCACGCTCCGCGGCTTCCTGCCTTACGCTCGCGAGCGTAAGGACCAGGCACGCGTCACCCGTTGGGAGGCGCATCTCGAAGCCCTGAAGAAGGCGCTCGACACCGCCGGCTGGGACGGCGACTACTATCGTCGCGGCTATTACGACGACGGCACGCCGCTCGGCACCAGCGAGGCGCTCGAGTGCCGGATCGATTCGATCGGCCAGTCCTGGAGCGTCCTCTCAGGCGAAGGCGACGAGCAGCGTTCGCTCAAGGCGATGGATGCGGTCATGGCCGAACTGGTCGATCCGGACCAGCACATCGTGCGGCTGTTCACGCCGCCGCTCGAGCGGACGTCGCAGGATCCAGGCTACATCAAGGCCTATCCGCCCGGCGTGCGCGAAAATGGCGGGCAATATACCCATGCGGCCACCTGGGTGGCGCTGGCCTTCGCCGAACAGGGCAGGGCGGAAGAAGCCTGGCGCGTCTTCCAGATGCTGAACCCGGTCTCGCATGCGCAGAGCCGCGAGGCGGCGGAACACTACCGCGTCGAGCCCTATGTCGTCGCCGCCGATATCTATGGCGAAGGCGATCTGGCGGGACGCGGCGGCTGGACCTGGTACACCGGTTCGGCTGGCTGGCTCTACCGCGTCGGCGTCGAAGGTATTCTCGGGATCCGCAGACAGGGCGACAAGCTGGTCATTCGGCCGGTGCTGCCGGCGGCCTGGGACGGCTACTCCGCAGAAGTGACGCTCAACGGCGCGCGGCACAAGATTTCGGTGCAGCGCGACCAGAAAAGTGGCGAGCCGATTGTCAGCATAAACAATAGTGTCACAAAAAACGCGCATGAAGGCATTTTGCTGTAACGGCCGGCATTGAAGACAGGATGAGACCGGCTTTGTTCCCGCAAGGGCAAGGCCGGTTTTTCTTTGCGGAAATGCGGGCGGCATGACCCCGACGGCCGGGTGTCGTGTCTTGGAGCGCCAGGCGTTCAGACGAACGCGCAAAGGGCGCTCTAACACTTTGAAGCCAGAGCATCTTATCCGCTTCCAGTGACTTCACTTGAAAGCGGGATGCTCTAGATCATCGGAGCGGGATGGGGCGGAGAACTGCAACATGTTCCTCATCCCACCTAGTTCATGGTGCCGGGCATCTCGCGCGTTTGAATGACGGCGCGGGCTGTCGGTGCCCGTTTCAACAGGGATGGGGCAGGGGCGCCAAATCCTGGAAAACGGACCGCATGCTGCAAAAGACTTTTCAGGGTGGTGTCAACCCGACGTCCGCCCGAATGGTTCCCAACGAGCGTGACACACGCCTCGACGTGTTCAGGGCGCTGTGCCTGCTGACGATCTTCGTCAACCACGTTCCGGGACAGTACCTCGAATATCTGACGCACAAGAACTTCGGCTTTTCCGATTCCGCCGAAGCCTTCGTGCTGATCTCCGGCCTGTCGGTCGGGATCGCCTATGGCGGCAAGTTCGCCGCCGGAGAACGGCTGGCGATGACGCTGAAAATCTGGCGCCGGGCGCTGGCGCTTTATGTCGCCCACATCATGACCAGCATCGTGACGCTGGCGATTTTTGCGGCCGGGGCGATCTATTTCGGCCGGCAGGATCTGATCGGCGAGATCAACATTCGGCCGATGGTGGAACAGACGGAACAGGGCATCGTCGCCATGGTGCTTCTGGGGTATCAGCTCGGCTACAACAACATCCTGTCGATGTATGCGGCGCTGTTCCTGATGCTGCCGGGTATTCTCTGGCTGAACGGCGTCAGCAAGAAACTGCTGCTGTCGCTGTCGGCCGCCCTGTGGCTCGCCGCAGGCATCTTCAAGTTCGTGCCGTCGAATTTCCTCGACGAGGGCTATTGGTTCCTCAATCCCTGGTCCTGGCAGTTCCTGTTCGTCATCGGCATCGTCATGATGACCTTCGTTCGCAATGGTGGATCACTCCCCCGATGGCCCTGGCTGATCGTCCTGTCGGGCGCTTATCTTGCGGTCTCCGCTGTCTGGGTGCTCTTCTCCTTCTGGAGCATCGACCTTTCCTTCGGTCTTCCAGCGGTCTTGACCGGCTTTGACAAGACCTTCCTGTCGGGCCCCCGGCTGCTCCATGTGCTGGCGCTTGCCTACATCGTCGCCGTGACGCCTCGCATCAGCAACCTCGCCAAACTCGACAGCGATCATCCGCTCGCGGTTGTCGGGCGACACTCGCTGCCGATCTTCATCTTCGGCACGATCCTGGCGATGTCCGGCCAGGTGCTGCTGTTCGTCACCGGGAGAAACCCGATCTTCGGCAGCCTCTTCGTGCTCGTCGGCATCGGGCTGCATTTCGCCTATGCCTATTATCTCGAATGGTTGCGCGGCATTGCTACTGCAAAGCCGCTGCGGGCGGCGTAACAGAACGCCGCCCCTGCTGGGCGACTAATTTCTGGAACCAAGGGCAAGGCGGCAGGCGAGCCCCGTGAATACGCCGGCGAGAAGATACTGCGGCAGCTTCGGGAAACGCCTGATGCCAGCGAGCCGCGCGCGCAGATGGCTGCCGACCAGGATGACCGAGCCGTTCACGAGGAAGCCGACCCCGTTCAACACGGTCGCCAGCAGAAGCATCTGCGTGACCATCGACCCGCTCTTTGGGTCTACGAACTGTGGGAGCAGCGCCAGTACGAAGAGCGCCATCTTCGGATTGAGCAGGTTCGTCATCAGCCCCTCGCCGAAGATCCGCCAGTTCGAAAGTCGCTTGAGCGTCGAAACCGGTGACGCGCTCGATGCGTTCGAGCGGACTGTCTTGTAGGCGAGGTACAGCAGATAGGCGCAGCCCGCCCAGCGCACGATCTCATAGGCAACCGGCAAGGTGACGAAGAGCTGGGAAAGACCGAGTGCTGCGGCCAGCGCGTGGCAATAGGTGCCGACTGCGATCCCGGCATAGGTGAGGAACCCGGCTGCGCGCCCCTGGCTCACGCTCCGAGAAGCGATGAGCAGCATGTCAGGGCCGGGCGTGGCGGTGAGCACGAGGCTTGCTGTGGCGAAAACTGCGATTGTGGAGATGTCCGGCATGATGATTCCTTTGGAATTGGGGCCGGAATTCCCGTCTACCAACAATCTCGAGAATGGCAAGGCTGGTCGACGCGACGTTGTCAGAAAGCCGAAAAGCAAAAAACCACCCGCGTTTGACCGCGGGTGGTTCGGTTCGTTCGCTTGACTTCAAGCGCGTGTCTTATGCCGCCGTGTGGCTCATGCGGACGTCTTCGTCCGTCAGGATGCCGCTGGCGCGCAAGAGGGCTGCGAAGCGGCCATTGCTCTGGCTGAGCTCGTTGAAACCGCCCATTTCGACGACGCGGCCCTGATCCATGAAGATTACCAGGTCGGCCTCGCGCACCGTCGACAGGCGGTGTGCGATGATGAAGGTCGTGCGGTTCTTGCGCAGGGCATCGATCGCATCCTTCACGCGGGCCTCGGTTTCGACGTCGAGCGCGCTGGTCGCCTCGTCGAGCACCAGGATCGGCGCGTTCTTGAGGATGGCGCGGGCGATGGCCACACGCTGGCGTTCGCCGCCCGACAGACGGTTGCCGCGTTCGCCGACCACCGTGTCGTAGCCGCCCGTCCGGCCCTCGATGAAGTCGCAGGCGGCGGCCGCTTCGGCGGCAGCCATGACTTCCTCGATCGTCGCATCGTCACGGCCGAGGCGGATGTTGTCTGAGATCGAACGGTTCATCAGGCCCGCGTCCTGGAAGACGGTGGCGATCGAGCGGCGCAGCGACTTGCGCGTTACCTTCGAGATATCGTTGCCATCGATCAGGATCTGGCCATCACGCGGATCGTGAACACGCTGCAGCAGGTTGACGAGCGTCGTCTTGCCGGCACCCGTCGGGCCGACGATCGCGATCGTCTGGCCGGCCTTGGCCGTGAACGAGACGTTGTGCACGCCCTGGTTCGTGTTGGCAAAGTCGAAGGAGACGTTGCGGAACTCGACTTCGCCGACAGCTGGCGGCAGTTCAGTCGCGCCTGCCGGCTCGTCACGTTCGCGCACGGCGTCTTCGAGCTGGAAGAAGTCTTCGAGCTTGGCACGGGCTTCGAAAATCTGCGTCACGAAGGCCTTCATCTGGTCGAGACGGCCGATCAGCAGGTTGGCAAAACCGATGAAGGCGATGACTTCGCCGACGCCGAGCTCGCCGCGCTGCACCAGCACGGTGCCGATGACGAGGATCGCCATCATCGAAATGGTGGAGGCGACGCGGTTCAGCGCGCTCGCCAGTGCCCACCAGTCGAGCACCGGGAACTGGGCGGAGATCAGCCGCTCGGTGAACTTCTTCAGCTCGCGGGTTTCAGCCTCGATGCGGTTGTAGCTGTGCACGACCGAGACGTTGCTGATGGCGTCGGAAACGTGGGAGAAAACCGTATGATAGTGGTTCTCGACCGAGGCCTGACCTTCCTTGGTGCGGCTCATCACCGCCTTGCTGATCATGACATAGGCCGCGCCGAGCACGAGAAGGACGAGCGAGAGGCGCACGTCCATGGCAAAGGCGGTCGGAATGAGCAGCATCAGCGCGACGGCCGTAGCCAGGTGCTGGCGCATGAATTCGAGCCAGAGACCGAATAGGGTTTCGCAGGCGCGCAACAGCGTGTGCAGCGCGTTGGACGTGCCGCGCTGGCTATGCCAGGCGAGCGGCATGGAAACGATCCGTCCAAAGGCTTCCGTCAGGAGCGTGGCGCGGCGGCCATGGGCCAGCCGGTCCGCCTCGCGGGCAACGAGCACGAAGGCGACGGTGTTGAAGACGCCGAGGCCAGCCCACATCAAAAGCATCGGCGTGACCTCGCCCTTTGACGAGATGGCGTCGATGATGCGCCCGAACAGGATCGGTTCGGCAATCGAGATGGCTGCCAGAACGACGTTGGCGAGGACGATCGCCGAGACACGAAACTTGTGAACCGCAAGATACTGGAGCGCTCTTGCATACACTTGGAACAATGACACTGTCTCACCCCTTCCGGGTACCGGATTTGACGCGCCGCAGTCCTTCTGCGGCGGATGCACCCGCGTCCTCGAGCTACGGTTGGCGGGCTTGGGCTCCGCCCCTATACACTCGGGGCCGCGCTGAGACGGTCTTTTGCGGCAAAGGGAAGCCGTAGCCGGACGCATGGACAGCCACTCGTTTTCCCGTTTCGCTCGCATGCGAGCTTGGCGAGAATATTCATAGTCTGCTATCTGTCGTGCCAACTCCGATTTCTTGCATATTTCGCATAAGACCGGGCGTGGTATGAGGGATTATCGCGGGTGCAACATGAATGGTCGCTGAACGGTGCCTTTATGTCCGGATTCGGAAATGCGACCATATGCATCTACCTGGAAGGTGATCCATGAACATTACGCTGCTCGTACAGTTTCTCGCGCTTCTGGAGGAGATGAAGACACGCGAGGAAATCGTCCCGGAATTCGAGCGCCTGCTCGATCGCTGCGGCTTCGACTTCTACGGTGTCGTTCGGCAGCCGAAACCGCATGACAATCCGCTGCGGCTGCTGCTCGCCGGCCGCTGGCCGGAAGGCTGGCCGCAGATCTACATCCGCAAGAAGTTCGTGGTGATCGATCCGACCATCCGCTATCTCGGCCATGCGCAGCGCGGCTTCCGCTGGCGTGACACGCTGTTTGCCTTCCGCTCCGATCCACATCGCAAGCGCATGGAAAGCATGATGATCGAGGCCAGAAACCACGGTCTCTACGATGGCTACATCTTTCCGGTGCACGGCCGGCGCGGCCTGCTCGGCAACCTGACGGTCGGCGGTCGCGTCGTCGACTTGAGCCCGGTCGAGATCAGCCTCTTCGACGCCATCGCCAAGCGGCTGTTCTGGAAGCTTCTGGAGCTGACCGATCCCGAGGTTTCGGCCGAACTCGGCTCGCGCGTCGAGGTGCAGATGACGCGGCGCGAAATGGAAGCGCTCAACTATCTCGCCGACGGCATGACTTCGAACGACATAGGCAAGGTGCTCGATATCTCGAGCCATACGGTCGACTGGTATATGAACGGCATCCAGGAGAAATTGAAGGGCAAGAACCGCCATCACGTCGTGGCGATCGCCTTCCGGCTCGGGCTGATCTCCTAGAGTCGAAGGCTTTCGGTTTCCTGTCGCATCTGAAATTGCGCTCTGCTCGGTGACTCGCTAATACTTTATTTCGCGGGTGCAGCATTTCCCGCAATATCAAGTCATTGAGGAGACCGACTTGCCTATCTCGAAGATCCTTGTTGCCAACCGTTCTGAAATTGCCATCCGCGTTTTCCGCGCTGCAAACGAACTCGGTCTGAAAACGGTCGCGATATGGGCTGAAGAGGACAAACTGGCGCTGCACCGCTTCAAGGCGGACGAAAGTTATCAGATCGGCCGCGGGCAGCACCTTGCCCGCGACCTCGGTCCGATCGAGAGCTACCTGTCGATCGAAGAGGTGATCCGCGTCGCCAAGCTTTCGGGCGCCGACGCGATCCATCCGGGCTACGGCCTGCTTTCGGAAAGCCCTGAATTCGTCGATGCCTGTGATGCCGCCGGCATCATCTTCATCGGTCCGCGGCCGGCGACGATGCGCCAGCTCGGCAACAAGGTTGCCGCGCGCAACCTCGCGATTTCCGTCGGCGTGCCGGTCGTTCCGGCCACCGATCCTCTGCCGGACGACGAAAAGGAAATCCACCGCCTTGCGGCCGAGATCGGCTATCCGGTCATGCTCAAGGCCTCCTGGGGCGGCGGCGGACGCGGCATGCGCGCCATTCGCGACCCGAAGGACCTGATCCGTGAGGTGACGGAAGGCAAGCGCGAAGCCAAGGCCGCCTTCGGCAAGGATGAGGTTTATCTTGAAAAGCTGGTTGAGCGCGCCCGCCACGTCGAAAGCCAGATCCTCGGCGATACCCACGGCAATGTCGTGCATCTCTTCGAGCGCGACTGCTCGATCCAGCGCCGCAACCAGAAGGTCGTCGAGCGCGCGCCGGCGCCCTACCTCTCGGATGCGCAGCGCCAGGAGCTTGCCGACTATTCGCTGATGATCGCCCGTGCGACGAGCTATGTCGGCGCCGGCACGGTCGAGTATCTGATGGATGCCAACACCGGCAAGTTCTACTTCATCGAGGTCAACCCGCGCATTCAGGTGGAGCACACCGTCACGGAAGTCGTGACTGGCATCGACATCGTCAAGGCGCAGATCCACATCCTCGACGGCGAGGCGATCGGCACGCCGGAATCGGGCGTGCCGAAGCAGGAGGACATCCGCCTCAACGGTCACGCGCTGCAGTGCCGCATCACCACCGAAGACCCGGAGCAGAACTTCATTCCGGACTATGGCCGCATCACCGGTTATCGCTCGGCGTCCGGCTTCGGCATCCGTCTCGATGGCGGCACCGCCTATCCGGGTGCAGTCATTACCCGCTTCTACGACCCACTGCTCGTCAAGGTTACCGCCTGGGCGCCGAACCCCCTCGAAGCGATCAGCCGCATGGACCGCGCGCTGCGGGAGTTCCGCATCCGCGGTGTGGCAACCAACCTGACCTTTCTCGAGGCGATCATCAGCCATCCGAAGTTCCAGGATAACAGCTATACGACGCGCTTCATCGACACGACTCCGGAACTGTTCCAGCAGGTGAAGCGCCTGGACCGCGCGACGAAGCTCCTCACCTATCTCGCCGACGTCACGGTCAATGGCCACCCGGAGACGAAGGGCCGCCCGAAGCCGCCGGCGGATGCGGCAAAGCCCGTCGTCCCGTTCATCGACGGCGACATCAAATCCGGTACCAAGCAGAAGCTCGACGAACTCGGCCCGAAGAAGTTCGCCGAGTGGGTGCGTGGCGAACGCCAAGTGTTCCTGACCGATACGACGATGCGCGACGGCCATCAGTCGCTGCTTGCGACCCGCATGCGCACCCATGATATCGCCCGCGTCGCCGGCACCTATGCCCGCGCGCTTCCCCAGCTCTTCTCGCTCGAATGCTGGGGTGGCGCGACCTTCGACGTGTCCATGCGCTTCCTCACCGAAGACCCGTGGGATCGCCTGGCCCGCATTCGCGAAGATGCCCCGAACCTGCTGCTGCAGATGCTTCTGCGCGGCGCCAATGGCGTCGGCTACAAAAACTACCCCGACAACGTGGTCAAATACTTCGTGCGCCAGGCGGCAAAAGGCGGCATCGACGTGTTCCGCGTCTTCGACTGCCTCAATTGGGTCGACAACATGCGGGTGTCGATGGAGGCCGTTGCCGAGGAGAATCGCATCTGCGAGGCGGCGATCTGCTATACCGGCGACATCCTGAATTCGGCCCGGCCGAAATACGATCTCAAATACTACACAGCCCTTGCCGCCGACCTCGAAAAGGCCGGCGCGCACATGATCGCCGTCAAGGACATGGCGGGCCTGTTGAAGCCGGCGGCCGCACGCGTGTTGTTCAAGGCGCTGCGTGAGGCGACCGACTTGCCGATCCATTTCCACACCCACGACACCTCGGGCATTGCGGCCGCGACCGTGCTTGCCGCCGTGGAGACCGGCGTCGATGTCGTCGATGCGGCGATGGACGCGCTTTCCGGCAATACCTCGCAGCCCTGCCTCGGCTCGATCGTCGAGGCGCTCCGGGGGTCGGACCGCGATCCGGGTCTCGATCCCGAGTGGATTCGTCGCATCTCCTTCTATTGGGAAGCGGTGCGCCACCAGTATGCCGCCTTCGAAAGCGACCTCAAGGGACCGGCGTCCGAAGTCTACCTGCACGAAATGCCGGGCGGACAGTTCACAAACCTTAAGGAACAGGCGCGTTCGCTCGGTCTCGAAACCAAGTGGCACCGCGTCGCCCAGGCCTATGCCGACGCCAACCAGATATTCGGCGATATCGTCAAGGTGACGCCATCGTCCAAGGTCGTCGGCGACATGGCGCTGATGATGGTGAGCCAGGACCTGACCGTCGCCGACGTCGAAAATCCTGCGAAGGACATCGCTTTCCCGGATTCGGTCGTCTCGATGCTCAAGGGCGATCTCGGCCAGCCCCCGGGCGGCTGGCCGGAAGCGCTGCAGAAGAAGGCGCTGAAGGGCGAAAAGGCCTATACCGCCGTTCCGGGCTCGCTGCTGCCGCCGGCCGACCTCGATGCTGAGCGCAAGGCAATCGAGGACAAGCTTGAGCGCAAGGTCGACGACTTCGAGTTCGCCTCCTATCTGATGTATCCGAAGGTCTTCACCGACTATGCGGTTGCTGCCGACACCTATGGCCCGGTCAGCGTCTTGCCGACGCCGGCCTATTTCTACGGGCTTGCGCCGGGCGAGGAGCTGCAGCCGGAGATCGAGCGGGGCAAGTCGCTCGTGATCCTGCACCAGGCCAAGAGCGAGCCGGACGAGAAGGGCATGGTCAAGGTGTTCTTTGAGCTCAACGGCCAGCCGCGCCTGATCAAAGTGCCGGACCGCAACCGCAGCGCTCAGAGCGCGGTGCGCCGCAAGGCCGAGGTCGGTAACGCCGCCCATCTCGGCGCGCCGATGCCGGGTGTCATCTCGACGGTCTTTGTCTCGCCAGGACAGGCGGTCAAGGCGGGCGACGTGCTGCTTTCGATCGAGGCGATGAAGATGGAAACGGCGCTGCATGCGGAGAAGGACGGCACGATTGCCGAAGTGCTGGTGCGCGCCGGCGACCAGATCGACGCCAAGGATCTGCTGATGGTCTTCGGCGCCTGAGGGTAAGTTCAAACAAACAGAAACGGCCGGATGCGAATCCGGCCGTTTTGTTTTCTGGAAGTAGAGGGGGCGTCTAGCCTGCTGGGGTCGTCCGTCCTGCTCCCCGGACTGAACATCAAGCCCGAGGATGACGGTAGAGATAGACAAGGCTGGCGCAAAGGGTGCCCGACCCACACCCGCCGGATCGTCCTGTGATCCGTCGTCCCCTCCGCTCAGATTTCGTAGTCGTGCGGGGCGCTCAGCGAGGCGATGAACTTCTTGGTACGCTCACGCTCGGGCGCCGAGAAGATCGTCTTCGGGGCACCGCTTTCGACGATGACACCACCATCGAGGAAGATCACCTTGTCGGCGACGCGGGAGGCGAGGCGCAGGTCATGGGTCGCCATGACCATGGTCGTGCCTTCACGGGCAAGCCGGCTCAGGACTTCGACCACTTCCTCCGCCAGTTCCGGGTCGAGGGCAGAGGTCGGCTCGTCGCAGAGAAGCACGCGGGGCGACGGGGCAAGCGCGCGGGCGATCGCCACGCGCTGTTGCTGGCCGCCGGAAAGGGTCGCCGGCCAGGCGTCGGCCTTGTGCGCCATGCCGACCTTTTCCAAGAGTTCCATCGCGCGCGTCTTCGCCCTGTCGGCCGGCCACTTCAGCACCGTGACGAGGCCTTCCATGACGTTGCCGAGCGCGGTCTGGTGGGGGAAGAGCTGGAAGTTCTGGAACACCATTCCGGTCTGCCGGCGCAGGCGCTGGATCGCCGCCCAGCCGACCTTGCGGCCGGGCGAAAATTCGAGCGTCTCGTCCCCAAGCCGGATTGCGCCGGACGTTGGGATTTCCAGCAGATTGATGCAGCGCAGCAGCGTGCTCTTGCCGCCGCCGGATGGGCCGACAAGCGCCGTCACCGTGCCTTCGGCGAGTGTTACGGAAATATCCTTCAGCACGAGATTGTCGCCGAAGCGCTTTTCGATGTGGGAGAGCTCGATCATGCACGTGCCTCCAGGAAGCCGCCATAGCGGGCAAAGCGCCGCTCCAGCCGCACTTGCAGGGCCGAGAGCACGGAGCTCATGGCGAGATAGATCAGCGCCGCCAGGATATAGAGGATCAGCGGCTCGTAGGTGGTGGCGACGATGCGCTGCGCGGTCTGGAACATCTCCGGCACGGTGATGGCGGCGGCCAGCGAGGTGTCCTTCACCAGCGAGATGAAAGTGTTCGACAGCGGCGGCACGGCGACGCGGGTCGCCTGCGGCAGGATGGTGCGACGCATCGCCTGGCTCCAGCTCATGCCGATGGAGTAGGCCGCTTCCCACTGTCCGCGTGGCACTGACGAGATGACGGCGCGGATGATCTCGGAGGTATAGGCGCCGACGTTCAGCGAGAAGCCGATGAGCGCGGCGGTGAAGGCGTCGAGCAGGATGCCGGCGCTCGGCAGCCCGTAGAAGATCACGAAGAGCTGGACGAGCAGCGGCGTGCCGCGGATCACCCAGACGTAAAATCGCGCGATCGCGACGACCGGCGCCGGTCCGAACAGGCGGGCGACGGCGGTTGCGAGCCCGAGGATCAGGCCGAAAATGAAGGAAAGCAGCGTCAGCGGGATGGTGAAGGTGAGGCCGGCCCAGAGCAGGGACGGCAGCGAATCCAGCATCAGTTGGAGCCAGGTGGGCAAGGGGCGGGCCTTTCAAAAAGCGCGATCCGCCCCGGTGTCCGGAACGGATCGCGATTCATAACCGAGAATGGCCGGCGGAGAAACCGACCCGGCGCTCGGGACAGGGGTTACTTCGAGACGTCGGCGCCGAAGTACTTCTGCGAGATCTTGTCGTAGGTACCGTCGGCCTTGATCTCGCCGAGCGCCTTGTTGATCGCTTCCAAGAGTTCCGGCTCGTCCTTGCGGATGATGATGCCGGAGAAGTCGGCGTCAGCCTGTTCGGCCGCGATCTTTACCGGCGCGTCGGGCTTCTTCTTCTTGAAATCGAGGAAGGAGAGGCTGTCGTTTATCGTGGCATCGGCGCGGCCGGTGAGCACGAGCTGGATCGACTGGTCGAAGCCGTCGGTGCCGACGAGTTCGGCGCCGGAGGCGGTTGCGAGCTTGCCGAAGTTGCTGGTCAGCGACTGAGCCGACTTCTTGCCCTTGAGATCGGCGAAGCCCTTGATCTCCTCGTTGTCGGTCTTGACGATCAGCACGGCCTTCGAGGCGATGTAGGGCTCGGAGAAGTCGTACTTCTTCTTGCGCTCTTCGGTGATGCCGACCTGGTTGATGACCGTGTCGTAGCGGTTGGCGTCGAGGCCGGCGATCAGGCCGTCCCACTTGCCTTCGAGGAATTCGGCCTTGACGCCGAGCTTCTCGGCGACGGCCTGGCCGATCTCAACGTCGAAGCCGACAAGAGCGCCGGAGGCATCGTGATAGGTGAAGGGCGCATAGGTGCCCTCGGTGCCGATCTTCAGGACGCCGGCGGATTTGACCGCGTCGAGATTCTCGCCGGCTTCAGCGGAGGCGAGGGCGGCAACCTGCATCAGAGCGGCGGCGAACAGCGTGGGGAGGAGCTTCATCGTGATTTCCATCTTCTTTGTGGTCCGGCCCGTCGTCCGGATTGAGCGGACAATCGCACAAAAGATTGGCGATCTGAGCGTATAAAACACCAATTCCCGAGCGTTTTGATGAAGAATTTTCCTCGAAATGGCGTCGACCACGCGCAAAAGGCACGGTTTGCTCGAATTGCTGGCCCGCGGTGATTTGGCTGACTCCGCGACTTGAAATCGGTTTCAAAATTCGCTATGCACATTTATGGCGATTCATGCACGTTTATGCACGATTGGTAAAAATGTCCGGTGAACTCCTTCTTCGTGAACGAAAGACGCTGATCCAGGAGCGGCTGAAGGCCAAGGGCCGGGTGCTGGCTGCGGATCTTGCTGCCGAGCTCAATGTTTCCGAAGACACGATCCGCCGTGACCTGCGCGAAATGGCGGCAGCGGGGCTTTGCGAGCGGGTCTATGGTGGCGCGCTCCCGGTCGTTCCTGCTGCACACAGCAGTTTGAGCGAGCGGGCGGCGATGGCGCCGGAGCGCAAGGCAGCACTTGCCCGCACGGCGGTCGGATTGATCAAGCCGGGCATGACCGTGTTCCTCGATGCCGGTTCCACAAACCTCGCCATCGCGCAATTGATCGAGCCGGAGCTCCAGGTCACGATTGTCACCAATACGCCGCTGATCGCTGCAGCGCTGATGGAGAAGCCTGGCGTCGATCTCATCCTGCTTGGCGGGCCACTCAACCGTGCGGTCGGTGCGGCCATCAGCGCGCGGGCGCAGCGCGACGCCGAACTGCTCAGGCCCGATCTCTGCTTTCTCGGCACCTGCGGCGCCGATGCCGAAGCGGGCCTGACGGCGATCTATTTCGAGGACGCCGAATTCAAGCGGCTCGTCGCCTTGCGCAGCCGCCGTCTGGTCGTTGCCATCACCAGCGACAAACTCGGGACGGCTGCCGCTCATGGGATCGTCGATATCGACGACAAGGCGACGCTGCTTCTCGAGGCAGACGCGCCTGCTGAGCATCGCGCGGCATTCGAGGCAGCGGGTGCAGACATCCTGATTGCGGGAGGGGTGGAACAATGACGATAACCCATGTGGCTCTCTGGACCCACGACCTCGATAAGATTGCCGGATTCTGGTCGGCGTTCTTCGGTGCGGAGGTCGGCGACGTTTACGAAAGCCGGCGGCGGCCTGGCTTCCGTTCGCGCTTCCTGACACTCGGCAAAGGACCGGCGATCGAGATCATGGAAGGTCCCTGGGTCGCTCCGGGTGATCCGGCCGAGCTCGAGCGCGCAGGCTTTGCCCATGTCGCGCTGTCGCTCGGCAGCGAACAGGCGGTCGATGCCATTGCTGTGCGCGCCGAGGCCGAGGGCATCCTGGTCGCGAAGGCGCGCTGGACCGGCGACGGCTTCTACGAGGCGGTGCTGCGCGACCCCGATGGAAATCTGATCGAAATCACTGTTTGAGCCGGCCCGATCCGGCACAGAGGCAATACCATGGACCAACGTTCTCCCACTGCAACCGTCCGCCAGGGCTATATGACCCGCAACCGGCTGGCGGTTTCCCTGCTCTTTCTGATGAATGGCTTCGTCACCGGCAGCTGGGCGCCGAAGATCCCCGAGTTCAAGGACCGGCTCGGCATCAGCGAAAGCGTACTCGGCCTCCTGATCCTGATGTTTGGCATCGGCTCGCTGGTGCTGATGCCGATTGCCGGCGGCTACATCGCCCGCATCGGCTCGCAGAAGGTCGTCAAGGTCACGGCCATCATCCTGTCGCCGCTGCTTCTGCTTTTGACCTTGGTGCCAAACGTCTGGGCGGCGGCGATCGGCATGTTCGTGCTCGGCGGTTTCGTCGGCGCGATGGATGTCGCCATGAACGCCAATGCGGTCGAGGTCGAGAAATCGATGCGGCGGGCAATCATGTCCTCCTGCCACGCCTATTGGAGCCTCGGCGGCCTGATCGGCGCCGGCATCGGCGGGTTCCTCATGGCGCGCGTCGGCGTGCTGCCACATGTCTTCGTCGTCACCGTGATCTGCCTGACGTTGATTGCGATTGCCTGGCCGATGATCCTTGCCGACAAGCCGCATCCGGCCGCCGCCAAGGAAAAGCTCCGCCTGCCGATGACGCCGCTTCCCTGGCTGATCGGCATCATGGCGCTGTTTTCGATGGTGCCGGAGGGCACGGTGCTCGATTGGGGCGCGCTCTACCTGCGCAACGAGCTTGGTGCCTCGGTGGAACTGTCCGGCTTCGGCTTCGCCGCCTTCTCCGCCACCATGGCGACCATGCGCTTTGCTGGCGACCTCGTGCGCGACCGCTTCGGCGCCAAGAAGACGCTGCGCATCTGCACGGTCACTGCGCTTATCGGCATGATCATCGCGGGCACGGCGCCGAATGCCTATATCGCCATCCTCGGCTTTGCGATTGCCGGCGTCGGCATCTCCAACATGGTGCCGATCGCTTTTTCGGCGGCTGGCAACATGCCGGGCCTGCAGCCTGGCATCGGCCTTTCGGTCGCGACCTTCATGGGCTATTCGGGCATGCTGTTTGCGCCATCGGTGATCGGTTTCGTCGCCGAGCATACGGGCTTTGCCATCGTCTTTGCCTCGGTGCCGGTGCTGTTCATCGTCGTGCTGATGCTGTCGCATCATGCTCATCATGCCGACCACGCAAAGGGACACTGACGGCGGCCGCCTGCCATCAAATCGCCGTCAGGGCATGATGTCGCCGTTGACAACGGTGCTTTCCTCATCCACCTGATGGACGAAAAGCAAGAGCGGGACGGGCAGAAGTCCATGTGGTTTTCCGCCCGCATCCCGCGCTGAAACGATGAGACCAGGTCACTGGCGTGACCTGGGGACCAAGAGGCCTTCATGTCTGCCGCCTTCGATTTTGATCCGCAGCCCCGCCGCGCGTCCGTCGCCGTCGATGTCGGCGGGGTCATAGTGGGCGGTGGCGCGCCGGTGGTCGTCCAGTCGATGACCAACACCGATACCGCTGATATCGACGGAACGGTGGCCCAGGTGGCGGCCCTCCACAAGGCCGGCTCGGAACTGGTGCGCATCACCGTCGACCGCGACGAAAGTGCCGCCGCCGTGCCGAAGATCCGCGAGCGCCTCGAGCGCCTCGGTCTGGATGTGCCGCTCGTCGGCGACTTCCACTATATCGGCCACAAGCTGCTCGCCGATCATCCGGCCTGCGCCGAAGCGCTCGCCAAGTACCGCATCAACCCGGGCAATGTCGGCTTCAAGGACAAGAAGGACAAGCAGTTCGCCGAGATCGTCGAAATGGCGATCCGCTACGACAAGCCGGTGCGCATCGGCGTCAATTGGGGCTCGCTCGACCAGGAACTGCTGACGCGGCTGATGGACGAGAACCAGGCGAACGGCTTTCCGCTGACGGCCCAGCAGGTGACGCGCGAGACCATCGTGCAGTCGGCGCTCTTGTCGGCGGATCTCGCAGAAGAGATCGGCCTGCCACGCAACCGCATCATTCTCTCCGCCAAGGTTTCGGGTGTCCAGGACCTGATCGCCGTCTACGCCATGCTGTCGGCACGCTCCGACCATGCGCTGCATCTCGGGCTGACGGAAGCCGGCATGGGCACCAAGGGCATCGTCGCCTCCTCGGCCTCGCTCGGCATCCTGATGCAGCAGGGCATCGGCGACACGATCCGCATTTCGCTGACGCCGGAGCCCGGTGGCGACCGCACCCGCGAGGTGCAGGTGGCGCAGGAACTGCTACAGGTCATGGGCTTCCGCCAGTTCATTCCGGTGGTTGCAGCGTGTCCCGGCTGCGGGCGCACGACGTCCACCGTGTTCCAGGAGCTCGCGCAGAAGATCCAGGACGACATCCGCCGCAACATGCCGGTCTGGCGCGAGAAATATCCCGGTGTCGAAGGCCTGAAGGTCGCGGTGATGGGCTGCATCGTCAACGGCCCGGGCGAAAGCAAACATGCGGACATCGGCATCTCGCTTCCGGGCACCGGTGAAATGCCGGCCGCCCCAGTTTTCGTTGACGGCCAGAAGGCGATGACCCTGCGCGGCCCGAACATCGCCGCGGACTTCGAGACGCTGGTTTCCGATTATATCGAGAAGCGTTATGGCCGCGGCCAGGCGGCTGCCGAATAGGCGGTTTCTTCCGGGCAGTTCCAAGCGACGTACAAGGCTCCTGCCGCCCGGAAGCGCGCGGCTTGGGGCCTATCGCCGCGACGTCAGCCCGCTCTCAGGTGGAATCACTCGAAGCGGAAAGACGCTCTAGAGGATCTCGTCCAGCGCTTCGATCAGTCGCGCGCATTCCTGATCGGTGCCGATCGTGATGCGTAGGAAATCGGAAATGCGGGGCTTGGCGAAATGGCGGACCAGCACGGCCCGTTCGCGCAGCGCCTTCATCAATGCCTCGCCGTCATGGCCCGGATGCCGGGCGAACACAAAGTTGGCCTGAGATGGCAATACCTCGAAGCCGCGTTGAGCGAGGTCCGCCGCAAGCTGTTCGCGGGAGCCGATGATTTTTGCGCGCGTTTCCTCGAACCAGGTTTCGTCCTCGATCGCGGCGATGGCGCCTGCCTGCGCCGGACGGCCGAGCGGATAGGAGTTGAAGCTGTCCTTCACCCGCTCCAGCGCCTCGATCAGCGGCCGCTGGCCGATGGCGAAGCCGACACGAAGGCCTGCAAGCGCGCGCGACTTGGAGAAGGTCTGGACGACCAGCAGGTTCTCGTATTTCGAAACGAGTTCTGCTGCCGACTGGCCGCCGAAGTCGACATAGGCCTCGTCGATGACGACGGGCTGGTCCGGGTGGCTTGCGACGAGCCGCTCGATTTCGGCGAGCGGCAGGCCGATGCCGGTCGGAGCGTTCGGGTTCGGCAGGATGATCGCGCCGCAGGGGCGATCATAGTCGGCGATGTCGATCTCGAAGGCGTCGTTGAGCGGGACCTCGACCGTGTCGATCTCGAAAAGCCGAGCGTAGGTCGAATAGAAGCTGTAGGAAATATCCGGATAGAGCAGCGGAGAGTCGTGCTTCAGGAGGCCGGCGAAGATATGGGCCAGCACCTCGTCCGAGCCGTTGCCGACGAAGACTTCTTCCGCCGTCACGCCATAGCGCGCGGCGATCGCCTGGCGAAGCTTCAGCGCCAGCGGGTCGGGATAAAGGCGGAGATCGCTGCTTGCTGCAGCACCGATCGCGTCGAGCACGTTTTGCGAGGGACCGTAGGGGCATTCGTTGGTGTTGAGCTTCACCAGATTGGCGATGCGCGGCTGCTCGCCCGGGACGTAGGGCTTGAGCTTGGAGACGATCGGCGACCAGAATTTGCTCACGGGGCTAGTTCCTGCGGTTGGCGACGAAGCGGGCGGTATCGACGAGAATGGCAGAGCGCTCGCCATAGGGCGCGAGCAGGGCTTCGGCTTCTGCGACCAGTTGCTCCAGCCGCTCCTCTGCCCAGACCTGGCCGTGCAGCGCGACGAGCGTGCCTTTGCCGCGAGCGGCGTCCTTGCCGGTCGCCTTGCCCATGGTCTCTGCGTCAGCGGTGAGGTCGAGCAGGTCGTCGGCGAGCTGGAAGGCAAGGCCGATCTTTTCGCCGAAGTGGCGAAGCCGGGCGCGGTCGTTTTCCGATGCGCCGGCGACGATGGCGCCCGCTTCGCAGGCGAAGCGGATGAGGGCGCCGGTTTTCATGGCCTGCAGCGTCACGATGCCGGCCTCGTCGGGCGGCGACTTCTCTGCTGCCAGATCGAGCGCCTGTCCGCCAGCCATGCCGCCGTGGCCGGCGGCGCGTCCGAGCGCCAGGATCAGCTCCACTTTCTGGCCGTCCGTCAACAGCGTTTCGGGGGCCGCGATGATGTCGAAGGCGAAGGTCAGCAGGCTGTCGCCGGCGAGGATCGCGGTTGCCTCGTCGAAGGCCCTGTGCACCGTCGGCTGGCCGCGCCTGATATCGTCGTCATCCATCGCCGGCAGGTCGTCATGGACGAGGGAATAGCAATGTACGCATTCGAGTGCCGCGCCGACGCGCAAGGATGCATCGAGGCCGCCGCCGAGAAGATCCGCACATTCGATCACCAGGAAGGGGCGCAGACGCTTGCCGCCGTTCAGCACGCCGTGCCGCATGGCCGCGAGCAGGTTTGTCGGTCGCGTGATCTCGTCGACCGCCGTCGCCGAGCCGAGCAGGCGCTCGAGCAGAGCTTCGACGGCGCGGGCATTGCCGGTGAGGCGGCGGGTGAAGGGCGATGTGTCCTGGCTCATGCGCGCTCTTTGGCACGGGCGAAGAGGGCTTTCAACGGGGATTCGTGTCGCAGCGGCGCGCTTTCCCTGGGACAGCCGCCTGGGCGCCTTGCCTTTTACCAGAAAGCCCGTTCAACTTTGCCGGACCATACACTAAGAGAAGCGGATGGACAGCGAGGTGAACAGTCAGGCCGTGAACGTCGTTCCGGAAGCGCGCGAGGAGGGCGAAGTGCCTTCCAGTCGCTGGTCGTCGCTTCGCCGGACGTTGCGCACGAAACGCCGCCAGATCATCCTGGCTGTCCTGGGTTTCGTTGCCCTGCCCTATGTGCTGATCGTTCTCTATCTCTTCGAGTTCGTCCACCCGGTCTCCACCTTGATGCTGCGCGATCTCGTTCTACTTCGCGGCTACGACCGCCAATGGGTCGATTTCGAAAACATCTCGCCGGTGCTCGTCCAATCGGTGATGATGTCAGAGGACGGTCAGTTCTGCGCCCATGACGGCGTCGACTGGGGCCAGATGCGCGGCGTGGTCGAGGATGCGCTTGAAGGGGAATCGACCCGTGGCGCCAGCACCATCCCGATGCAGACCGTCAAGAACCTCTACCTCTGGAACGGCCGCTCCTTCCTGCGCAAGGGCATGGAGCTGCCGCTGGCGGTCGCTGCCGATTTCGTCTGGAGCAAGCGGCGGATGATGGAGATCTATTTGAACGTCGCCGAATGGGGTGATGGGATCTACGGTATCGAGGCGGCGGCCCGCCACCATTTCGGCGTTTCCGCGGCGAAGCTCTCGCGCCGGCAGGCCGCACTGCTTGCGGTTTCGCTGCCCAACCCGAAAGAGCGCAATGCCGGCAAACCCGGCCGTGGGCTCAAGCGTCTGGCGAATTTGATCGAGCGTCGCGCCAGCCGCTCCGGCGGCTACATCACCTGCCTTTATGATTGAGATCAGACCTTTTCATTGGATGCGGTTGCCGGGGGATGTCATCCTGGCTTCGTAGAGTTCTGCCATCTGGGCCCTCTCTCCATTCAAAAGGCCCGATCGCTCCCATGACCTCGATTTCCCCTTCGCTTCTCGCCTTTGGCCGCAACGCGGACACCATTCCGCCGAAGCATCTCGGAACCCGCTACGCCACGGACGGCCGCTTCCTGCGTGAGCCGGGCAACACGGTCGTCTCCCACGTCACCGCCGGATCGCCGTCCGAGACGGCCGTGCTTGCCGTGCGCGAGCGTCTGATGGCGATGCCCGAGGCGGGGCAGTTCGCCTTCACGCATCCGTCCAGCCTGCACATGACGATCTTCCAGGGCATCATCGAATATCGTCGCAGGCTACCCTATTGGCCCGTCGATATGGCGCTCGATACACCGATCGATGTGATGACCGAACACTACTGTGCGCGGCTGAGGCACTTTGCGCCGTTGCAGCCCTTCCGTGCCCGCGTGACCGAGATCACGCCAACCGGTCTCGCGCTTGAAGGCGACAGCGTCGCCGATCGGGCTTGCCTCAAGGCCTGGCGCGATGCTTTCGCCGAAGTCTTCGGCTATCGCCATCCTGATCATGACGACTATGCGTTTCACATCACCTTCGCCTATGTCATCGACTGGCTCGATGACGCGGCACTGCCGCGCTGGCAGGAAATGTTGAGCGAACAACTCGCCTGCCTCAGGGAGCGGGCGCCCGTGATCGAGCTCGATCCGCCGGCCTTCTGCTCGTTCGAGGACATGAACCATTTCGAGGAACTGATCGTTTTCTCGGACAGATCAGCAATCACGGCCAGCAATTAAGGCCAGCATCAAGGAATGTAGATGACCGGACTTACCCTTTACGTCGGCAACAAGAACTATTCGTCCTGGTCGATGCGGCCCTGGATGGCGATGACCGCCGCGGGCATCGCCTTCGAGGACGTGGTCATTCCCTTCGATTTCGCGGCCGGCAATCCTGATATCCGCGCGATCTCGCCGACCGGAAAGGTGCCGCTGCTGCGCCACGGCGATCTGCTCGTCTGGGAATCGCTGGCGATCATCGAATATGTCGCCGAGCTCTTTCCCGACGCCGGGCTTTGGCCGTCCGATCGCCAGGCCCGCGCCCGGGCCCGCAGCTATTCCATGGAGATGCTCTCCGGTTTCAGGGCGCTGCGCGGTGCCTGCCCGATGAACATCCGCCGGGAGAGGCGGGCGCTTCAGGTGGATGCCGACGTTCGCGCTGATGTCGTGCGCATCGAGCAGATCTGGAAGGAGGCGCTTGCCCACTCCGGCGGGCCGTTCCTCTTCGGATCCTTCAGCGCGGCCGATGCAATGTACGCGCCTGTGGTCAACCGCTTCGACGTCTACGATCTCGTTGCGGATCAAGAAACGCTCGGCTACATGCAACGGGTGAAGGCACATTTCGCTTTCCGGAAGTGGGAAGAGGCTGCCCGCGCCGAGCCGTGGGTCGTTCCCGATGACGAGGTCTGAATCGGCGCCGCCAGATCTTGAGTCGAAAAATTGCGGCTGGGGACTGGTCAAACAGCAGTTGCCCATGTATAAGCGCGCCAAATTTCCGTGATTGACATCTGTTTAACACGGCCATTTCGGCTGCTGAACAGTGTTTGCCCGATAAGTGGAGAATGAAATGGCTGTACCTAAAAGAAAAACGAGCCCGTCCAAGCGTGGCATGCGCCGTTCCGCTGACGCTCTCAAGACGCCGACCTACGTCGAAGACAAGAACTCCGGCGAACTGCGTCGCCCGCACCACATCGACCTGAAGACCGGCATGTACCGTGGCCGTCAGGTTCTGACCCCGAAGGAAAACGCATAAGCGTTTCCGTTCGTGGAATGGTTCAAAGGGCTGGCTCTGCCGGCCCTTTTGTTTTGCGTCTGACATTTTCTCGCTTGGACCCTGTGTTATCCGCAGGAGCTAGAGCATCACGCGCCAAGGTGAAGTCACTGGAAGCGGAGAGATGCTCTAGACCCTAAGTGCTGGAGCGTCCTTGGTGCGTTCATGCGAACGCACAGCGCTCTACAGCGCCGCGCGTCTTATCAGACGCGCAAAGGTCGCTGTAGCACTTTGAATTGCTGCATGTTTTTGTCCTTTAACCGGCTACGATTAAAGGAAACATGCAGTAGGCCTGAAGACGCCGCAAGACGCGGCAAAGGAGTTCGTGCCCGATGCTCGCTGCCGTTCCGCTGCTGATCCTGCCGTTCGTTGTCTACAATCTCGCGATGATCGGAATGTTCGGCGGTATTGCCGGCTTGAGCGCCGAGATGCTGTCGCTGTCCATGCTGTCGGGCGCGACCTGGACGATGCGCTTCGGCGACCTCCTGATCGTCGTCGCACTGCTGTTGCTCTTCGTCGAATTGCTGAAGGCGACCCGCACGAGCACGCGTGCGCTGATGGATCACCTGTTGTCGATGATTCTGTTCATCGCCTTCCTGATCGAATTCCTGCTGCTGGCGCCGGCGGCAACCCAGCTCTTCTTCATCCTGATGACGATCAGCTTCATCGACGTCATCGCCGGCTTCGCCGTCTCGATGCGCTCGGCCGGACGGGACGTGTCGATCGGCCTTTAAAGCCTGTCGCGCAAAAGTGCGCAGCGGTTTTGCGACAACGACATGCGAAATATCAAGAACTTAAAGCGCAAGGCGCGAATCTGAAAGATCGCGACGCGCTTTAGGTCACGATCGATCCCGGGGCGTTGGCCCAATTCAAAACATGGTTTGCTGGACGGGAATTGGGCGGGTGACTCACACCCGCCTTTGCAAGGAGAATGCGCTCAGCCGAGATTGTCGAGCTTGGTCTGGAGCGCGCGAAGCTGTTCCTTGAGCTCGTCGATATCCTTGGCTTCGGCCTTCTTGGTTTCCTTCACCGGCGGGGCGGTGATGAAGGGCGAGAACATCTGCATCGCCTGATGGAACATCTCGGTATTGCGGCGGACCTGCTCTTCGACAAGTTGCAGCGGAACCTGCAGGTTCTTGCCGAGCGGCGTGTCACCGAAGGCCTTGTTGATCTGCTCGCGCATCTGCGACTGCTGCTCGGTGAAAGCCTGCATCGAATGCTCGAGATAGCTCGGCACCACCATCTGCATCTGATCGCCGTAGAACGAGATCAGCTGGCGCAGGAAGGAGATCGGCAGCAGCGTGTTGCCGGTCTTGGACTCCTGCTCGAAGATGATCTGCGTCAGCACGGAATGGGTGATGTCCTCTCCGGACTTTGCGTCCTGGACGATGAAATCGTCGCCCTTCTTCACCATGACAGCCAGGTCGTCGAGCGTGACATAGGTGCTGGTCCCGGTGTTGTAGAGCCGCCGGTTCGCATATTTTTTTATAACGATCTGGCCTTCGTGCTTCGCCATCAGGGTCTCCTCTCACCCATCATCCCGTCTTTATTGCGTTTTTCAGAGTATCCGCAAAAGAGCGCCGCTGACAATGTCTTTGTGCGTTGCGGCGACGCAAGTGCGAAATCTTGCGGTTGCGTCTTGGGTGACGGTTTTGTGGCACCGCATCAAGGCGTTTGACTTGCGCCGCGCGCTTTGCCAGTCTGCTTCCATTAGGCAAGAAAGATCTGAGGAAACGTCCCATGAGCAATCCCTCCATCGTGATCGCCAGCGCCGCCCGTACCGCGGTCGGATCCTTCAACGGTGCATTCGCCAACACACCGGCGCACGAACTCGGCGCCGCCGTCATCAAGGGCGTGCTCGAGCGCGCAGGCGTCGAGGCAGGCGAGGTCGACGAGGTGATCCTCGGCCAGGTCCTGCAGGCCGGCGAGGGCCAGAACCCGGCGCGCCAGGCGGCGATGAAGGCGGGTCTTCCGCAGGAGAAAACCGCCTGGGGCATGAACCAGCTCTGCGGTTCCGGTCTTCGTGCCGTGGCGCTCGGCATGCAGCAGATTGCAACCGGTGATGCGGATATCATCGTCGCCGGCGGCATGGAGTCCATGTCGATGGCGCCGCATTGCTCGCATCTTCGCGGCGGCGTGAAGATGGGCGATTTCAAGATGATCGACACGATGATCAAGGACGGTCTGACCGACGCCTTCTACGGCTATCACATGGGCATCACCGCCGAAAACGTCGCCCGCCAGTGGCAGCTCAGCCGTGAAGAGCAGGACGCCTTCGCGCTCGCCTCGCAGAACAAGGCCGAAGCGGCCCAGAAGGCCGGGCGGTTCGCCGACGAGATCATTCCCTTCATCGTCAAAGGCCGCAAGGGCGACGTCACCGTCGACCAGGACGAATATATCCGCCATGGCGCAACGCTCGACCAGATGACGAAGCTGCGTCCGGCCTTCGACAAGGAAGGCACGGTCACCGCCGGCAACGCCTCTGGCCTCAATGACGGCGCCGCGGCCACTCTGCTGATGACCGAAGCGCAGGCTTCCAAGCGCGGCATCCAGCCGCTCGCCCGTATCGTTTCCTGGGCAACGGCCGGCGTCGATCCGCAGGTCATGGGCACCGGCCCGATCCCGGCTTCGCGCAAGGCGTTGGCGAAAGCCGGCTGGGCGATCGGCGACGTCGAACTGGTCGAGGCCAACGAGGCTTTCGCGGCACAGGCATGCGCGGTCAACAAGGACCTCGGCTGGGATCCGTCGATCGTCAACGTCAATGGCGGCGCGATCGCCATCGGCCATCCGATCGGCGCTTCCGGCGCCCGCGTGCTCAACACGCTGCTCTTCGAAATGAAGCGCCGCGGCGTTTCCAAGGGGCTTGCAACGCTCTGCATCGGCGGCGGCATGGGCGTCGCCATGTGCGTCGAACGGCTCTAATCGGTTTGGCGGCATGAACAGCGCCAGGTGGGTTCCGTTTTCCCTTCTTCTGGCCGGTTCGCCGATCGTTTCCGCACATGCCAATCCCGCGCCTCTCGACGAGGCGCGGTTGGTTCAGTGCATGCTGGAACATACGACCTCGGACGACGAGGCCGTTTTCAAGGACATGATGGTTGCGGTCCCGAACGATGACAGTGGCGCTTTGAAAGCGTCGCTCGTTCAGCTCTCCAGTCTGATGATGAACCTCGCGCTCACCAAGTGCGAGGTGGGTATGTCAATGCTCGCGACGCCTCAGTTCCAGGCTGCCGCCGAGCTCTACGGACGACAGGTCGGCGAAAAGCTGATGAAGAAGGCCTTTGAGAAACTGAACTGATCAAGTGGGAGGCGTGCATGAGCAGGGTAGCATTGGTCACAGGTGGGTCGCGCGGCATCGGCGCGGCAATCTCCATCGCACTCAAGAATGCCGGCTACAAGGTGGCCGCAAACTATGCCGGCAATGACGAAAAGGCTGAGGCCTTCAAGCAGGAAACCGGCATCCCGGTCTACAAGTGGGATGTTTCCAGCTATCAGTCCTGCGCCGAAGGCATCGCCAAGGTCGAGGCGGATCTCGGCCCGGTCGAAGTGCTGGTCAACAATGCGGGCATCACCCGCGACGCGATGTTCCACAAGATGACGCCCGAGCAATGGGGCGAGGTGGTCGGCACCAACCTCACCGGTCTCTTCAACATGACGCATCCGATCTGGTCCGCCATGCGCGACCGCGGTTTCGGCCGCGTCATCAACATCTCGTCGATCAACGGCCAGAAGGGCCAGATGGGCCAGGCCAACTATTCGGCGGCCAAGGCCGGTGATCTCGGCTTCACCAAGGCGCTCGCCCAGGAAGGTGCGGCGAAGGGGATCACGGTCAACGCCATCTGCCCGGGCTATATCGGCACGGAAATGGTGCGGGCGGTGCCGGAGAAGGTGCTGAACGAGCGGATCATCCCGCAGATCCCGGTTGGCCGCCTCGGCGAGCCGGAAGAAATCGCCCGCTGCGTTGTGTTCCTGGCCTCCGACGACGCCGGCTTCATCACCGGCTCGACGATTTCGGCGAATGGCGGACAGTTCTTCGTCTGACCTTTTGATCTCATCATTGCTTTTGAACGGCGCCCTTCGGGGCGCCGTTTTTGTGTAGGGCGGAGAGAAGAAACGGCTGTTCCCCCGGCATTTGGACCCGAAGCTGCGCCCGTGATTCTGTTGCCGGCGCGCGGCGCAGACACTATATCTTGTGGAGAACAAAAGCGGAATGATGCGCGTATCACGAGTCGCCATCGGATCCTCCCGTATTGGTCGAGGGTGCTCGGTGCGATTCTCATTCTCTCTGCCCAGCGAATCTGCGATGAATTTCGTTAAAAATTTTCTAGGCTTTCCAGAGTCTTGGATTCGGAATCCTTTGACCTGTCTGGCAATGGGACAGCCAGAATTGAGGCGAGTCGTGGGCTCTAACACAAGCGCGCGGCGTCAGATTCAGCATGTGGTGCAACGTTCGGTGTTGAAATCTATATGTAGTCGTGAACATACAGTGAATCGCGATGAGTCTTCGATTCGTCGCCGATTCGTTCCATGGCTGTTCCTGTTCTCGATTGCGCCAACCACAACAGGTGGTGCAATGGGCTGGGAGACGCCGAACATGGTTTTAGTTGTCGGCGCCCCTTGCGTTTGGCTCGGTGCGTGGGCATGTGTTTGCCGCCAGCGTGAAAAGACGCTGTCGTAATTTCTGAATGCCCGGGATCGATGACGTGTCCGTTCACCCCATGATCCTGAGCGGCCGCGGCGTAACCGCGGTGCTCGGGCCAACCAATACCGGCAAGACGCACTACGCGATCGAGCGCATGATCGCGCATGATAGCGGCGTCATAGGCCTGCCGCTGCGCCTCCTGGCGCGCGAGGTCTATACGCGCCTGGTCGAAAGGGTCGGCCATCACAATGTCGCGCTGATCACTGGCGAGGAGAAGATCACTCCGCATCGCGCCCGCTATTCGGTCTGCACCGTCGAAGCGATGCCGCGCGAGACGACCGCGTCCTTCGTGGCGATCGACGAAGTGCAGCTTGCCGGCGATCTCGAGCGCGGTCACATCTTCACCGACCGGATCCTGCATCTGAGGGGGCGTGGCGAGACGCTGCTTCTGGGGGCTGCAACGATGCGGCCGATCCTGGAGCACCTCCTGCCCGGCATTACCGTCGTCGAGCGGCCGCGCATGTCGCAACTGCTCTATGCCGGTTCGAAGAAAATCACCCGCCTGCCGCATCGCTCGGCGATCGTCGCCTTCTCGGCCGACGAAGTCTATGCGATCGCCGAACTGATCCGTCGCCAGCGCGGCGGTGCCGCCGTCGTGCTCGGCGCGCTTTCGCCGCGCACGCGCAATGCGCAGGTGGCGCTCTATCAGGAAGGCGACGTCGAATATATGGTGGCGACCGACGCGATCGGCATGGGTCTCAACCTCGACGTCGATCACGTCGCCTTCGCGCAGGACCGCAAGTTCGACGGCTACCAGTTTCGCAACCTGAACCCGGCGGAACTGGCGCAGGTCGCCGGGCGCGCCGGGCGACATCTGCGTGACGGAACGTTCGGCGTCACGGGTCGCGTCGATCCTTTCGACAACGAGCTCGTCCATCGCATCGAGTCGCACGAGTTCGATGCGGTCAAGGTGCTGCAATGGCGCTCGAAGGCGTTCGACTATTCCTCGCTTACCGCCTTGAAGAAGAGCCTCGATGCCGCGCCGAAAGTTCCCGGCCTTGCCCGGGCGCTACCTGCGGTAGACCAGCAGGCGTTCGAGCATCTGGCCCGCTACCCGGAGGTCGTCGACATTACGACCAATGCCGAGCGCGTCGAAAAACTATGGGAAGCCTGCGCGCTGCCGGACTATCGGCGCATCACGCCCGCCCAGCACGCCGATCTGATCTCGACGATCTACGCGGATCTCGTTCGCCGGGGTACGGTGAACGAGGACTTCATGGCCGAACAGGTCAGGCGTGCCGATCACACCGACGGTGAGATCGACACACTTTCGGCGCGAATCGCGCAGATCAGAACCTGGACCTATGTGTCGAACCGGCCGGGATGGCTGGCCGATCCGACACACTGGCAAGAAAAGACGCGGGAAATTGAAGATCGATTATCCGACGCACTACATGAACGGTTGACGAAACGCTTTGTTGATCGCAG
>Ga0209564_1000178_pt1 | contig 151982 bp, 144 predicted proteins | sample AraplaCol_mMF_r2_FD_184272 | JGI IMG/M metagenome (GOLD analysis project Ga0209564, IMG submission 184272) | Arabidopsis root microbial communities from North Carolina, USA - plate scrape MF_Col_mMF_r2 (SPAdes) (version 3) | ecosystem: Host-associated > Plants > Roots > Endosphere | place... | reverse complement strand
GACGTAGCAGAAACTGCCGAAGCGATGGGATGTTCCGAAGGGAGCGTAAAGACGCATTGCTCACGAGCAACACACACTCTCGCTGAATCGCTCAAAGCCAAGGGAATTAAGTTATGAACACCGAAGATACCAACTTTGCCTACAGCGTGCGGCGCGCGCTAAACGAAAAGCTAGACGATCTCCCAGCCTCGACCACGGATCGCCTGGCTGCAGCCCGCATGGCTGCAATGAAGCGCAAAAAGGCCGATGCTCCGGCCCGCGTGCGCGTAACCCGCACCGCCCCGGCTGTCGCTGGCGGTGCGACCGGCTTCTTCGCCAATCCGTTTGCCTGGTTCAACCGCGTCAGCGTGGCCCTGCCACTGCTGTTGCTGATGGGCGGCATGGTTGGCGTGTACCAGTACGAACAACAGCAATCGATCGTGGAACTGGCAGAAATGGACGCCGCTGTACTGTCCGATGAACTGCCGCTGTCTGCTTACCTTGACCAGGGCTTTGGCGCCTACCTCGAGACTCGCGAGCAATAAAGTATGGCGCGTGTAAGTGGCAGGACAAAATGGGTTGCTGGAGCAATTGCGCTAGTTGGCGTGGGGATCGCTGCCATCGTCTGGCTGGTGAGCCGCCCTGCTTCGTCCCCAGCGCCGGCGCCTTCGACTGCCGCAACCACTGCAGATCCTGCCAAGCCAGTTGGTGAAAAGCCGCACTGGTCCGACCTGAAACCAGCCCAGCAGCAAGCCCTGGCGCCGCTCGAGGCGACCTGGGAAGAACTGGGCCCGGTTCGCAAGCAAAAATGGATTTCCATCGGCAATCGCCTGGCCAAGATGAAGCCGGACGAAAAAGCGCGCGTGCAGGAACGCATGCGCGAATGGGTGTCGCTGACGCCTGCCGAACGCAAAGCCGTGCGTGAGAACTTTGCCCGCGCCCAGAAGAAAGCCACTCCGCCGGGCCAGCGCGCCGCCGAGTGGGAGCAATACCAGCAATTGCCGGACGAAGCCAAGAAGGCCCTGGCGGAAGCGGCTGCAGCCAAGAATAACCAGGTCGTCAAGACGCCAAGCCTGGCACAGTCCACTGTAAAGACCCCTGCTCCAGTCAAGGCGCAGGGCCACGGACTTGTGCCGGCGCCGGGCACTGTACCGCCTGGTACCGTACCGCCAGCGCCGATCGGTTTGCCGCAAGGTTCGCCAGCCGTCGTGCCACCGGGCGCCACGCTGGGCGCGGGCAGCACTGCCCCGGCAATTGCCGGTACCGCTGCAGCGCCAGGCGCCGCAGGAACCGCACCAGCCGCCGCGCCCGCCACCACCCCGGCTGCGCCAGGGACAGAGGCGACGGCGCCTGCCTCCGTTACCCCAGCCGCGCCAAGCGCGCCACCGGCCGTTCCTAATGCAAGCAAATAACGCTGTTCCGACCATCAAGCGTCGCCTGATTGCGATTGTCTATGAAATCCTGCTGGCGCTCGCAGCCCTGTTCCTGCCATTCCTGGTATTTGAAATTGCTACCAAGGCCAGCCACACACCGCTGGTCGAGCACATGCGCCAATTCCTGGCCTTCCTGATCCTGGGAGCCTATTTCATCCACCAATGGACGCGCAAGGGCCAGACCCTGGCCATGCAAACCTGGCGCATCAAACTGGTGCAACCTGGCCAGAATCACGTGCCGATCCGCACCGCCGCCTTGCGTTACTTGCTGTGCTGGCTGTGGATCTTGCCTGGCATCGTCGTCGCCTACCTGGGTGAGCTCAGCAATAAGCACAAACTGTACGCGCTGTTGGCCAGTGTGCTGTTGTGGTCGCTGACTGCCTTCCTCGACAAAGACCGCCAGTTCTTGCACGACCGCATCGCTGGCACTCGCCTGGTGCAATTGCCGAAACCGGAGAAAAAAGGCGCCAAAGCCGCCTAAGCACTCGCTATACTGGACTTGGACAAGGGAGACAACCATGGACAAGGACAGCAGCTTCACTGGCTCAATTCCGGAAACCTACGAGCGTGCCATGGTGCCGCTCCTCTTCACCCCTTACGCGATCGACATGGCGCGCCGCATTGCGCAGCGACGTCCCGCGCGCATTCTGGAAGTGGCCGCCGGCACCGGCGCCGTTACCCGCCATCTGCTGCAGGACATCCCTGCCGCGCACATCGTCGCCACCGACCTCAATCCCGCCATGCTCGACCAGGCGCGCAAGGCCGTCGCCTCGCCACGTGTCGAATGGCAAGAGGCCGATGGGCAAGCGCTGCCATTCCCCGACGCCAGCTTTGATGCAGTTGCGTGCCAGTTCGGCGTGATGTTCTTTCCCGATAAGGCGCGCGGCTTCAGTGAAGCGCGCCGCGTGCTCAAGCCGGGAGGCCTGTATTGCTTCAATGTGTGGGATGGCATCAGCCATAACGATTTTTCGGCCACAATCAACCACACCCTGGCCAAGGTATTCCATGACGACCCGCCGCGCTTTCTCCCGCGCGTGCCGTACGGCTGGCACGACATCGACGTGATCCTGGAGGAGTTGAAGCGCGCCGGCTGGAGCAAGATCACGCATGAAATTGTATCGGCAACCAGCCACGCCGAATCCGCAGCATCCACCGCAACCGCCTTGTGCCAGGGCTCGCCGTTAAGGGCTGACATCGAAGCGCGCGACCCGGCGCGACTGCAGGAGGCAACCGATGCGGCAATCGCCGCCCTGACCGAGAAGTTCGGCAACGGCGCCATCGAAGGCAAGATGCAGGCGATTGTATTTACTTGCGAGGCGTGAACGCATAGACGCGGGCGCCCTCGCCCACATCGTCATCATCGCCCAAAGCCAGTTCGCCGCGCTCGAAGGCGGCGACGACTTCCTGCGCCTGTTCCAGTTCATCTTTCGGCACCATTACGCGCGCGCCGCCGATGGCGGGCGCCAGCAGGAAAGCCGCCTGCACGTGCTGGTCATCCATCACCGTGGCATTCAGTCCCGCAGCGCGCAGGCAACCGCACAGGATGAAGGCATCCGCTGGAATCAGGCAGCGGCGAACGAGGCAGAAGTCGTTGTCCATAGCCCCATCATAGCAAGCCTTCGTCCTCTGTGGCAGCTCCACCTGGCTCCGGAGTCCACGCGATGATGTCGCCCGGTTGGCACTGGAGCTTCTCGCAGATCTTTTCCAGCGTGCCGAAACGGATGCCTTTTACTTTGCCCGACTTGAGCAGGCTGAGATTTTGCTCAGTAATGCCAACGTAAGCCGCCAATTCACGCGACTTCACCTTGCGCCTGGCGAGCATGACGTCGAGGTTGATCACGATCGCCATCAGATGAACCCTTCGTTCTCTTCAGCCAGGCGGCGACCTTCATGCATCAGGCCAGCGATCAGGAAGAACAGGAGGCATACCAGCATCGCCAGCAGTTCTTCCGACGAGACACCGATGCTGACGTGGCCTTTTGAGCCGAACATGAAACGCCACGCCAGGCCGCGCAGCAGCGTGTCGAGCATGGACCACGCCAACCCCGCCAGCGCCGCGCCGGCAAAGGCGCGCAAATGGGCGATGGAAGCCATGGCGAAGTAAGCGCCCTGCTGCAGCGCGCGCAGCAAGGCATCGAGTCGCCACGCTGCGTAGCCGGTGAAGAGCAGAACCGGCAGGTTCACTAGCATGCCCACCGCCAGCTGACCGGCGTCCAGCGCAGCGACCGCATCGGCAGCCAGCCATTTCGGAGTCACGACCATGTGAATGCCGGCCAGCACGACGCCTTGCGGTACCAGCCATGCCATCACAAAGTACACGGCCTGCACCAGGACAAAGACAAGCACCGCCAGCCGAAGCATAGGAATCGATTTCATTATTGTTTTACGATAATTTTTTGCTGTAATATAGTTATCATACCATCAAACAAGGAGCTCGAAATGCGAGGCATTGCAATGCTTTTGCTGGTCGTCCTGACTGGCTGCAAGACGATTGAAGTGAAGGAATCGATGTTCATCCGGCCCGATGCGCTGACCAAAGCAGCCCCGCTCGCGGAGCAGACTTTCGACAACGGCACGGCGCTGGAAGTCGCGCGCCCGGACGGCGCAAAACTGCGGGGCGTGCTGGTCACGCGTCCGGGCGCCGATCGTACCCTGCTCTACTTCGGCGGCAATATGTTCCATCTCGACCAAAGCGGCAAGCGCGTGGTGCAAGCGCTGGCAGGCTGCAAGGTCAACGTCGCCATTTTCGATTACCGCGGCTATGGCCGCAGCAGCGGAATGCCGACGGTGACGAACATGAGCGGGGACGCGCTGGCGATCTACGACATGCTTGACCAGCAGTTCCCGGGCAAGGTGGCCGTGCACGGCCAGTCGCTTGGCAGCTTTGTCGCAGCCAACGTGGCGCAGAACCGTCCGGTGCGCGCGCTGGTGCTCGAGACAACCGCCACGACCGCGCTGGAAACGGCCGAAAACCTGCTGCCGTGGTACTACAAGCCGTTCGTCAACGTCACGGTTGACGATGCGCTTGGCGCTGTAGATAACGTCACGGCAGTGCGCCGCATCCAGTCTCCATTGCTGGTTCTGGCTGGGGCCAAGGACAAGTCGACGCCTGTGAGCATGTCACAGCGGGTGTTCGACGCTGCGCCAGTGGCGCGCAAGAAGATCTTTGTCCTGCCGGACTCGCATCACAACAACGTGCTTGCCAACCCCTCGACAGCGCCGGAGCTATGCCCGTTTATCGAAGCCTGAACGGCTCGTCAGGATCATCGTTACACTTCAGGTAGCGATAGCGGCCTTCCTTGACTAACTTCTCGATGCCGTGGGGGCAAATCCTGTCGAGCCCTCCCACGTCATAACTGCGCAGCAGCTGGCCATTAGCGTCAAAATTAAATCCTCGTCCGCCCACCATGACGGAGTCCTGACACTCGACTTCAGTGCAGTAGTTTTCGCAGTCCTTGCAAGCGGTGGCAGTTTCACCATCATGGAATGAGTGGCAATGGTCATACTCGGCCGGCACGAGGATCCTGAATGTTCGTGACTGGAAAAAACCGCATTTCCCGTTCGACTCGAAACGCGCTACGCCGCGCGGCGCGGATGGGTAGTCGAAGTCGCCGGCATGGTAAATCCCAGGCACAACGACGCGCCCGCGCCGATCTACTGCCACCACCTCGCGGGGGCTTTCTATGAGGATCACCGCCTTGCCGGACTTTTTGAATTTCAGCTTGCGCAAGTACTGAGGCCTCAGCTCGCGCACGCCATCCTTGACCATGAAGCAGCTTGCGTCCCACTCGCCCCCATCGCCCGGTGCCGGACAGCCCGGAGTTGTGGCAAACGCAGGCCAAGGGGCAAAGACGAGGAAGATCAACAGCAAGCAGGCACGCATTAGTTTTCTCCAGTGAGCAAAGGATGTTGGGCGGTGAAGGCTGCCAGATGCTCGAGCAAGGCGCGCACACGAGCCGGCAGATAGCGCTGTTGCGACCAGACGGCGTAAACGCTGCGCACACGCGAGGTCCAGCCAGGCAGCAGCCGCACCAGCGCGCCCGACTCCAGGCTGGCATGGCATTGCAATTCAGGCGCCAGCACGATGCCGAGGCCCGCTTCCGCCATCATCACCGCCAGGCGGACCTCATTCACACGCACCCGCGGTTCCGGGTGCAGCACTGTTTGCGCGCCGGTATCCGGGTCTTGCAGGTGCCATTCGCGCAGCGGCAGCGTGGCGATGGTCGAGTGGCCCGCCAGTTCCGCGATACTGCGCGGAGTGCCATGCTGCACAAGATATGCAGGCGATGCCGCCAGCACCAGCTTTACGTTCCCCAGCTTACGTTGCGTGAGGGTTGAATCAGCCTGGGCGCCAATGCGGATTGCCAGGTCAGCGCCGCTGCCAACCAGGTCCTGCACTTCATTGGACAGCTCCAGTTCGAGCTGCACCCGAGGGTATTGCTCCAGGAAGCTGGCCCAGGCCGGCGCCAGGATCTCGCTGGCAAAGTTCACTGGCGCCAGCACGCGGATGGTACCTTCGATAGCGCCAAGCGTGGCATCCAGCCGCAGGGTGGCCTGGCGCAAGGCCTGCACCAGGGGGCGGCACTGTTCGTAGTACTGAGTTCCCTCTGCCGTGAGCATGGTGCGGCGAGCACTGCGGTGCAGAAGCCGATAGCCCAGGCCGGCCTCCAGCTTCTGCAAGCGACGGGTGACGGTGGCGGTTGGCAGGCCTTCCTTCTCGGCGGCAGCGTTCAGGCTGCCTGCTTCGACGATGGCAATGAACAGGGCAAGGTCATCGAGCATGATTCCATTTTCGGAATTAGAGATTGAAAATTCACCTCTAGTGTACCTCTGAGGAATTGACTACGCTTGAGCCATTCGTAAATTTGCTGGAGAAAGCCATGACTGACCTGCGTACCCGAATGATTTTTGCGCTCCTGATGTCCTTCCTGATGACCGTGATCATGAGCGGCTGGATAACCTGGCTGAATATTGGCTTCCACCCCGACTATGCAGCGCGCTGGGGCCGCGCCTTCCTCGCCGCCTGGCCGGCAGCCTTCTTCGCCGTGCTGACGATCGCACCGATGGTGCAGCGCCTGACCCTGCGCCTCGCCGCCGCCCTACGCTAGAGCCCGTGTCACACCCTGGGGTCACACCCCAAGTGTGACACGGCCTCTGCCGCGTTGTGGATGAGCCCGTGTCACACCTGGGGTGTGACCCCAAGGTGTGACACGAGCTGGGCCGTGGGTTTTAGAAGCGCTCGTAGCCTTGGAGGTAGCGCCATTCGCCGGGCTGGAGGCCGGACATGGAGATGCGGCCGATGCGCTGGCGTTTCACTGCAGTGGCTTTCAGGCCGACGTCGGCGCACAGTTTTACGACCAGCGCGGGTTTCGGTGGCTTGACGGCGAAGCGCAGGCGGCGTTCATTCTGCCAGCTTACTTTGCCGGCCCCCTGGTTGAGGAGCGTGAGCCCGTTGTCAGCGATCTCGCCTTCGACGTCGACGATCAATTCCTGTTCGACCGTAGCGCCTTCGTCCACCAGCTTGCGCGCGACGCGGAAGTCTTGCGTGAACACGAACAGGCCGCTGGCTTGCTGGTCCAACGGGAGACAGGCAGTGAGGTTGCGCAGGTGGCGCTTGAGGAAGCGGACACGCTGGGCATCTTTGCTGCGCGCTTCGGGCGCCAGGCAAGCCAGCGCGTCGGCGCCGGCAGGCTTGTTCAGCAGGATCGTGACGGGGGCGATGTCGAGCAGGGTTGCGTCGGGCGCGAGTGCGACTTGCTGGCCGGGTGCGACGCGGGCGCCGGGTTCCTCTACCAGTTCGCCGTCAACCGTGACGTAGGCCCCTTCGATGTAGTTTTCCGCTTCGCGGCGCGAGCATGGAACCATGTCTGCCACGCGCTTGGCGAGGCGGATGGTGTTGTCTTCGTTGTTCATTATTGCTTGAAGTAGTGGGCGAAGACGGCGGCGACGTGTTCGAGGTCGGCGCGCGTTACGTCCAGGTGGGTCACGAGGCGCAGTGTCGGTGCCATCGAGACGCGGATGCGTTCTGCTGCCAGCGCGGCGTTCAGGCCTTCGCAGGCTTCGCGTGGCATGGTGACGAACAGGATGTTCGTTTGCGGTACGCTGACTTGCAACACGCCGATCTTTGCGAGTTCTGCTGCGAGCCAGCTTGCGTTGGCGTGGTCTTCGGCAAGGCGCTGTACGTTGTTCTGAAGCGCGTACAGGCCTGCGGCTGCGATCACACCGGCCTGGCGCATGCCGCCGCCCAGCATCTTGCGCCAGCGCTTGCCTTGCTCGATCAGTTCTTTGCTGCCACACAGGACGGAGCCGACGGGGGCGCCAAGGCCTTTGCTCAGGCAGACGGAGACGCTGTCGAAGCCCTTCACCGCGTCTTTCAGGGAAATGCCTTGCTTGACGGCGGCGTTGCAGATGCGGGCGCCGTCGAGGTGAGTGGCGAGGCCGCGCGCGTGAGCGAGGCTGGTGGCTTGTTCGATGTATTGCTGCGGCAGCACTTTGCCGCCGATGGTGTTTTCCAGCGCGAGCAGCTTGGTGCGGGCGAAGTGGAAGTCGTTCGGTTTGATGGCGGCTTCGATGTCTTGCAGGGCGATGCTGCCGTCGGGCTGGTTGGTGATCGGCTGCGGTTGGATGCTGCCGAGGACTGCTGCGCCGCCGCCTTCGTATTTGTACGTGTGGGCGTCCTGGCCGACCAGGTATTCATCTCCCCGGCCGCAGTGGGCCAGCAAGGCGATCAGGTTGGTTTGCGTGCCGGATGGGGCGAACAGCGCGGCTTCGTAGCCGAAGAGTTCTGCGGCGTAGGCTTGCAGTGCGTTGACGGTTGGGTCGTCGCCGTAGACGTCGTCGCCCACCTGGGCGGTGAACATGGCTTCGCGCATCGCGGCGCTGGGGTGCGTGACGGTGTCGCTGCGCAGGTCGATCCAGCGTTCGCCGTCAGCCGCGTTCAGCTGGCTTGCGCCGGAGCTGGCTGGATAGGCTGTGCTCACGGCGCCACCTCGGCGTCGCTTGGCGCAGCAACTGGCGCGCCGGTGTAAAAACGTTCGCCCATTTCATCGAGGCCGATGGTGGACAGCACTTCCTTCAGGCGCTCAGCGGGCTTGCGGCGCGGGAGGTTCTTGTACGTGGCGACGATCAGCTCATTCTTCATCGAATGCTCCCAGCCTACGAGTTCCGTGACGGTGACCTGGTAGCCGTGCGATTCGAGCTGCAGGCAGCGCAGGACGTTGGTAATCTGGCTGCCGAATTCCCGCGTATGAATCGGGTGGCGCCACAATTCGGTCAGCACGTTCTTGCCCAGTGAGGAGCCTTTGTTCTTGCGCAGCACGGAGGCGACTTCGGCCTGGCAGCATGGCACCAGCACGATGTGCTTGGCCTTCTTCTTCAGCGCGAAGTCGATGGCGTCGTCGGTGGCGGTATTGCAGGCATGCAGCGCGGTGACGATGTCGATCTGCTCCGGCAGCTTGTCGGAGGTGGTCGACTCGGCCACCGACAGCGGCAGGAAGCTCATGCCGGGGAAATCGAACTTGCGCGCCAGCTCTTCGGAACGCGCTACCAGCTCTTCACGGGTTTCGATGCCGTAGATGTGGGAGTCATCGCCCAGCGCCTTGAAGAACAGGTCGTAAATGATGAAGCCGAGGTAGGACTTCCCTGCCCCGTGGTCGACCAGCGATACCGAGCCCTTGGCCGCGCGCACGTCGTTCAGCAGCGGTTCGATGAACTGGTAGAGGTGGTAGACCTGTTTCAGCTTGCGGCGGCTGTCCTGATTCAGCTTGCCGTCGCGGGTGAGGATGTGCAGCTCCTGCAGCAGCGCGACCGATTGGCCGGGCTTTACTTCGGGGATGTCGGTGACGGTCGCCGGCAGCGGCGCGCGCGGTGCGGCGGGCTTACTGCGCTTCATCGATCCACGCCTGCTGGATCGCTTCCAGCACTTTTTCGCCGCCGCGCTTGTGATCGTCGTCGAAGTCTTCCAGGTCGACAATCCAGTTGTGCAGGTCGACAAAGCGCACGGTCGTCGGGTCGACGTCCGGGAACTTGTCGTACAGGGCTTCGGCAATCGCCGTGACATCACTCCATTTCAGCATGGTGTACCTCGGCTCAGTGGCCGCCTTCGCTGGCGTGGTTGATCGTGTACTTCGGAATTTCGATGACCAGGTCTTCGTCCGCGACGATGGACTGGCAGGACAGGCGCGAGCACGCTTCCAGGCCCCAGGCTTTGTCCAGCAGGTCTTCTTCGATGTCGGTCGCTTCGTTCAGGGAATCGAAGCCTTCACGTACCAGCACGTGGCAAGTAGTGCAGGCGCAGGATTTCTCGCAGGCGTGTTCGATGTGGATGTCGTTCTCCAGCAGGACGTCGCACACGGACTTCCCTGCTTCGGTTTCGATCACGGCGCCTTCGGGGCACAGCTTGGCATGCGGCAGGATGACGATTTGTGGCACTTCTATTCCTCAGTCGATTAAACAACCTGGTCCAGCGTCTTGCCGGCCAGTGCGCTGCGCACGCTGCGGTCCATGCGGCGCGATGCGAATTCTTCGGTGCCCTGGGCCAGGGCTTCGTAGGCGGCTTTCACCGCGTAGTGGTCGGCTTCGCCGCTGCCGGATTTGACCAGCACGTCCATGGTGGCAGCCATCAGGGCCTTGATCGCTGCCAGCTCTTCGTCGTTCAGCAGCGCGCCATCTTCGTCCAGTGCGGACTGGGTGGCAAGCATGATACGTTCGGCTTCCACCTGCTCTTCGCGCAAGGCGCGGGCTTTCATGTCGGCTTCCGCTTCGGTGTGCGATTCGGACAGCATGCGCGCCACGTCGTCGTCGCCCAGGCCATACGATGGCTTGACGGTGATCGACGCTTCCACGTTGGAGCGCAATTCGCGCGCGGAGACGGACAGCAGGCCGTCGGCATCGACCTGGTAGGTAATGCGGATGCGTGCCGCGCCGGCGGCCATCGGCGGGATGCCGCGCAGCTCGAAGCGCGCCAGCGAGCGGCAGTCGCTCACCAGTTCGCGCTCGCCCTGCAGCACGTGCACCGCAAGCGCAGTCTGGCCATCCTTGAAGGTGGTGAATTCCTGGGCGCGGGCGCATGGGATGGTGGAGTTGCGCGGGATGATCTTCTCGACCAGGCCGCCCATCGTCTCAATGCCCAGCGACAGAGGAATCACGTCCAGCAGCAGCCAGTCGTCGCCCGCGGCGCGGTTGCCGGCCAGCAGGTTGGCCTGGATCGCTGCGCCCAGCGCCACGACCTTGTCCGGGTCGATGTTGGCGTGCGGGATGGTGTGGAAATACTCGCCCACGGCGCGCTGCACGTGCGGCATGCGCGTGGCGCCGCCCACCATGACCACGCCGTCGATATCGTCGGCGTCGACATTGGCGTCGCGCAGGGCCTTCTTCACTGCATTCATGGTCTTGGCGACCAGGTGCTTGGTGATGTCGGCGAAAATTTCAGGGGTGACGCGCTGGTGGACTTCTTCGCCCGAGCGCAGCACGGCGTCGATCGTCACTTCCGGCTTGGTCGACAGCAGCTCTTTCGCTTCGCGTGCCTTCACCATCAGGGTCGCGGTGTCTTCATCGGACAGCGGCGCCAGCTTTTCCTGCTCGTGCACCCAGCAGAACAGGCGGTGGTCGAAGTCGTCGCCGCCCAGCGCGGAGTCGCCGCCGGTTGCCAGCACTTCGAACACGCCTTTGGACAATTTCAGGATCGAGATGTCGAAGGTGCCGCCGCCCAGGTCGTACACGGCAAAGATGCCTTCGGAGCCGTTATCCAGGCCGTAGGCAATCGCCGCGGCAGTCGGTTCGGACAGCAGGCGCAGCACGTTGATGCCGGCCAGTTGCGCGGCATCCTTGGTCGCCTGGCGCTGGGCCTCGTCGAAGTAGGCAGGCACGGTGATCACGGCGCCGACCAGGTCATCGCCCAGGGAATCTTCTGCGCGCTGGCGCAGGGTGGCAAGGATCTGGGCCGACACTTCGACCGGCGATTTCACGCCAGCCACGGTCTTCAGCTGCACCATGCCGGGCGCATCGACGAAATCGTATGGCAGGTTTTCGGCGTAGGCGATGTCCTTCAGGCCGCGGCCCATGAAGCGCTTGACCGACACAATGGTGTTCTTCGGGTCGGTGGTCTGATGCGCCTGTGCTTTGTAGCCGATATTCGCATGGCCATTTGGCAGATAGCGCACCACAGAAGGCAGCAGCGGATGGCCGTCTTCGTCGTTCAGCACTTCGGGAATGCTGCTGCGGACGGTCGCTACCAGCGAGTTGGTGGTGCCGAGGTCGATACCCACTGCCAGGCGATGCTGGTGCGGGGCGGTCGACATGCCCGGTTCGGAAATCTGCAAAAGAGCCATGGTGAAACCTATTCTTCTTTTACGCCTCGATGGCGTCGTAAGCGAAGCGCACTTCTTCGCCAAATTTTTCGATGAACATCAGCGCGCGCACGCCCTGCGCGACGGCGTGATAGTCACCGCTATTGCAATGCTGTTCGATCTCCGCCAACTGCGCCTTGCGCGCGGCACGCAGCTGGCCGTCCAGCTTGTCGAGCAGCTCGCCGTCCTTGCCGGCGCGGGCCTCGGACAGCTCTTCGCGCCACTCCATCTGCTGCATCAGGAATTCCATCGGCATGGCCGTGTTGGACTCCATCTTCAGATCGACGCCATTCAGCTCGCACAGGTACTGCGCGCGCTTCTGCGGATTCTTCAGGGTCTGGTAGGCCTCGTTGGAGCGGGTCGACCATTGCATGGCGACGCGCTTTTCGGCATCGGTGGCATTGACGAATTTGTCCGGGTGGACGCGGCTCTGGACTTCGCGGTAGGCGGCGTCCAGGGCCGCCATGTCAACGGCGAACTGCTGGGGAAGCTGGAAAAGTTCGAAGTGGTTCTGCACGATGTTAGATGCGGAAGCTTTCGCCGCAGCCGCATGCGTCCTTCTCGTTCGGGTTGTTGAACTTGAAGCCTTCGTTCAGGCCTTCGCGGGCGAAGTCCAGCTCGGTGCCGTCGATGTACGGCAGGCTTTTCGGGTCAACAAAGACTTTCACGCCGTGCGATTCGAAGACCGAATCTTCCGGCGCTACTTCGTCCACGTATTCCAGCTTGTAGGCCAGACCGGAGCAGCCGGTCGTGCGTACGCCAAAGCGCAGGCCAATGCCCTTGCCGCGACGCTCGATGTAGCGGTTGATATGCTTGGCTGCTTTTTCGGTCAGGGTGATTGCCATACTTCCTCCGCGCGCTGCTTAGGCGCCGTGTTTTGCCTTGTAGTCGTTCACAGCTGCCTTGATGGCGTCTTCCGCCAGGATGGAGCAGTGGATCTTCACTGGCGGCAGTGCCAGTTCTTCCGCGATCTGGGTGTTCTTGATGGCCAGCGCTTCATCCAGCGACTTGCCCTTCACCCATTCGGTGACCAGCGAGCTGGAGGCGATTGCCGAACCGCAGCCGTAGGTCTTGAATTTCGCGTCTTCGATCTTGCCGTCCGCGCCAACCTTGATCTGCAGCTTCATCACGTCGCCGCAAGCTGGCGCGCCGACCATGCCGGTACCGACGGTTTCGTCGCCTTTTTCAAAGGAACCGACGTTGCGCGGGTTTTCGTAGTGGTCGAGAACTTTTTCCGAGTATGCCATTTTGATGCTCCTGTAATCTATGAATTAGTGCGCTGCCCACTGGATGGTGCTCAGGTCGATACCGTCCTTGTACATTTCCCACAGTGGCGACAGTTCGCGCAGCTTGCCCACTTTGCCTTTCAGCAGTTCGACGGCGAAGTCGACGTCTTTTTCAGTGGTGAAGCGGCCGATGGTGAAACGGATCGAGCTGTGCGCCAGTTCGTCGCTGCGGCCCAGGGCGCGCAGTACGTAGGATGGCTCCAGCGAAGCCGAGGTGCAGGCGGAACCGGACGATACGGCCAGGTCTTTCACGGCCATGATCAGGGACTCGCCTTCCACAAAGTTGAAGCTCACGTTCAGGTTGTGCGGCACGCGGTGGTCCATGTCGCCGTTGACGTAGGTTTCTTCGATTTCCTGCAGGCCCTTGGCCAGGCGGTCGCGCAATGCGCGGATACGCTCGATCTCGGAGTCCATTTCCACTTTCGCCAGGCGGAAGGCTTCGCCCATGCCGACGATCTGGTGGGTTGGCAGGGTGCCGGAGCGCAGGCCGCGCTCATGGCCGCCGCCGTGCATCTGTGCTTCGATACGCACGCGCGGCTTGCGGCAAACGTACAGCGCGCCCACGCCTTTCGGGCCGTAGGTCTTGTGCGCGGTGAAGGTCATCAAGTCGATCTTCAGGTCTTGCACGTCGATGGCCAGCTTGCCGGTCGCCTGGGCTGCGTCGCAGTGGAAGATGATGCCCTTCTTGCGGCAGAAGGCGGCGATTTCCTTGATCGGCTGGACCACACCGATTTCGTTATTCACCAGCATGACCGAGATCAGGATGGTGTCCGGACGCACGGCCGCTTCCAGCTGTTCGATGGTGACCAGGCCGTTGTCCTGGGTGTCCAGGTAGGTGGCGTCGAAGCCCTGGCGCTCCAGTTCACGCACGGTGTCCAGCACGGATTTGTGCTCGGTTTTCACAGTGATGATGTGCTTGCCCTTGGACTTGTAGAAGTTGGCCGCGCCTTTCAGGGCGAGGTTGTTCGATTCGGTGGCGCCGGAGGTCCAGATGATTTCGCGCGGGTCGGCGTTGACCAGGGCGGCCACGTGGCCGCGCGCTTCTTCCACCGCTGCTTCCGCGGTCCAGCCGTACATGTGGCTGCGGGAGGCCGGGTTGCCGAATTGTTCGCGCAGGTAAGGGATCATCTTGTCCGCAACGCGTGGATCGATCGGCGTGGTGGCCGAGTAGTCCATGTAGATCGGGAAGTGCGGTGCGGTCTTGAATTCTACCGGTGCTACCTGGGCGACGTTCTTTTCGGGGGCGTTCATCTAAATTACTCCAATTCGGTTAACCGAGGGCTGCTTGGTTGCTGTTGCGGTGCACATGGACTGGCTGCTCTGCCGCGGCTTTGGCTTTTTGCTGGTCCACCAGGTCCTGCAGCGACACGGAATCCAGGTAGTCGACCATCTTTTCGTTCAGGGTGGCCCACAGTTCGTGGGTCATGCAGCGGGCGCCGTTCGCATGGTCGGCGCCGTGGCAATTCTCCTTGCCGCCGCACTGGGTTGCATCGAGCGGTTCGTCAACAGCAATAATGATGTCGGCGACGGTCACCTTGTCTGCCTTGCGGGCCAGGCTGTAGCCGCCGCCAGGGCCGCGGATCGATTCCACGATTTCGTGGCGGCGCAGCTTGCCGAACAATTGTTCGAGATAAGACAGGGAAATCGACTGGCGCTGGCTGATTCCGGAAAGCGTCACCGGACCCTTGCCCTGGCGCATAGCCAGGTCAATCATCGCAGTCACTGCAAAACGGCCTTTGGTAGTCAGACGCATCACAACCTCGGTTCAACTCAGTTAAAATATCGTTCTGTTCTCGCAAATCCAAACCTGATTACTTGAACGATTTAGTCAAGTATAACAGACTTGCGCAGACCTTGCCGGACGCGCCTTTAGCTGTCCGAGGGGCAACGCGCGCCGGCGTAGCTCCCCAATCAGCGCTTCAGCAATCCCATCGGGCCAAACAGCGCCTGCATTTCCTTGTTGGCAATAAACGACAGGTTGTACGGGTGCTCCGCCACGATCTGCGGCAGCGCCTGCACGCTGGGCAGCTTGTTGAGCTGCTCGGCGATCTTTCCCCAAAGAATTAATTTCGGCTGCTGGGCGGCCAGTGCCTGCATGACCGTTTCGAAGAACGGCAGCCAAGCTTTCGCGTCTTTCACTGGAGCAACGTGCGGGCGGAACACCAGGGAGGCGTTCAGCAGCAGGAAGCCGTGGCGGTGCAAGCGCTCCTGCATCTCGGCCAGGGTCTGGATGGCGGCGCCGGCCTTGGCGCGGGTCGAGCAGGCGGCGAGCGCCTCGCCGGCGGTATTCGACTCGTCGAGCTGGCCGTCGGCGACCAGCAGCATTTTCATGAAGTTGCGCAGTGAGGTGGCCTTGTTGACGGGCTTGGACAGGCCGCCGCCCTCCTCTTCCGACCACAGGCCTTTCACGGCGCCGTCCATGAAGCAGACGCCCGTGGCGCTTTCGGCGCGCGGATAGGGGCCCTCGCCCACCAGTACGTAGCGCACCTGGTCGAGCGGCTGCTGGAAGGCGGCAAACAGGCGCAATTCGGTCGGCAGGTAGCTGTCGGCTGCCAGCTCCGGCAAATAGGCCGGGTTGGCTGCCGCTATCGCATGCAGGCCGCGTTCCAGGATCGGGCGCCACGATGGGTGGGCGCGGTCGAGCGCTTGCAGGATGGGGCTGGGAATCGTCATGGCGGCTGTCGGCGATGGGCAAAGGCGAGATTGTATCGCCGCCAGCCGGCCCGGTCTACGGCTTGGGCTTTTCGGCGCCGTAGACTTTGGCCAGGTAATCCACCATGGCGGGAATGTCGTCGTCGGAGAACTGTGCGCCGAACGGTTTCTTCATTTTCTTGACTGTCGCTTCCCAGTAGCTGCGCGGCGAGGTCGGCGGCTGCATCTGGGTGTAATGCGCCGAGTGGCACAGCAGGCAGTTGGCCAGCACCAGCTGGTAGCCAGGCAGTGTGCTCTGTCTGTAGGCCACCGTTTCATCCGGCAGCTTGATTTCAGTGGCGTTCGCCGCGCCAGCGCACAGCAGGAGCAGGATGGCAAAGGTCTTCATCGGTCCTCCCTCAAGCCGCGATGACGCGGGTGGTTTCCACGACATTGCGCATATAGCCGGCCGCGTTCCACAACGGCGTGGCAGGCTGGCTCTGGCCGATGCGGTTGACGGCGCGCACCATCAGCGCGTGCTCGCCCTTGCCCGGCTTGAATGAAGCACTCCATTCGCGGAAGGAGTATTTGCCCAGGTCCTTGCCCAGCGTGGCGGCTTGCCAGGTCTTGCCGCCATCGGCCGAGAAGGCGACTTCGGTAATGCCATAGCCGCCGTCGAAGGCGATGCCTTTCACCACCACCGGCTTGCCGGCCTTGAGCCTCGCGCCGTCCTGGTGGCTGGTGATGAAGGAACGCACGTTGAAGCGCCCGATCGGCACCGTTTTGGCGGGCGTCGTGCCGGGTGCAACGCAGGCGCAGGCGTTGTCGGCGATCCGGTAGGCGGTGGCAACCCAGAAGCCGTCGAAAGGTTTGTCCAGCACAGTGATGTCGGACAGGTGCTTGATCCAGTAAGTGCCGTAATAGCCCGGCACCACCAGGCGCAGCGGATAGCCGTTCAGCATCGGCAAGTCTTCGCCATTCATCTGCCAGGCCAGCATCACTTCGCCATCGAGCGCATGGTCGATATTGAGCGATTTGACAAAGTCCGGGCCGTCGCCGGCGGGCGGGGTATCGAGGCCGTTGAACGCCACCTGCACGGCGCCGGCCTTGACGCCGGCACGCTCCAGCACCTTTTTCAGCGGCACGCCGGTCCAGCGCGCGTTGCCCATGGCGCCGTTGGAAAGCTGGCCGCCGTTGGCGCGCGGCGCAAAATGGCCGCGGCTGTTGCCCGAACATTGGTTGACCGCGACGACCTCGATCGGGTCGGCAAGCTGCTTGAGTTCCGCCAGCGACAGCTCGAGCGGCGTGTTGACGTGGCCTCCGATTTTCAGGCGGTAGGCTTGCGGGTCGATCGCGGTGGGAATCGCGCTCCAGTGGTAGCGCACGAAGAACGCGTCGTTCGGCGTCAGCACGCCTTCGCCAAAGACACTGAACGGGGTTTCGAGTTGCGGCGGACGGCTGGTGAGCACGATCATCGGGCGCTTTTGCGGGAAGGCCACCAGTTCCCGCTCGCCGTTTTCAAAGGGCAGCGTCACGCTACGCACATCAGCCGGTGCGGCCAGCGCGGACAGCGCCGGGCTGCCCAGCGCCGTCACCACGCCCGCCATGCCAGCCTGTTTCAGGAACTCACGTCTTGGAATGCTGCGTTCCATGCCTGCCTCCCGGTGGGTGATTCATTCCGAGATGCAAATTTAACATGTTATTCCGCAGGGGAATCGGAATTCTTCAGCCTGACGTTGGCAGCGCGCAGCTTGCGGTACAGGAAGACCAACATGAGCAAGGCGGCCACCGCCAGGCCGGCAGCTACCGACCAGGCCAGCCGCAGCTTCGACTGGTTGCGCAAGTCTTTGGTGTTTTCATCTTTCTGGCGCAGGAGTTCTTCGTCTTCGCGTTCTTTTTTCTGGAGCTGGACCTGGGCCGTGCTGGCATCGAGCGCCTTGCGCCTTGCCCGCGCATAGACCTGCAGCGCAAGCTCCTTCAGGCCGACATAGTCCAGCGCCCGCGCATATTCCGACAGCGCGTCGGCGTCCATCATCTCGATATTGACCGCCTCGATCGCTTCGCGGCCTGCATCCAGCTGGCCCAGATAGATCAGGGCGATCCCTTCGTTGAACTGCGAAATCTCCGCCATTTCGGAATTGCCAGTAGCCAGCGCCGCCTTCTTGGATTCGCGGCTGAGCGACAAGGCTTCCTTGTAGTCCTGGCTTTTCAGGCTCATGTCGGCCAGGGTGACCTGCAGTTCGGGCACGTCTTCATCCATGTGGTGCTTTTGCAGCCATGCCACCACATCGTTCAGGGCTTCCCGGGCGCGTGCAACCTGGCCCGCGCTTTCTGCGATTTCCCATTCTGCATAGCGGGCCCGGATTGCGGGACCGTCAAGCGGGATCAGCGCGGCCTTGGCCTTCAGGACGTCGATCGATTTCAGTGCCTCCTGGCTGCCGCCGGCCAGGCCATTCAGCGCATAGGCCCTGGCGCGCAAGGCCATGAACTGTGCGATGGGCTGGCCCGACTTGTCCGCCAGCGCCACCGCGCGGTCGATATACTCGAGCCCTTTGCGGCCATTCCCGCGCCGGATTTCATCCTGGCCCACGGTAAGGATTACTTTGGCCTGCAGCGCGTAGTCGCTGGTCTGGTCAGCGAGCTGGCGCGCCATTTCCAGGTTCTTGCTTGCGGCTTCCCTGTCGTCCAGTGCGGAAAAAAGGTAGGAGCGGTCGAGCAGGCTGTTGGCGATGATCGACTCATCGTCGAGTTGATGGCCGATGCGTTCTTCCTCCGCCACGGCTTGCAGCGACAGGGCGCGGTCGGCGGTGCGGGTTACCTTGCTGAGCACGGAATAATAAGTCGCCTGGTCGCGCTGCGGCCACTGCCCGACTTGCGGCTTCAGTTTCTGCAATTCGGCCAGGGTGCCATTGGTGGCCAGATAGGAAAACTCTCGCAATTGTCCCAGGCGAGCCGACACGTCCTGCGCCCGGGCCGGCGACTGGATCAGCGCGGAAGCCAGGATGGACATGCCCAGCAGGCGCGGAATATTGCAAAACATACAGCTTTCGATTTGATAGGAAGTAAATATATTTTACTGCCCAGCAAACAAATCGTGGGCATTCAGGATGGCAAAAGCGATTTCCGGGTGCCGATCGAGGCATTTCCGTATCGCCGCGGGTACAGATTGGCGTGTTTTGCGGCACAGGCCTGGCCGCACGCCCAGCTCGATCTGGAAGCCGCGCACAGTGCGCACTTCGTTCGGGCCGGGGGCAATGCGCACCGAAACGCCGAGCTGCTCTTCCAGCCTTTGGCCGATGCGCATCAACTCGGCATAGGTGGAAATTGCCTCGATCCGCTCGAGCAAGCGCTTCTCTTCCTCCTTGGTCAGGCGCAGCACACGCAGGTCGGCCTGCGGGTCCTCCAGCAGCGACTCGCGGTGGCAGTCGCATGCGCCCGGCGGGCACTCCTTGCGGATGGGGAAAGGCGGCATCGTCATCGCCCCAGTATCCGTTGCTTGCATCGTGCTGTCAAACGCGGCCGGGGCGGCGCTTTGCATAGGACACTTGTGTGCGCCGTTCAAGTTTCGTACAGTGCAGAATTGTTAAAATTTACAGTTAGAGAACCGTGTGACTATCAAACCGGAAGGATTGCAGTTCCTTGCCTCCCCAGGTTCGCTTGGCCAGCAGATTGCGGCCTTCGACTGGTCTTCCACGCCACTTGGCCCCCTCGACGCCTGGCCCCAAAGCCTGCGCACCACCGTCAACCTGATGCTCAATTCGAGCCACCCGATCTGGATCGGCTGGGGTCCGCACGCCACCTTTCTCTACAACGACGCCTATATCGACGTGCTGGGCGCGGCCAAGCACCCATGGGCGCTGGGCCGGCCGGCGCAGGAAGTCTGGGCCGAGATCTGGCATTTCTGCGGCCCGCTGGCCGACAAGGTGTTCCAGCGCGCCGAGCCGAGCTATGTCGACGCGGTACAGCTTTTCATGAGCCGCGGCGACTGGGTAGAGGAAGTCTGGTACAGCTTTTCCTATAGCCCGATCTTCAATGAAGCCGGCGCTGTGGGCGGCCTGTTCTGCCCTTCCACCGATACGACTGACACGCGCCTGAACGCGCGCCGCCTAGCCGCGCTGTCGGAACTGTCGGCCAGTGCGCTGCGCGAGCAGGACGTGGCCAGCGCCTGCGCCACCGCCATGCACACCATTGCCGGGAACCGCGACGACATCCCGTTCGCCCTGCTGTTCAAGCGCGCCGGCGACACCTTGCGCCTGCAGCAAACCGCGCATGTGGCCGACGCAGCTTGCGAACTGGCCTTGTGGCCGGTGGCGCAGGTGCTGGCCAGCGGCGAGGCGGTGACGGTTGCAACGGCCGGCATGCCGGGCTTGCCGCCAGGCCTGGCGGGACAAGCGGTGCAGCTGGCGCTGGCCTTGCCGGTGACCGAAGGCGTGCTGGTGCTGGGCATCAGTCCCACGCGCCAACTCGATGCCGAGTACCGCACCTTCTGCGAACTGGTGGCGGGCCAGGTGTCGGCCGCCGTGCAGAATGCCAGCGCAGCGGCGGAGCAGCGCCAGCGCGCCGAAGCGCTGGCGGAACTGGACCGCGCCAAGACCACCTTCTTCAGCAATGTGAGCCACGAATTCCGCACGCCGCTGACGCTGCTGTTGGGACCGATTGAAGAAGCGCTCAACGACAGCGCCAGCCGCCTGCCAGCTGTCCACCACGAGCGTTTGCGGCTGGCCCAGCGCAACGCCTTGCGCCTGCAAAAGCTGGTCAACACCTTGCTGGACTTTTCGCGCGTGCAGGCCGGCCGCATGCACGCCAGCTACGCCCAGGTGGACCTGGCCGCCCTCACGCGCGACCTGGCGAGCGGCTTCCGCTCCGTGGTCGAGAGCGCGGGGCTGACCCTGACGGTCGATTGCGACGCAATCGATGCCAGTGCCTGGGTCGATATCGCACTGTTCGAGAAAATCTTGCTGAACCTGCTGTCCAATGCCTTCAAGTTCACCTTTGACGGCGGCATCACGGTCAGCCTGCGGCAGGACGGCCAGTCGGCGCTACTGTCGGTGAGCGACACCGGCGTCGGCATCCCCGACGACCAGCAACAGCACATCTTCGAGCGCTTCCGCCGCGTGGAAGGCTCGCGTTCACGAACGCACGAAGGCTCCGGCATTGGGTTGGCTCTGGTGCGCGACCTGGTCGAGCTGCTGCACGGCCGTATCGAACTCGATAGCACGCTGGGTGCGGGCAGCACCTTCACCATCACGCTGCCGCTCGGCCACGGCCACCTGCGCGACGACCAGTTGACCAGCAGCGCCTATGCCGACACCAGCGAAGTGCGCGAGGCCTTCCTGCTGGAGGCACAGCGCTGGCTGCCGGAAGAGGATAGCGAGGAACCATTCCTCGACCTGGCCGACGCCGAAAGCGTGCTCACGCTGGGCGCGCGCGTGCTGGTGGTGGACGACAACGCCGATATGCGCGACTACCTGGTGCGCCTGCTTCGCCAGCGCTGGCACGTCAGCACCGCCGGCAACGGCCGCGCAGCGCTCGAAGCGATGGCCGGCGAAGTGCCGGACCTGGTGGTGTCCGACGTGATGATGCCGGAACTCGACGGCTTTGGCCTGATCGCCGCCATGCGCGCCGACCAGCTGCTGCACGACGTGCCCGTGCTGCTGCTGTCGGCCCGCGCCGGCGAAGAAGCGCGCATCGAAGGCGTCAATGCCGGCGCCGACGATTACCTGGTCAAGCCCTTCTCCGCCCGCGAACTGGTGACGCGCGTCGATTCGCAGCTGATGCGGGCGCGCATCCGCCAGGCCGAACGCGCCCACATGGCACGCATGGCCAATACCTTCCAGCAGGCGCCGGCGGCCATTGCCATCGTGCGCGGACCGGACCTCAGTTTTGAACTGGCCAACGACCGTTTCGTGGAACTGAGCTGGCAACGCGAGCTGATTGGCTTGCCGATGCGGCGCGCCTTCCCCGAACTGGAGGGCCAGGGCATGGTGGAGGAAATGGAACTGGCACTCTCGAGCGGCCAGCCGGTCACCGGCAAGGCACGCCGCGTCATGCTGAAACGCGAAGGCGGCATGCAGGAATGCTATTTCGACTACGTGCACCAGCCGGTGCGCAATGCGCGCGGTGAAGTGGACCGCATCGCCATTGTGGCCTTCGAGGTGACGGAACTGGTGCGCGCGCGGCGCGATGCCGAACTGGCCAACCGCACCAAGGACGATTTCCTGGCGATGGTGGGGCATGAGCTGCGCAATCCGCTGTCGCCGATCCTGATTGCGTTGGAGCTGATGCGGCTGAAGGGGCTTGGCGGCGTAGCGCGCGAACACGCCGCCATCGAACGCCAGGCCCACCACCTGGTGCGGCTGGTGGACGACCTGCTGGACGTGGCGCGCATCGCACAAGGCAAAATCGCGCTGCGGCCAGAGCGCGTCGAATTGTCCAAGCTCTTGGCGCAAGCACTGGAAACGGTCAGCGGCCTGCTGGAAGAACGCCAGCAAAGCCTGGAACTGGACGTGCCGGCGCAGGGCCTGGCGATCGATGCCGACCCGGTGCGCTTTGTGCAGGTGCTGGTCAACCTGCTGACCAACGCGGCCAAGTATTCCAACCCGGGCGGGCGGATCCAGGTGCGCGCGAGCGCCGCCAAAGGCCGCGTCGTGATCAAGGTGCGCGATACCGGCATCGGCATCGGTGCCGACATGCTGCCCCACCTGTTCGACAAATTCGTGCAGGCGCCGCAATCGCTGGACCGCTCGCGCGGCGGCCTGGGGCTGGGCCTGGCGATTGCGCGCAGCCTGGTGCAACTGCACGGCGGCGAAATCGCGGCGCACAGCGCCGGTGTTGGCGCCGGCAGCGAATTTACCATCCGCCTGCCGCTGGCGGCAGAAATGGCAAGCGCGCCGGCTTTGGGTGCGGCGCCGGGCCACCTTGCTGCGGTGACACCGCGCCGCGTGCTGCTGGTGGACGACAACCAGGACGTGCTGCAAGGCTTGCGGGCCCTGCTGGAAGTTGGCGGCCATGAGGTGCAGGCGGTCGGCGACCCCGCCAGCGCGCTGCGCGCCAGCGCCAGCTTCGTGCCCGACCTGGCCATCCTCGACATCGGCCTGCCGGGCATGGACGGCTACGAGCTGGCCACCGAGTTGCGGCGCCGGCCCGGGTTTGGCAATACGCGGCTGGTGGCCTTGTCCGGCTATGGCCAGCCGGCCGACCAGGCGCGCGCGCAGGCAGCCGGCTTTGCGGCCCATCTTGTCAAGCCGATTACGCCGGCACAGCTTTACTCTTTGCTGGTGGATTAAATCAATCGATAACGTTGCAAAACTGCCACGATAGTTGCCTTTGGGGAAATTAAGTTGCACACGGCCGTGCTACACTCGTTTCCCCTATGCGCCCCCTCTCCTACCGCCGTGCATTCCTGCACCTGGCTGCCGCCTTCTGGCTTGCCAGCGCCTGTAGCCACGCCCTGGCCGATGAGCGGCGCGTGCTGGTGCTGTACTCGCTCGGCGCCGATTCTTCCTCGGCCTGGCAAAGACTGGTGCACAAGGGCCTGTACGAAGAACTGGAGCGCAGCAGCCAGGGCGCGACACCAGCCATCTTCGAAGAGCGCTTCGATGCCAACCGCGTCGGCGAAGACAAATCGCAGGAGGGCATGGCGCCCTACCTCGCCACCAAGTATGCCGACGTCAAGTTCGACGCCATCGTGACGGAGAACTTCGTCGCGGCGCGCTTCCTGTCCAGCCACCCCGAACTGTTTGCCGGCGTGCCGCGCCATTACGTGAACCATGGGCGCGAGCAGTGGCAGCCGCGCGATGGCATGGCCTATGAGGTGACGTCCGACTTCGAGCGCGCGATCGGCGTGATTCCGCTGGTGGCGCCGAACGTGCGGCATATCGCCGTCGTCGGCGACAAGACGTGGCGCGGCCAGCTCTGGCTGGACCGCATCCGCAGCATCACGCCGCGCTTCCCCGATATCCGCTTCGAGATCTGGGACGACGGCAGCGTGGAAGACTTGCGCCAGCGTGCGGCGCGCCTGGACCGCGGCAGCGCGATCTTCATGCTGACCTCCCTGCGCACTGAAGGCAATGCCCGCATCCAGCCACGCGAACTGGCGCTCCAGGTTGCGTCGGCGACCAGGGCGCCGCTGTTTACGCATTCCGAATCGCTGGTAATGCCGGGCGTGGCGGGCGGCTATGTGGTCAGCGGCGAGGCCTTAGGCCGCATGATGGCACGCCTGCTGCTCGGCCAGCCGGCCATGGCCAGCCAGCTGCAGGGCTACTACTTCGATTACCCGACTGCGCGCAAGGCCGGCTTGCGCAATCTCCCGCCGGAAGCGGTGATACTGAACCGCCCGCACAACGTGTGGGAGCTGTACCGCTGGCAGATCATCAGCGCATGCGCGCTGATTGTGTTCGAGGGCCTGCTGATTACCGCGCTGGTGCTGTCGCTGCGCTCGCGGCGGCGGGCGATGGCCGAACTGGCGTGCGAGCGCAGCAGCCTGGAGGACCGCATTTTGCAGCGCACGCTGGAACTGCTGCAGGCCAACCGCAAGCTCGAGGCGCTGGCCACCACCGACCCGCTGACGGGCATCGCCAACCGGCGCAAGATGACGGAGCAGATTGCGCAGGAACTGGAACGGGCGCGGCGTTTCCATCATCCCTTGTCGCTGCTGATGATCGATATCGACCACTTCAAGCGCATCAACGATACCTACGGCCACGAGGTGGGCGACCAGGCAATCATCCAGACTGCGACCTTGCTGACAGCGAACCTGCGTGCGGTGGATATGGTGGCGCGCTTCGGCGGAGAGGAATTCGTGCTGCTGATGCCGGAGACGCACATCGCGGTCGCCGTGCATGCGGCGGAACGCCTGCGCGAACAGGCTGCGGGATTGCGGGTAAGGACGGAGTCCGGGGTTGAGGTGGCGCTGACAATCAGTATCGGCGTGGCGGCGGCCGACCCGCATGGAGCTCCGGACACGCCCTCCTCCTTGCTGGTACGGTCCGATAAGGCGCTGTACCGGGCGAAGAAGGAAGGACGCAACCGCGTCGTGCAGTTCTGATTTACTCGGCGTCTGGCTGGGCGGAGGGATGGGCGGCCTTGAATGCCGGCAGGCCTGCGCAGTTTTCCGCAATGCGCGCCACGTTCGGGTAAGGCGCCAGGTCGATGTTGAAGCGCTGCGCGTTATACACCTGCGGCACCAGGCAGCAGTCGGCGATGGTCGGCGTGTCGCCATAGCAGAAGCGGCCCACGTCGCCGTCGCGCTCGAGGTGGGCTTCCAGCGCCTTCATGCCCTCGCCCATCCAGTGGTAGTACCAATCCATCTTCTGCTCTTCGCTCAGGCCCATCGGTCCCTTGATGTGCTTGAGCACGCGCAGGTTCATCAGCGGGTGGGTGTCGCAGGCAATAGTCTGCGCCAGGGCACGCACGCGGGCGCGCCCGACGGCGTCCTGCGGCAGCAGCGGCACCATCGGATGCACTTCTTCCAGGTATTCCATGATTGCCAGCGATTGCGTCAGGACGATGCCGTTGTCTTCCAGCGCCGGCACCAGGCCTGCCGGGTTCACTTCGCGGTAAGCGGGCGCCAGTTGCTCGCCGCCGTCGCGCAGCAGGTGCACCGGCACCGCTTCGTACGCCAGGCCTTTCAGGTTCAGCGCGATGCGGACGCGATAGGCGGCCGAGCTGCGGAAGTAGGTATAGAGCTTCATGAACGTTCCCCATAATTGCGCACGGTCTGGTCGATGGCGCCGAAGATGGTCTTGCCTTGCGAGTCGTGCATTTCGATACGCACGGTGTCGCCGAACTGCAGGAAGCCGGTTTGCGGCTGGCCGCTTTCGATCGTCTCGTACATGCGCACTTCGGCCAGGCAGCAGTAGCCCACGCCGCCGTTGGCGATGCTGGAGCCGTGCAGGCTGCCCTGCTTGTTCGACACGGTGCCGGAGCCGATGATGGTGCCGGCGCACAGTTCGCGCGTCTTGGCGGCATGCGCTACGAGCTGGGCGAAGTTGAAGGTCATGTCCTCGCCGGCGTTTGGCTTGCCGAAGGGCTGGCGGTTGATCTGGACCAGCAGCGGCAGGTGCAGCTTGTTGTCGTTCCAGGCTTTGCCCAGTTCTTCCGGCGTGACGGCCACCGGTGAGAAGGCGCTGGCCGGTTTGGAGTTGAAGAAGCCAAAGCCTTTCGCCAGTTCGTTCGGGATCAGGTTGCGCAGCGAGACGTCGTTGACCAGCATGACCAGGCGGATGGCCTTGGCTGCTTCTTCATCGCTGGCGCCCATCTTCACGTCGCCGGTGATGACGGCCACTTCCGCTTCCAGGTCGATGCCCCAGGCTTCGTCCAGCGCGTACACGGGGTCGCGCGGGCCGACGAAACTGTCCGAGCCGCCCTGGTACATCAGCGGGTCAGTGTAAAACGATGCCGGCACTTCGGCGTTGCGGGCCTTGCGCACCAGTTCCACGTGGTTGATGTAGGCGGAACCGTCGGCCCACTGGTAGGCGCGCGGCAGCGGCGAGTGGCACTGGCTTTCATCGAAAGGCTTGGCGCCCGACGCGCTGCCCTGGTTCAGCAAGGCGTAGATCTGTTTGAGCTGCGGTGCTGCGGTGTCCCAGTTGTCCAGCGCATCCTGCATGGTGGCGGCGATGTTCGGTACCGGCTGGCAGGATTTCAGGTCGCGGCTAACAACGACCAGGCGGCCGTCGCGGCTGCCGTCTTTCAGGGAGGCGAGTTTCATGTATTTCCTTAGTTCTGGGGCGCGTGCATCCAGGCTGCGTGCTTGGGTGCTTTTTTAGTTTTAGACCATTCTTCCAGCATTTCCCACTTCACATCGTCGAGCTTCTGCATCATTTCCGGTGTGCCGGTGTTGGCCGCCAGTTCCAGGCGGTGGCCGTTCGGGTCGAAGAAGTAGATCGACTTGAAGATGGTGTGGTTGACGGGGCCCAGCACGTCGATGCCGGCGGCGACCAGGCGCTCCTTGGCGGCCAGCAGTTCGTCCATCGAGGCGACTTCCAGCGCCAGGTGCTGCACCCAGGCCGGGGTGTTTTCGTCGCGGCCCATTTCCTTCTGGGTCGGCAATTCGAAGAAGGCCAGGATGTTGCCCTGGCCGGCGTCCAGGAAGACGTGCATATAAGGGTCGGGGGCCTTGGTCGAAGGCACTTCATCCTCCGCGATCGCCAGCACGAAGTTCATGTTCAGGTGCTTGACGTACCACTCGACGGTTTCCTTGGCGTCCTTGCAGCGGTAGGCAACGTGGTGGATTTGCTTGATTTTCATGACGGGCTCCTTTGTATCCCGCCATTAAACTCTTGTTTCAGCTATCATACAAACGATATTTTCACGTCCATTTATTAGTTTTCCTGATGAGTCCAACCGTCCGCCAGATGCGCGCCCTGGTCGCTGTCGCCCGCACCGGCAGCTTCACTGCGGCCGCCGACCTGCTGCATGTCACGCAGTCCGCCCTGTCGGGGCAAATCAAGGAACTGGAGCAGCTTCTGGGCGTGAAAGTGGTCGAGCGCAATACGCGGCGCGTGCAGCTTTCCGAGGTCGGGCGCGAGCTTTATCCGCTGTTCGACAAGATGCTGCAGGACCTGGATGGCGCGATGGCCGATATCGCCAGCCGCAAAGCCCTGAAGAAAGGCATCGTGCGGGTGGCAGCGCCGCAGATGATGGCTTGTACCTTGCTGCCGCAGGTGATCGGCGCCTTCCGCGCCAGCTATCCGGACGTGCAGGTGCAACTGGTCGACTGCCCGGTCGACAATGTGGCGGCGCGCGTGGTGAGCGGCGAGGTGGATGTCGGCATCGGGCCGGAGCGCGATGTGACGGCGGAAGTGGATGCGCAACTGCTGTTCGAAATGCCGTTCGTGGTGGTCTTCCCGCCCGCACACCCCCTGGCCGGGCGGCGCACCGTCGCCTGGGCGGAAGTCAACCAGCATCCCTTCATCGCCTTGCAGGGCCAGTTCACGGAACGGCTGCTGCGCGACATGACCACGCTGGCGCCCTACAACGAGGTGACCTTCATGACGACTGCATTGGCCATGGTGGCGGAGGGACTCGGCATCACCGCCTGCCTGCCGTATGCAGAACCGATGGTGCGCCGCTATGGGCTCGAGATGCGCCCGCTGGTCGAACCGGAACTCAAGCGCAAATTCTTCATTTACACAAAGACTTCACGCACGCCCTCGCCTGCTGCGGAACGCTTCATCAGCGTGCTTGGCGAGTATTCCCTATAATTTGCCGCATGTCGCACAATACGATTGAAGCCAACAAGGCAATGGACAAGTTCGACGGCCACCACCAGGTGTGGCTGTTCGGTTATGGCTCGCTGATTTACAAGGCGGACTTTCCTTTTATTGAACGCCGGCCGGCGCATATCTACGGCTGGTCGCGCCGCTTCTGGCAGGGCTCGCACGACCACCGCGGCACGCCTGAAGCGCCGGGCCGCGTGGCTACGCTGATTCCTGCCGAGGGAGCGGTTTGTCACGGCATGGCTTATCTCGTTACGCCGGAAGAGTTCGCGCACCTCGATCATCGAGAGAAGAACGGCTACCTGCGCGTGGCGATCGATATCCATTTCGAAGCAGGCGGGGTTGAAGAGGGCCTGATCTACATTGCCGCCGCTGACAACGCCGCCTGGCTGGGCGAAGCGACTGTTGAAGACATCGCCCACCACATCGCTTCCGCTTCAGGCCCAAGCGGCCCCAACGCCGAATACCTGCTGCGGCTGGCCGCCGCCTTGCGCGAGATGGGGCACCACGATGAACATGTTCACGCGATCGAAGCCTATCTCGAACGGGCGGCGCGGTAAGGGCTTGGCGCAGCCGAGTGTGGTTCTAAAACAAATCCATCTGACCCGCTTTGGCGGCGGCGCGGGCGCGGGCGCCGGAGGGTGGGATGTAGTCGGGGCGCTTGAACTGGGTGCAGTCGAGCGAGCGGAACTTGCTGTGGCGGCCGTGGAAGCCGAAGCGTGTGATGCCTTTTTCAATACGCTGTTGAATCAGGTCTGCCCAGACACCTTCACCACGCATGCGCGAGCCGAACTCAGCTTCGTAGTCCTTGCCGCCGCGCATGTCGCGGACGCGGTTCATCACGCGCGCGGCGCGGTCGGGGAAATGCGCTTCCAGCCATTCCTTGAACAGCGGGCTGACTTCCCATGGCAGGCGCAGCACGACGTAAGTTGCCATCACTGCGCCGGCATCACGCGCGGCGCACATGATTTTTTCGATGTCCGGCTCGGTCACAAAAGGAATAATCGGCGCAATACTGACGCCAACCGGAATGCCGGCCTTGGCCAGCGTTTCGATCGTACGCAGGCGGCGTGCAGGGGCTGCTGCGCGCGGCTCCAGCGTGCGCGAGATCTTGCTGTCGAGCGTGGTGATCGTGACCGACGCAGCGGCAAGGTTGCGCGCAGCCATTGGTGCGAGGATGTCGATATCGCGCTCGATCAGCGAAGATTTGGTGATCAGGCCAACCGGGTGGTTGCATTCGGCCAGCACTTCCAGCACGCGGCGCGTGAGCCGGTATTCGCGCTCGCAGGGCTGGTAGGCATCGGTATTCACGCCCAGCGCGAGCGATTCCACTTCATAACCGGGTTTGGACAATTCGGCGCGCAGCAGTTCCGGCGCATTGACCTTGGCGAACAGCTTGGTCTCGAAGTCGAGGCCCGGCGACAAGCCGAGGTAACTGTGCGATGGACGCGCGAAACAATAGATGCAGCCATGCTCGCAGCCGCGATAGGGGTTCAGCGAGACATTGAACGGGATATCGGGCGACTGGTTGCGTGTGAGGATGGTCTTGGCCGTTTCCGCGGTCACGATGGTACGCGGTGGACGCAGTTCGGCCTCGACATCGTCCGGATCCGGCGCCCAGCCATCATCGAACGCTTCGCGCGCCTGCAATTCATACCTGCCTTGCATGTTTGATACCGCGCCGCGGCCTTTTTTGGCCTTGAGCGATTGCGGCGGCAGCATCACCTGCCCTTCTGATTCATGGTCCTGCATGGCGCGCCTCGATACATTACTGTATGTTTATACAGTATTCTAAACCGCCCGCGCCGCGGCTGCAAGCCAAGCTGGTATCATGCGCACTTCTCCGGGATTTCCCCCGACATTCAAAGAGCAATAACATGAGCAAATCGAACAATCTGCCCTCCTTTGGGAGCAGGATTTCCCTCGCCTTTGGCGCCTTTTTCAAAACCCTGGGCGATGCCGAATTCGCTGCGCGCGTGCGTGACGACGCCATCGGTCCGGCTGCTGCACCTGCACCTGCACCTGCACCAGTCCCCGCTCCTGCCCCGGCACCAGCCGCCGCGCCTCTGCGCGAAGCCACGCCCGACGCAGCACTGCAACTCCTGTCCCTGTTCCAGCGCGAAGCGCGCCTGATCGACTTCACTCAGGAAAACCTGTCCGGTTATTCCGACGCCGACATCGGCGCCGCCGCCCGCGTCGTGCATGAAGGCTGCTCGAAGGTGCTGCGCGAGCACTTCACCATCGACGCCGTCCGCAGCGAAGCGGAAGGCAGCCGCGTGACCCTGCCGGAAGGCTTTGACGCCTCGGCCGTGCGCCTGACCGGCAATGTGGTCGGCAAGGCGCCGTTCACCGGCACCCTGAGCCACCGTGGCTGGCGCGCCTCCAGCGTGCGCCTGCCAAAACTGGCGGAAGCCCATGACGCCAAGGTGCTGGCACCGGCCGAGGTGGAACTGTGAGCGATCCGCGTTTCGCCATCGGCATCGACCTTGGCACCACCCACAGCGCGCTGTCCTACGTAGAGCTGGCCGCCAGCGACGGCGAGAAAACCAAGCACGGCGTTCTGCCCGTGCCCCAGCTCACCGCCCCCGGCACGGTAGAGGAACTGCCGCTGCTGCCAAGCTTCCTGTACCTGCCGCATCCGGACGAACTGGCTGCCGGCGAACTGGCCCTGCCCTGGTCTGACGCCGCCGGACAGCCCGCGGTGACGGGCGAAATGGCCCGCAGCCGCGGCGCCACTACGCCGATCCGGCTGGTGTCGAGCGCCAAGAGCTGGCTGTGCCACCCTGGCGTGGACCGCCGCGCCGCCATCCTGCCGCATGACGCGCCGGAAGAAGTGTCGCGCGTGTCGCCGCTGGAAGCCTCGACGCGCTACCTGAAACACTTGCGCGCTGCGTGGGACAACGCCTATCCGGATGCGCCGTTCACGCAGCAGGCGGTGACGGTCACGATTCCCGCATCGTTCGACCCGGCCGCGCGCGAACTGACCGCCGAAGCAGCCCGCGCTGCCGGATACGAGAACGTCACGCTGCTGGAAGAGCCGCAATCGGCCCTGTATAGCTGGATCCAGAACAGCGATGGCCGCTGGCGCAAGGAAGTCAAGCCGGGCGACATCATCCTGGTAGTGGACGTGGGCGGCGGCACCAGCGACTTTTCGCTGATTGCCATCCTCGAGCGCGATGGCAAGCTGGAGCCCCATCGCGTGGCCGTGGGCGACCATATCCTGCTGGGCGGTGACAATATGGACCTGGCGCTGGCCCACCTGGTGGCGCGCAAGCTGGCTGCGAACGGCACCCAGCTCGACGCCTGGCAAATGCGCGCACTGACCTACGGCTGCCGCGCGGCCAAGGAAAACCTGCTGGCCAATGCGCAGGCGGAAACCTGGCCGATCGTGGTGCCAAGCCGCGGCTCGAAACTGATTGGCGGTTCGATCCGCACCGAACTGACGCGCGCTGAAGTCACCACCTTCATCACAGACGGCTTCTTCCCGAAAGTGGAAGCCTCCGCGCGCCCGGCAGTGCGTGCCCGCGCCGGCCTGACCCAGCTTGGCCTGCCCTACGCGCAGGACGCGGCCATCACCAGGCACCTGGCGGCATTCCTGGCACGCCAGGCTGGCGCCACGTCGGAACTGGAAGGCTTTGCCGCCAATCCGGCGCATACCTTCCTGCATCCAAGCGCAGTGCTGTTCAACGGCGGCGTGTTCAAGTCCGAATTGCTGGCCACCCGCGTGATGGCGACCATCAACGAGTGGCTGACCGCGGAAGGCGCAGAACCGGCTCGCATGCTGGGCGGTGCGGACCTGGACCTGGCAGTCGCGCGCGGCGCGGCCTACTACAGCTACGTGCGCCGCGGCGCCGGCGTACGCATTCGCGGCGGTACCGCCCGTTCCTACTACGTGGCGGTGGAATCGTCGATGCCGGCCATTCCCGGCATGGAGCCGCCGATCCAGGCGCTGTGCGTCGCGCCGTTCGGCATGGACGAAGGCAGCGAACTGGAACTGCCAGGCCAGGAGTTCGGCCTGGTGGTGGGCGAACCGGTGCACTTCCGCTTCTTCGGATCGTCGGTGCGCCGCCAGGACCAGATTGGCACGGTGCTCGATTTCTGGGGCCCGGACGAACTGATTGAGCTGAACGAAATCCAGGCTACGCTGTCGCCGGAAGGCCGTTCCGTTGGCGAAGTGGTGCAGGTGCGCCTGCATGCTTACGCCAGCGAGTCCGGCACGCTGGAACTGCTGGCAGTGGCGCAGGACAGCCAGCGCTGGAAGGTCGAATTCGACGTGCGCGGCAACGGCGAAGGCCAATGACGCAGTACCTGGTCAGCATCGACCTGGGCACCACGAATTCGGTGCTCGCCTATGCCGCGCCGGGCGGGGATGTACAGTTGTTCGAAGTGGAGCAGCTCACCGCGCCCGGCGAAGTCGTCAGCTCAGTGCTGCTGCCCTCTTCCCGCTATCATCCTGCTGCGGGCGAATTCGCCGAGGGCGAGTTGCAGTTGCCGTGGCCGGAGCCTGCCGTGGCGGATGCGCCGCCTGGCGCCGTCATTGGGCGCCTGGCGCGCAAGCTGGGCGGACAAGTGCCGGGCCGCCTGGTTGCCAGCGCCAAGAGCTGGCTGTCGCATACGGGCGTCGACCGCATGGCGCCAATCCTGCCCTGGGGCGCTTCGGACGACGTGGCGCGCGTATCGCCTGTTGCCGCCAGTGCGAGCTATCTCGCGCATTTGCGGGCGGCGTGGAACACACGCTTTCCCTCTGCACCGCTCGAAGAACAGCAAGTTGTACTGACCATTCCAGCCTCTTTCGACGAGGGCGCGCGTGCGCTGACGCTGGAAGCGGGGCGCATGGCAGGCCTGCCGGTCTTGCGGCTGCTGGAGGAACCGCAGGCAGCTTTGTATGATTGGCTGTATCGCCATCGCGCTTCGTTGGCTGCCGACTTGGCGGAGGCTCGCCTGGTCCTGGTCGCCGACGTCGGCGGCGGCACTACCGACTTCACGCTCGTCAAAGTGGAAATGGCCGGAGGCGAGCCGCAACTTACGCGCATCGGCGTGGGCAATCACCTGATCCTCGGCGGCGACAATATGGACCTGGCCTTGGCGCACCTTGCCGAGCAGCGCCTGGCCGCCGACACCGGCGCTGGCAGCGGCAGCGCGGGGAACACGGCAACGCCGCAACGCTTGTCCGCCGCACGGCTGGCGCAACTCACGGAACGCTGCCGCGCGGCGAAGGAGACCTTGCTCTCCGCTGACGCCCCGGACCAGGTTTCCGTGACCTTGCTAGGTTCCGGCTCGAAGCTGATTGGCGGCAGCCGCTCGATCGCGCTGCAGCGTGAAGAGGTCGAACGCATTGTGCTGGATGGCTTCTTCCCCCTCAACGAAGCGCAGCAGCCAGCGCAGGCCAAGCGTGGCGGCATCGTCGAATTCGGCCTGCCCTATGCCAGCGATCCTGCTATTACGCGCCACCTGGCCAGCTTCCTGCGCCAGCACGCAAGCGCCGCACGCGAAGCACTGGGGCTGCCGGATGACGGCAAGCTTCCCGTCCCCGACACCCTGCTGCTGAACGGCGGCGTGTTCCGCGCGACAAGGCTGGCCGAGCGGCTGGCCGCCACGCTGTCGGCGTGGCGCGGCCAGCCCGTGCGCGTGCTGCACAACGACAATCCCGACGTCGCTGTCGCACGCGGCGGCGTCGCATATGCGCTTGCCCGGCAAGGCATGGCACCAGCCATTGCCGGCGGTTCCCCGCGCAGCTATTGGCTGCTGCTCGATAACGCGCGCGCGCCGGGCGTCACGCGGCGGGCTGTCTGCCTGCTGCCGCGCGGCACAGCAAGCGGCCATGAAGTACGCCTCGCTGAACGCAGCTTCGCCTTGCGCCTCGGGCGCCCTGTGCGCTTCCACATCGCCACAACGCTGGCCGATGCGGTGCCGCCGCAAGCAGGCGACGTCGCTGACCTGGCGCCCGACGACCTGAGCGCTCTGCCAGCCATCGCCACCGTGCTGCGCGACAGCAAAGACGCCAGTGCGCGCAAGGAAATCACCGTGCAACTGGCGGCCTCGCTGACCGAAGTCGGCACCCTGGAAGTGCATTGCGAAGGCAACGGCCAACGCTGGCAACTCGAATTCCAGCTGCGTGAAAATGGCGCCGGCGATGCGGCAGCCCCAGGTGCAGGCGAAACAAGCGCTGATGCCGATGGCGCCGCGGCCGATGCCCTGCCGGCACGCCTGCCCGACGCGCTGGAAAGAATCGACCGCATCTTCGGCAGCCGCGCGCAGCAAGTCGACGCCAAGGAAGTGCGCCAGCTTCGAAGCCAACTCGAACACCTGCTTGGCAGCCGCGAACGCTGGGCGACTCCCGTACTGCGCCGCCTGTTCGACGCCCTGATGGAGCGCGCCAAAGGCCGTCGCCGCTCGGCAGAACATGAGCGCACCTGGATGAACCTGGCCGGCTACTGCCTGCGCCCGGGCTTCGGCCATACGCTGGACGAATGGCGCATCGGGCAGCTCTGGGCATTGTTCGAGACCGGCGTGCAAAACCACAAGGACAACCAGGTATGCGCCGAATGGTGGACGTTGTGGCGCCGCGTCTCAGGCGGCCTGCCGCCAGCGGCGCAACTGCGCTTGCTGGACGATTTCGCCTTCAACCTGCAGGCTGACGCCAGCGAACGCGGACGCCGTCCCGTCACCCTGGTCAATGGCAGCGAAGAAGACATGCTGCGCCTGGGCGCATCGCTGGAACGGATCCCTTCTGCCTACAAAGCCGAAATCGGCAACTGGATGGTCGGTGAACTGCCGAAAGCGAAGAACCTGGCCGTGCAGACCCGCTACCTGTGGGCGCTGGGCAGGGTCGGCGCGCGCCGACCCTTCCATGGCAGCGCGCATGACGTGGCGCCCGTCGAAACGGTGGAGCAGTGGCTGCAGGCAGTCATGCTGCTGGACTGGCGCAAGGTTGAACCGGCAGGCTTCGCCGCTGCCCACCTGGCACGCATGACCGGCGACCGCTCTCGCGATATCAACGAGGCCCTGCGCGCCGAAGTGCTGCGCCGGCTGCAGGCTGCTGGCGCACCGCCAGGCTGGCCGGCCATGGTCCGCGAAGTCGTCCAGCTTGACCAGGCAAGCGAGCAGCGCATGCTGGGCGAGGCGCTGCCGCCAGGCCTGAAGCTTCTCAGTTAGCAGCGCTGCCGCGCGCAGCCTGCGCTTGCTGCTGCGCGACGAAACCGTCGAAGGCGGCGACCACGCGGTCGTAACGGTGCTCGTCGCCCTCCAGTTGCGCCAGGGCGTAGCAGGTGGCCTCCAGCGTCGAGAGCTGGTCGGGCGCGTGCGCCTTGCGAATCAGGTAGTGCGATGGCGGCGTGTCGCGCAGCGGCAGGCGCGGCATGGCTTGCAGGGCCGGGTTCAGGTACAGCATCTTGCGGCTCTTGCGCCAGGTGGCGTCCAGCACCACGAGTTGGATTGCCGACGGCGTCAACGCGCTGTCAAATGGCGGCGGCGGTGCAATGCCAAGCGAGCGATTGCCTGGCGTGTCGGGATAGAGCAGGACCGGCTGCCGGCCATTGGCGCCCAGCATGGCCCGCAGCGCAGCATCATCGAACTGCTCGCCGACCTCAATGCGGCTGCCCGGCAGGCAGAGATGCAGCAGGCGCGCGCTGCCCTTGGCGTTCTCGACTTCCATCGGATGTTGCAGGATCAGGACCTCGACCTTGCTCGCCACCGGCGCCGCCCATTGGCAGATGCAGGTAGCAACAGGACGCAGGCAGGTGGCGCACTTCGGACGCCGCAGCATGGTGTTCATGCCGCGGATCATACACTAGGCTTGCGGCGCAGCTCCAAGCAGCTCGTCCAGTTGCGCGACCTGCGCCGGGTCCTTGACGACGCTGCGCAGCCACTCATGCAGCGGCAAATCGCCCCAACTGGCGGCCTTCTCAGCCAGGTAAGCGACGGGACTGTGCGGCTCCGTGCGGCGGAAAAATTCAGCGACAAGGCGCAGTTGCATCAGCGCGTGCTCGCGAGTTTGGGGCCTGACCGGCTGGCTCTGCGTGCCAGCGCCCGCGCTCGCGCGCCCGCCAATGCCAGCGCTGCCAGCTTCACCGCTTTCAGCACCGCCCGGCGCAGTCCCTTCTGGCGGCAGCGCGCGTTCCGCGTCTGCCAGCGCACTTTGCACTGCATCCCGCGCTGGTCCGAATGCCGGGCCATCCGCCCCGAGGCGCGCATCGGCGGCCGCCTGTAACTGCTGCAACCCGTCCAGGCAATGCCGCGCATCCTGCAAGCGTGCCTCCGCGTCCCCTTCGGGCGAAAGCTCCTTCACCAGTCCCGGCGTACGCCCCAGCAACCAGCCCAGGTTCCCACTGCGCAGCTCATGCTCGCCGCCCTCCGGCAATGGATACACATGCTCCCAAAACCGGTCGCACAAGCCGGCCAGCAGCAGGAAGCCATCGCCCAAGCCACGCATTCCATGTGTGTGCGCACGCGCCTCCGCCAACCACACAGCCAGCCGCAAGTCCTTGCTGCGCGAATGCAGCAACTGGGCACAACGATGAGCCACCAGCGGCCAGTCTGCGCTATGCAGGGGAGTCGCCCACTCGCCCTGCTCCAGCGTTGGATCGTCCTGGCGCCGGGCAGCCGCAATCGCGTCCATGCATGCATCAAACGAAATGTCCTCGCCGCACGGCTGGCTGACACTGACCGGCACAAGCAAGTCCTCATTGGTGAACATATGCCCTCCTATTTGGTCGTGATCCGGAATTGGCCCTGGCGCGTCACACCCACCTTCACCTTCGTTACCGGCATGCCCTCGGCCAGGCGCGCCAGCAACACATCGGCCACGCCCGGTAACAAGCTGCCATGCAGGATGTGGTCGATATTTCGCGCACCGGAATCAGTCTCCGTGCAGCGCGCCAGCAGTGCCTGCACCAGCGCATCGTCCCAGCAGAGTTCAGCATGGTGGTTCTCGCTGACACGCTGGCCGATCCGGCCCAGTTTCAGCGCTATGACCTGGGCCAGCGCTTCGTCAGAAAGCGGGTAGTACGGCACCACCTGCAACCGCCCAAGGAAAGCTGGCTTGAAATGCCGCAGCAACTGTGGGCGCAACAGAGCGTCGAGATTCTCGGGCGTCGGCAACGGCGCATCACCGCGGTTCAGGCACGCCTGCATGATGGCCCCCGCGCCCAGGTTGGAAGTGAGGACAATGACCGTGTTGCTGAAGTCGACCAGCTGCCCTTCCGAATCCTCCAGCATGCCGCGGTCCAACACCTGGTAGAACAGCTCCAGCACATCCGGATGTGCCTTGTCGGCTTCGTCGAGCAGCACCACGCAATAAGGGTTGCGCCGCACCGCCTCGGTCAACACCCCGCCCTCTCCATACCCGACATAGCCGGGTGGCGAGCCTTTCAGGCCCGCTACGCTGTGGGGCTCCCGGTATTCGCTCATATTGATGGTCACCAGCTTGCGCTCACCGCCATACAACAAGTCAGCCAGCGCCAGGGCAGTTTCCGTTTTGCCCACGCCAGACGGTCCAGTCAGCAGGAAAATGCCTTTCGGTTTGCGTGGATCATCGAGACCGGCACGCGCGGTACGCATGCGCTGCACAATGGTTTGAACAGCATGCGGCTGCCCCAGCACGCGCGACTCCAGCGCAGGCTTGAGCTGCTGCACGGTACGAATTTCGTCACGCAGCATACGCCCCACGGGGATGCCGGTCCACGCCGCGACTACGCCTGCCACAACGTGGCGATCGACCTCCAGCGGCACCAACGGCGTTTCGCGCTGGAGCTCCTGCAGTTCCTGCTGCACGCTCGCTGCCGCTGCGGCATTCCCCTCCTGCCGCAAGGCGATCACGCGGGCGCACATCTCGCGTTCCCGCTCGTGCCGTGCAGCCAGCTCCGCATGCCAAGCCTGCAGGCTGCCCCTCTCGTCGCGCAAGGCCGGCAGCGCCGATGGTCCCGAGCCGCCGTTGCCGCTGTCGGTCGCCGCGTCGCGCTCCAGTGCCGCAATGCGGGCCGATAAGCGCTCGATCTGGCAGACTGCGTCCTCCAGCAATGCGGGCGAGGAACATTGGCCCAACGCTACGCGCGCACAAGCGGTATCGAGCACGCCGACCGCTTTGTCCGGCAACTGGCGGCTATTGATGTAGCGATGCGCGAGCCTTACTGTAGCCATGACGGCGTCATCGCGGATACGCACGCCGAAATGCTGTTCCATCAGCGGAACCATGGCGCGCAGCATGCCTGCAGCAGCGTCTTCGTCCGGTTCATCCACCTTGACCACCTGGAAGCGGCGCGCCAGTGCAGCGTCTTTCTCGAAATAGCGCTTGTACTCGCTCCAGGTGGTGGCAGCGATCGTGCGCAACTCGCCGCGCGCCAGGGCCGGTTTCAGGAGGTTGGCGGCATCCCCCTGCCCGGCAGCGCCGCCGGCACCTATCATGGTGTGCGCCTCGTCGATGAAAAGGACGATGGGGTGCGGGCTGCGGCGCACCTCGTCGATCACGTTTTTCAGGCGCGCCTCGAATTCCCCGCGCACGCTGGCCCCAGCTTGCAGCAGCGCCAGGTCAAGTGCATGGATGGCTACGTTGGTCAATGGCGGCGGCACCTCGCCGGCTGCGATGCGCAGGGCCAGGCCTTCCACCACGGCAGTCTTGCCTACGCCTGCCTCGCCGGTCAGGATCGGGTTGTTCTGGCGCCTCCGCAGCAGGATGTCGATCAGTTGCCTCACTTCGGCCGCCCGGCCAATGACCGGATCCAGCTTGCCTTCCCGCGCCAACTGGCACAGGTTGACCGTGTATTGCGCCAGGGCAGGTGCCGGCGAAGGTTCGGCCGGCTGGGCACCCGCATCCTGCGCCGCTGCCGGCACCGCAGATTCTGCCGAGCCGGCAACGTATTTCTCCATGCGATGCTTCAGCCCATCGACCGGAAAGCGCGCGAACAGGCCCGAAATCCGCGCTGCCTGCTGCGACAGTTCCGACTCCGTCAACAGTGCAAGCAGCAGGTGGCAACTGCGCACCTGGTCCGGCTGCGGCAAGGCCAGCGAGGCAATCAGCCAGGCATGCTCGAGCATCAGTTGCAGGCGCCGTGCGAATACCGGGACACGGGCCGCTGCACTACGAACGCTGGCCAGCTCGCGCCGCAAATCGGCCTCCAGGGCCGTGGCGCTTATGTCGCTGCGGCGCATGATCGCCTGCAGGTCGCATTCCGGCTGCGCCAGCAGCGCAAGCAGCAAGTGCTCGACATCGACTTCGCCATGCCCCATGCCGATAGCGATATTCGCAGCGCGGGTCGCGGCAGTACGGCAGGTGTCGTTCAGTTTCCCAATCAGGGTTTTCAGTTGAATGCTCATGCGATGGCTCCGCGCTTGATGGAATAATGCAGCGATGACGGTTGCAAGGCTGCGCTGAAGCTGACGGCCTCATTTGCCCCATGCGCCCGCAACACGCCGATGATGACGATATCGATGCGGTTGACGGTGCCGGTGCGCTCGGCCAGCGTAACCTGCACATTGCATAAGCGTGGCTCGTACCGTTCAACGGCCTGGCGAATGCTGCTGCAAATGCGCAGCCGGTCCTCGCTGCTGCTATGCGACAGGCCGGCGAAATCGGCCAGTCCGAAATTCAGGACCGAACGTGCGCACTCCGGGTAAGCTAGCAGCAGGTGCTGTGGCAGCGCACTGCGCGTGTTGAGCAGTGCCTCCAGGTCCCGCGCCACGCTTTCCTTCAACTGCTCCTGCGACAGGAATTTGCCGCCGGCATGCGCCCCCAGCAAGCGGTCCAGCAATCCAGGCCTGTAACCGTCCATGCCGCACCTCCGAAAAAAACGGCTGCAGCACTTGCGCGCCGCAGCCGCAACTCCCTCCTGAATCATGCAATGCGGTTGGTTGCCAGGTCCCAGCCGCCGGACGTGTTGCCGCCCGTTCCGCCCGAAATGCGCTGTTGCGTGTATTTCCAGCGCACTTTCGAGAATTTGAAGCCCACTTCTTCGGTCAGGATGTCCCCTTCGCTGACTGAGGGGGAAACGGCGCCAATCAGCACGTTATCGAGCTCGATCTCGAAGTACTTGACCCGCTCGCCCTGCGCATCGGCGCGCATGAATTCCAGCTTGGCCTTGGGGATGGTGCGGCCGGCGGAACAGGTTTGCAGCAGGATCGGCGAGGCCAGGTCGGCCAGCTTGGTGATCACCACGTCGCGATGCTCGCATCGTTCGGCAGTATGGCCGCCGCCAGTGGACGAAGTCGCCGAACGCGGTTGCTCGACCGCCCAACTGACCGATTTGCACTCGATCCAGTCCTTGTGGCGATCATCGGTCGACTCGCCCTTGATGCCATCGATATGCAGGTACACGTCAATTGCCATCGCAATGCTCCTTTTCAGTAGTTGGTGGTCTGCGGCAGTTCCGCCACGAGGCGGAGGGAAACAGTCAGCTCGTCGAGCTGGAAATGGGGACGCAGGAAGCTGACGGCGCGGAATACGCCAGGCCGGCCGGGCACTTCGCTGACCTGGACCGACGCTTCGCGCAGCGGGAACTGCGCCTTCTGTTCCTGGCTGGCGTTATCGTCCAGCAGCACGTACTTCATCAGCCAGCGGTTCAGGAAGTCCTCGACATTGCAAGCAGCGGCAAAGCTGCCGATCTTATCGCGCATCATCGCCTTCATGTAGTGCGCAATGCGCGAGACTGCGAAGATGTACTGCAATTGCGAGGACAGCACGGCATTCGCGTTCGCCGCGTCGGAGCTGTAGCGCATGGCTTTCTGCGCCGATTGCGCGCCGAAGAAGGCGGCATAGGCGGTGTTCTTGCAGTGGACCAGGGAAATGAAGCCAAGGTCGCTGAGTTCCTTTTCGCGACGATCGGTGATTGCCACCTCGGTCGGGCATTTCAGCGCCACTTCGCCCTCGTCGGTCTTGAAGGTGTGCGTTGGCAGGTCGTCCACCAGGCCGCCGCCTTCCACGCCGCGGATGGCCGCGCACCAGCCGAATTCCTCATGCGCCTTGGTCAGCCGCGCACCGAAGGCGTAGGCCGCGTTGCACCACAGGTACTTGTGATGGTCGCGGCCATCCACCTCTTCGACGAAGTTGAAACCCTCCACCGTGGTGCCGTCGACGGGATTGAACGGCAGGCGGCCCAGGAAGCGCGGCAGCGTCAGGCCGACGTAGCGCGCGTCCTCCGATTCGCGGAACGCCTTCCATTTGGCGTATTCCACGGTGTCGAACACCTTGGCCAGGTCGCGTGGCTTGCCAAGGTCGCCGTAGCTTTCCAGCCCAAACAGTTCCGGCGAGGCGGCGCTGATGAAGGGTGCGTGCGCTGCAGCGGCAAGATGCGACATCTGTTCGATGAAGTAGATGTCTTCCGGCTGGCGCGAGATCTCGAAATCCCCCAGCAGCGCCGCATAAGGCGAGCCGCCGAAGGTGCCGAATTCCTCTTCGTAGACTTTCTTGAAAATCGTGCTCTGGTCGAAATCCAGCGCGCTCTGGAAGTCGCGCACCAGCTCGCGCTTGGTGGCGTTCAGCAGGCGGATCTTCAGGCAAGGACCGGTGGCCGTGCTGCGCACCAGGTAATGCAGGCCGGTCCAGCTTTGCTCGAGTTTCTGGAATTGAGGCGTGTGCATGATCGCGCTCAGTTGTTCGGAGATCATGCGATCCAGCTCGGCTACCCGTGCATCGATGGTGGCCGACAGGTTGTGCGACATTTGCACGCTGCCCTGCACTACTTGCCGCGCCAGTTCACCGATGATATCGCGGGCGCGTTCATGCTCGCTGCTGGATTTGGCGACCCTGCTTTCCTCGACGATGCGGTCCAGCAGGTCGCCCTCCTCCACTGCGGCCGCCACGGCGGCCTTCATTTGCGCGCTCATTCAATCCTCCTTGGGCGCAATGGCCGCCAGGTTTTCGGTGTTCTGCAGTACGTCGGTCAGCAAGTCTTCCAGCCTGTCGTTGCCGGCCAGCTTGTTGCGCAAGTCGGCGAGCTTGCTGCGCGCTTCCAGCAGCTTGCCCAGCGGCGCGACCTGCCGCACGATGGCTTCCGGGCGGAAGTCCTGCATAGCGCCGAAGCGCAGTTCGACCGGGAATTCACCCTCGCCGCCCAGCCGGTTCGGCACCTGGAAGTTCAGCACGGGGTTCACGCCTGCCAGCACCTCATCGAAGTTGTTGCTGTCGATGTTGACGAAGTTGCGCTCTTTCAGCCGCTTTTGGGGAACGTCGGGGTTGCCGCCAAAGTCGCCCAGGACGCCGACCACAAAAGGCAGTTCCTTGTTTTCCAGGTCGCCGGCGACTTCAACGTCATAGGTCATCTGCACCCGTGGCGGCCGTACCTTGGTCAGGCGTTTCTGCACACTGTCGCGATTTGCCATGGCTGGCTCCTTATTTGAGGGCGCCGAACGGATCGGCAGCGGTAGAAGGAATTGGTGCCGTGCGCGGCGGCGGCAGTTTGAATGGCGGCGCAGTTTTTTTCGGCTGCCGCGGGCTGCCGGCCACGGGAACCAGCACGTCTTCGCCAAGCGTGTTGCGCAGCATGCGCGCCAGCTCCTGCGCTTCGCTGCGCACCGATCCGCCCAAGCTGCTTTGCTGGTTCAGCTCCGCCAGCGAACGGGTCGACAGTCGCAAGCCGCTGACGGCGATGATGCTGAGAGCCTGCTTGTCGGCAGGATCGCGCTGCAGCGCTTCCTGCGCCTGCACAATGGCGTCGCTGTAGTTGCCACGATCAAAGCGCATTTGCGCCATTTGCAGCCACGGGGATTTTTCGGAAGGATAGTTTGCGGCGGCAGCCTTCAGCACCACTTGGGACTTTTCGTGCTGGCCTGCCGCTGCAGCGCGGTCGGCGTCGGCCAGCATCTTCTCCAGCGTTTGCTGGCTGGCCCGGTCGCTGCCCTGCAGCGGCGCGTCGGTGGCGCATCCGGCCAGTGTGGCCGCGCCAATCAATACGGCTGTCAATGATCTGCGCATCGTTCTCTCCTTCCGCAAAGTGAAGGCCATTATTGAATCGATGCGCGCAGTCGCCATTGCGTTGTCTCAAAGGCCGCTGATATCGCCGCGCCGCTGTTTGCGCCCGCGCAAACGCTGGCTGCACGGCGCCAGCTTTAATGGATACCTCAACCAAGGAGGCCGGCATGACATTACCCGCAAAGATCCTTTGGAGCGAAGGCCTGTTCCTGCGTCCGCAGCACTTCCAGCAGCAAGACCGTTATCACGAAGCGCGCATTCACGCGACAGCCCTTGCTGCGCAGCCGATGCTGTGGGGCGTGCAGACGGTCGAATTGGACACGGCCGCGCTGGCCAATGGAAAACTGCGCCTGCTCGCGCTGCGCGCAATTTTCCGCGAAGGCGAGCTATTCGATGCGCCCGCCAGCGATCCGCTGCCGCCAGTTATCGACCTCACCAGCCTGCCGGCCGAGGTGCAGGAGATCTGCTATCACGCCGCCCTGCCATCGCAGGAATCGGATCGCTTCCAGCAGGCCGAGCGCGAAACGCAAGACCTGTTCAGCGATGCCTTGCCGGCCGGCCTGACTTACCTGCGCAAGCAAGTACGCCTGGTGTCGGACCTGGAACCTCGCGGCGCCTATGACAGTTTTCCTTTGCTTCGGCTGCGCCGCGTCGTATCGGGAAACTTCGAGATCGATCCATCTTTCATGCCGCCGGCGCTTTCGATCGGCGCGACGCCGCGCCTCAAGCTCCTGCTCGACCAGTTGATGGATGCCCTGCAGGCCAAGGTAAACGCTTTGCAAGGCCACATGCGAGAGCCAAGCCGCAATGTCATCGAATTCCGCACCGGCGACGTGTCCTCATTCTGGCTGCTGCACACGGTCTCCACATCGGCCGCGAGCTTGCTGCACCTGCTGCGCCACCCCTCGCTCCATCCGGAGCGCCTGTACCAGGCCATGCTTGGCCTCTCGGGCGGCTTGATGACGTATTCGCGCCTGGTCCACCTTGGTAACCTGCCTTCCTATGACCATGCTGCCCCGGGTCCGGCCTTCCTCCAGCTCGACGGCTTGATCCGCGAACTGCTCGACACCGTGATCTCGGCGCGCTACTTCGCCATCGCACTGCACGAAGAAAAGCCCGGCTACCACATTGGCAAACTGGACTCGGGCAAGATCGGCGCCGGCGCCACTCTCTACCTCGCCATTGCCGCCGCGATACCGCTGCTCGAACTGGTCGAAGCGGTGCCGCTGCGTGTCAAGGCCGGCGCGCCGGACGACGTGGAGCAATGCGTGCTGTCCGCCATGCCTGGCGTAAAGCTGGTGCATGCCCCCCAAGTGCCGTCCGCCATTCCGGTGCGCCCGGACACCTGCTATTTCACGCTCGACAACCGCGGCGTACTGTACGAACAAATGCTCAAGGCCCAATCCATTTCCATCTACGTGCCCGCAGGGATCAGGGAGCTGCGGCTCGAACTCCTGGTGGTGACAGCATGAGCCATTTCATCGAACGGCGTGCCGCCCCGCCGCAACAACGCATCCCTGCACTGGTGGACTTGATGCACGAGGGCTTCCACATGCTGTCCCTGCTGCGCCATGGCAGCTCGCCGCCGGGCGAAGCTGAATTTGCAGCCGCCATTCGCGGCTTCCTCGACGAATTCGGCAGCCAGGCGCGCGGCCTGCATATTGCTGCCGAGGATATAGACAGCGCCAAGTATGCCTTTTGCGCCGCCCTGGACGAAACCATCCTGGCTTCCTCCTTCCCTTTGCGCGATGCGTGGGAACGCAGGCCCTTGCAATTGCTCCTGTTCGGCGACCAGTTGGCCGGCGAACATTTCTTCGACAAACTGGAACAGCTGCGCCTCAAGGGCAGCGAAAGGCTACAAGCACTGCAGGTATTCCATATGTGCCTGCTGCTTGGCTTCAAAGGCCGCTATGCACTGGATGACGCCGACCGGCTCGCCTACCTTACCGCGCGCTTGGGCGACGAGCTGGCCCACCTGCGCGGCAAGGATAAAGGTTTTGCACCGCGTGCCGCCCGGCCGGACAATGTCGCGCACAAACTGCAAAGCAACGGCCCGCTCTGGATCGCAGGCGGCGTGTTCCTGCTGGCGGCATTGCTTTCATACGGCGCCATGCGCTATTCGCTCGCCAGCTCGACCAGCGCCACGCTGTCCGCCTACCATGACGTAGTCAAGCAGCCGCCGCGCCCCGCCACCCTGACAATGACCTTGCCCTAGTCCGCGACGCGGAACTCGATGCGACGGTTGCGGGCACGGCCCTCCGCGCTGGCATTGTCAGCCACCGGCTGGTCCGGGCCCGCGCCGGCCACCGCGATGCTGGCAGCTGCAACGCCCTTGGCCGAAAGGTAGCTGCGCACGGCCCCAGCGCGGGCCAGGCTGAGGGCCAGGTTGGCTTCACGCGTGCCGGTATTATCCGTGTGCCCGATCACCTCGACCTTGCGGCCGCCAATCTGCCCCAGCGCAGCGGCCATTTCGTCGAGGATGATCATTCCGGAAGGACGCAGCACCGCCTGCCCGCTTTCGAACTCGATGATGCGCCGCGCCAGCGCCGTATCAAGGACCTTTTGCGCCGGTGCGTTGACGCGCAGGCCATTGCTGATCGTATAGGTCGGATTGAGGCTGTTGGCCAGGTCGCTGGCCACTTGCTGCCGCAGCGCCTCGTTCGCCACATCGCCGCGAATCCCAACCCTGTTTCCTTCTACCGTCAACTGGCCCTGGGTCACCTGCTTCAGCGGTTCGGCGATCAGCTTCTGCATGTGCGCGCTCCAGTTGGGCGGCGCCACCACGCTGCCAACGGCAACCTGGTCGACAACGCGCGCAGCACCATAGACGGCGCGTGCCCGCTGCAAGATGGCGACCTTGGTCGCTTCGTCGGGCACAGTGCCCGCCACGACAACAGGCGCCAGTTGCGCAAGCGCCGGCGTGCAGCCGAGGAAAAAGACCAGGGCCAGGTTACGCATGGCATGCTCCCTTATCCGCAGAAGGTTTCGTGGAACAGTTGCATGGCGACGGGCAAGCCAAGCTGCCCTTGCTCCAGGCAAGCCGCAAGACGCTGCAAGGGCGCATCGCCAAGTACCGCGCCTTCCACCCAGGCGCAGTCGGCAAGCACCACCAGCCCGTCCTGCACTGCCTCCGGATCCATCACGGCAAACAGGCTGGCCGGATTGGCGCCATCCAGTCCAAGCACCAGTGACGGTTGTCCTGCTACTGGAGCCAGGAACATGGCGATTTCCAGGTCCTGGCGCGCCAGCAGCGGGGCGGCAAGCGACATCCAGAAAGCGGCGCCCGGAGCGCGCAGGCTGGCTTCGCGCGGCAAAGGGATGGCAAGGCAGCGCGAGGTGACCGGTGCATGCTCGCGCAGAGGCGCCAACAGCAAGCCCAACGCCAGCAACAGGTGCCGCACACGCATGCTCCCGGGCGCCCCTCCGAGGGAGTCTTCCAGGCTGGCCAGGCAGGCGCCTGCCATGTAGTGCTCCAGGGCTGCCTCCGCCATCCAGCCTTCGCATAAAGGCCCAGGCAGGATGCCGTCGGCCGGCCGCTCGGCGGCGGCAGTCGCCGAACGGCTGGCCGCGGCAGCCAGGCACTCCCAGGCAGGCGCCAGCGCCAGCGGACTGCAGGGAAGGAAGTCGCGCGGCTTCGCGACATGGTGCACGGCCATGCAGGCAAACGGGAAACGGCGCGCCGAAAGGTCGCGGCTCGCCAGCAGATGCCCGCAAACCACCTGCCGTGAGCGCGTGCCGATAAAGGCGAAGTCCAGCGGAGGGCATGCGTCGTAATGCTGCCGCCAACGCGGATTGGCTGCAAGTCGCTGCATGACGGCAGCCAGCCACTGGTCCATCAACTCCACCAATACCTGCTCGCCAGGTGAGCGCACAAAGTCGCCACACCCCGGCAGCTTGCCGAAATAGGCGATGCGTGGCGATGGCGCGTTCATGACGCACTCCCTTTGCCGACCACGGTTTCAGGCAAGCGCATGCCACGGAAGCCGTTGTCGCCCTGCGTACTGCCGGGGGCGCTGGTGATGCGCAAGTCGACAGTGACCGAAACGCTGCCGCTGCTCCAACGCAGCTCATGCACGCCCTCTGCCTTGCGCGTACGGGCCGCAGAGTCGATCATCCGGCGCAGGCCTGCGGCGCCGCTTTCGCTGAACAGCTCCACGACTTTGCCTTCCGGCGTTACGCCACTGATCCGGACACCGCTGCTTCCCTGAGGCCCCGGGTAGACCATATTCGCCCATTGCGGCACACCGTTGCGGAAGCGCAGCAACTGGCCGTCGATCTCAATCGAATATTCCGTCAATCCGATTCCGGCATGTGGCAAGATCTGGAATACGGTCTGCGTAGCTGATGCCACGCCTCCCGCCGCCAGCGGCGCCATCCAGGACGGAAAGCGCTGCAAGGCCTGCGGCGAGAAGCTGATGCCCATATCGGCCCAGGTGCGTGGCACCAGCACGTCGCCGCGGCGCACCACCAGCGTCCCCAGGGAATTGCCGACAAACTTTGCGATGGCCCCCTCCGGCCCGAAAACCTGGCCGATCTCCGCCTGGCTTGCTTCCGCGCTGCCGGCAGGAGCGAATGGAAATTTGTTTGCCAGTGTGCGGTTGAAAGGCTCGTAGACTTGCGCCTGCCAGGTCTTGTTGATCTCTGCCTCCGCTGGCGCAAGCAGCCCGGCGAAAACCTGGACCAATGGCCTGACCAGCAGCGGACGGATCGACTGTTTCTGCGCATCCCCCAGCCCAGCCATCATCTGCTCGTCCACATGGCGCAGCGCGTCAGCCAGTTCGGAACCGGTGCCATCGAGCGTTTGCTGCATCAGCTGCCTGGCGCCTGGTCCGGGGTCGCCCTGGTTGCGTATTCCGTTCAAGCGCGCCCGCAGCCGCGAAAGATGATCTAGGTAAGCGCGCATCAGCGAGCCGTCCTTGTCGCGCGCCGCCAGCAGCCCGGCCACCGGCGCGAACTCTCGGCCCAGTGCTCCGGCTTGTGGCAAGGCGGCCCCCACCGCGCCTGTCGCCGGTGCCCGCTCAAAAAGCCGCGCCTTGAACCAGTGCGCCAGGCCGTGGTCTGCCTGTTGCATGCCAGCCGTCGCCAAGCGCGGATTGTCCCATCCCGTCTGTGCCGCCGCCGTGCTCCAGACCTTGAGCAGCGGAGAGATGGCGGGATCGCCCAGGCGATTCATGGCATCGACCGTGTGCGTGAAGTCAGGCATCGCAGCGATCACCACGCCCTGAAGGAAAGCTTGCCACTCCCTTGCGTATTCCGCCTTGTAGCTGTCGGTCAGCGCCTTCTGCACCTGTTCCGGGCTCCCTTCCAGCGTCAAGTCAGTGCGCTCCGCCGTTTTCAACACCCAGTCGTTCGATTGCAGCGCGCTGTTGGCAGCTTCGCGAATTGCGGAGCGAACATAGCCCTCCCACGCCTCGCGCGTGAAGGCGCCGGAAACTGCATGGCTGCCCTGCACCAGCTCCCGATCCTGTTCGCCGACGATTTGCGCCACCGTCACGGCGGGATAGCGCGTGCTGGCGCGTGCTTTGATCTCTGCATACACGCGCTCGCGCGCTGTCATGCCGCGCACCACCTGCCGCAGCTGTTCGCGCGCCGCATCGACCAGCGCCAGCTTGGCTTCGATGCGCGGCCAGGCCGGGTCATTCAACTGGGACAGGTAAAACGCCAGCAACCCTTCCGCGCTGCGCAACAGCTGTTCGCGAGGCATGGCGCCGCGATTGGCCTCCAGCCAGCTGCGCCAGTGGCGCGTGAGCTGGTCGCCAAGGTGGCCGGTTTCGGCATGCGCCTTATCGGCCAGCATCAGGTAGGTTTTCAGTGCATTATAGGAGTCCTCGACATTGCCCCCTTCGCGCTGGCTGAGGGCGAATAGTTGCGTCTCCAGGCTGGCCGCAACAGGCTTGAGCAGGATTTCGCCCATGCCAGCGAAATACTCGCTGCGCAGCTTCCGTCCCAGCGCATCGCCCTGGTACAGGCCCATGCCCAGCAGCCAGGGCGACTGCAGGTCCAGCCTATCCAGCTGCTCGATGCGGTCTTGCAGAAGCTGCAGCGCTTCCAGGCGCGATTGAAGGTCCGGGCGTTGCGCCTGCAGCTTGACTGCTTTGTCCAGGTCCGCCGCCGTATTCGCGACCAGCTGCGCGTTGCCCGAATACGACCAGGTCCAGGCGCCAAGTAGCGCACCTAGCAGCAGGACCGCCCCGGCAACGCAGCCACTGCGCAACAGACGCTGCTTCCGTGTCGCATATTGGGAAACCAGGTCTTTGTCGGCAAAGATCACTTCGCGGAACAGCCGTGGCAGGAAATATCCGGCCTGCGCTCCAGCGCACGGCGCTGCATCGGGCGCCCGCTTCAGGCCAAAACGCTGGGCCACCCGCAGCGACTGCGCACACAAAGGCTGCCCTTCCTGCAAAGCGCTGGTAAAGTAGTAGCCCCGGAACAATGGACGGAACTGGAAGGGATTGTCTTCAAACAGCGTAGCGAGGAAAGCTTTCAACGGCGCGCGCAAGGCCGCGAACTCCAGCGGGAAGGTGTGCACCCCAGCAGGCACAAGTTCACGGCGGCGCTGGCTCATGGTGGCAATTCCCATCTCGCGCAATCCCTCGCACAATTCGTCGAAACTCTGCTCGAGGAATGCCAGCATGTCGCGGCAGCCTGCCTTCTGCCTGAAAGGCATTGTCGCGCCCCAGGGCCGCTCGCGCTCCGCCGCTTCCGCGTCCGCGAAGAAGTCAGCGAAGCCGGCCACCAGGTCGGCCTTGGTGAACATGACGTACACTGGCGCAAAGACCTCCAGCTTCTCGATGAGGTCCTGCACGCGCTGGCGCAGGTTGCGGGCCAGTTGCAAAACCGACTCGGTATCGTCGCCACGCAACTCAGCGATGCTGACCGCGATGATGATGCCATTGACAGGCGCCCGCGGCCGCTGTTTCTTCAACAGGCCGAGGAAGCCATGCCATTCCTCCCGGTCCACGGCCTGCACCGCATAACGGCCGGCTGTATCGAGCAGGATGCCTTCCGCCGTAAAGAACCAGTCGCACTGTCGTGTACCGCCGACACCCTGGATCGCCTTCGGATCGGCAAACGGGAACTGCAAACCCGACTGCTTGATCGCGCTGCTTTTACCAGCTGCCGGATTGCCGATCACCATATACCAAGGAAGTTCGTACAAGGCTCGTGCACCGCTTGCCCGGCCAAGGCGCGAGTTCCTGATCGTGCCGACCGCCTCCAGCATTGCACGGCGAACCGCATCCAGGTCAGCTTCAGCGCGCGTTTCGGCCAGCGCGGGCAGTTCGGCCGCACGCCGCCTTGCGAAGTAGTGCCGGGTTCCCCACATCGCCAGCACCAGGACGGCGACTGCCGCGATACCAGCCAGCGACCACACCAGCGCAAGCTGCAGGAGTTCGGCGCCAAGCAAGAATAACCCCGCCAGCAGCGCGAGGGCCAATACGTTCAGTGTGCGCCTGTCGGTGAGCAGGTACCAGGTTCGTTGCAGCATGATGGACTGAAAAAGGGAGGCAGGTTGGCCGATGTTGCCACCAAGCCGCACTGCAGCCTTTGAGCCGCCTCAAGCCCCTGTGTCGCGTGTGCGCAATTCGGTGTGGCCGAAGTCCATCATGGTCCAGCGCCCACCCCACACCATCCCCACCGCCTCTGCGGCTTCGCCATACAACTGGTAGCCGCGCATGGCCCAGGGATCGCGTTCGCTGATGACCAGCTTTCCTTCGCGGATAAAAGCGCAATCGGCGGCCAGCCCAAACTGGTGGAAGCTCTGAAAGGCACGCGCGTTGCTGACATGGCTGCCTGCTCCGGCCAGGCTATCCTGCCGTTCCGGGCTGCGGTAGCCTTCCAGCAAAGCCATTTCATAACCGTGCCGCTCGCGCATCACATTGAACACCACCAGCAGGCGACGCGCAAAATCCTTGTCCAGCCGCTGCCAGTCACGGTCAGCTTGCGAAAGCATGGGGCGAAGCAGTTCCACTTCCGCCGTGGCGAAAGCCAGGGGCGGCAACGGCGGTGGCGGCACCAGTTGTTCGCCCTGCAGCAGCGCTGCGATTTGCGGATCGGGCGCATGGCTGCTGTCGTCAAAGGCCGGCACCATCTGGCGCGGGCGCAGCAGGAACACCAGCAGCGGCGGCGCCCCTGCCAGCATCGCAGAGCCGGCGCCAAGCAACAGCAAGCGCCTCTGGCGCGGGCTGGGCCGGCGCTTGGGAGGAAATAGCAACAGCCAGCCGGCAGCGCTGGCCGCCACGAAGATGCTCGCGACGATAAATGGCAACATGGTGCGATCCATCAATACGAAAGCGCAGGCGGCGCGCGACACTTGAATCCTATGCCGCCCCGCAATCGGACGGGTCGAGCGAAATCAAGCTTTGGAGGGACTTATGCGGCCCGACTTGTTTGCAGGCCCCGCGCTGCGGGACGATCGCCATCGCATCCTGGCGCGGCTGGCAAATGGCGGCAGCGTGCCCGCCCCTGCCCGGCAATGGATCCGGTGGAACGCACCGCAACGCGCCCACCTGGCGGCCATGGCCACGCTGCTGGCCACTGGCGCTGCCGCCTGGTTGTGGCTTCGGAATGGTGAGCCTGGGCCCGCACCGGTGCGGGCCGCGTCGTTGCAAGTTCCGGCAATCGAGCGCCCGCTCCTCAATGACACCCAGCCACAGGCGGCAACGATCATCCCGGCGCCTGCGCCGCAAAGCGAGCCTGCTGTCGCACCACAGGCAGTGGTGGCCGCAAAGCCGGCAGAAACAAGGCCGCCACATCCACGCCCGGCCAAGGCGCCGGGCGCACCGCGCAGGCAACAAAGTGCTGCGGCTGCACCAGAGGGTGATGAAGACGTAACGCTGTTGGCCGCAATGCTAAAGCACGCCAAGCCACAGAGGCCCTCGCCTACCCCGCCAAAGGACTGATGAAGCCAGCCATGGCCTGTAAAGTGGCCTCCGGCTGTTCGATGTGGGGACTATGGCCGCAGCCGGGCAGCAGCAACTGGCGGGCACCAGGCGTTCCCCGTTCGATGGCATCGAGTTGCGCGCCGGAGCCGTAATGGTCGTCGCTGCCCTGCATGGCCAGCAATGGGCAGGCAATTGCCGGCAGCAGGTATTCAATATTCCACTGCCTGAACCATGGCGCCAGCCAGGTATCGGCCCAGGAAGAAAACACCCGCTCCGCCTTGTCGCCGTGATAGCGCGCCAGTGCGCGCAGCTTGCCTGCGCTGTGGCCAGCCAGCACAGTGTGGATGCCTTCGATCGTAATGTCTTCGACAAAAACGTGCGCAGCAGCGCTGATCACGCCGCGCAGGCCCTGCGGCCGTCCTGCAGCGTAAATCAGGGCAATGCTGCCACCATCCGAATGCCCGACCACGATATGCTCGCGGCCCGGCGCCAGGTGCGCCAGCACCGCTGGCAATTCGGCCAGCGCAAACTGGTGCAGGTAGTGGATGCTGCGCGGAGCGGCTTGCGGCGAGGATAAGCCATAACCCTCGCGCTCATAAACCAGCCCCGCACACCCGGTGGCAGTGCACAGCCGCTCCGGGAATTCCTTCCACATGCCGATGCAACCCAGGCCTTCATGCAGGAACACCAGCAGCGGCTTGCGAGGATCGCCTTCGATCAGCTCATAGTGCAGTTGCGCGCTGCCCAGTTCCAGCATTGGCATGTATCGCTCCTAGTGCAAGGCGAAATCGACGCGGGCAGCCGCACCGGCCTTGGGCGCGACCAGGAAGATGCGCTCCGGCGGCACCTGGCCCTGCCCCACCAGCCAGTCTTTGGCTACCTGCGCGCGGCGATTGCCAAGGGTGATGAAGTCGTCCTGCTCAAGCTTGATATTGGCCAGCATCAGCTTTTCCATCTCCTCCGTGGGGAGCGATTTGGCAAAGCCCAGCGCATTGCGCGGCTTGACGAACTTCTCGTCCTTGTAAGCACGCTCCAGCAACGCCGCGTATTCCTCTTTGGCCACCACCACGCCGCCTTCCGGCAGCACCGTGCCGCGTGCCTGCAGGTCGCGCGTCTTGAGCTGGCGCAGCTTGCGCTCCAGCGCCACGCGCTTGAGCGCTTCCAGCTCCGCCGCATCGTCGAAACGGCCGGTAATGTCCAGCTTCAAGCCTGGGCGTTCAGTCAGCGCCTTGGCCAGCGATTTCAGTTTGCCTTCCGATGCCGGCAGCAATGCTGCGCGGCCCTGGTCGAACTCCAGCATCGACAACTCCTCGCCACCGCCAAACAGGGAGCCAATCAGGGCGAACGGCGAAGTAACCGTCTTCATGATGGCGTTGCCGATCACCTTGAGGATGATGCCACCGAGTGAGAACTGCGGGTCGTCCAGCGATCCGCCGATCGGCACATTGATATCGATTACGCCGTTACGGTCGCTGAGCAAGGCGACAGCCAGGTTCACGGGCAGCTTGGTGGCGTCCGGATTCGTACTCTCCTTGCCGAAAGTGAGCTGGTCGAGCACCAGGCGGTTCTCCGCCTTCAACTGGCGGTTCTCCAGCGCATAGGCCACTTCGAACGTCATCTTGCCTTTCTCGATGCCGTAGCCGACATATTTATCCGCATAGGCCGAAAGCTGCGACAGCTCCATGCCCCGCACCTCGGCACGCAGGTCAAGCGAAAGCTCCTGCTTCAATGGATGCACGCGGCCGGCGATCAGCAACGGCGCGCCGCTGACGTTGCCGCGCAGGTCAACGTTTGCATCATGCGCAGGATCGGACGACAGGCCACTTACCGTGCCGCCCAGGTCCTTCAGGTTGGCCGTGTAGTTTGGCTTGATGAAGTTGTCGGTAAAGCGCACGCGCCCGCCGGACAGCAGCAGCTTGCCAATGCGGATCGGCGGCAGCGGCTCGGCAGGTTTTGCAGGTGTCGCCGGCGAAGCCTTGGGCGCTGGGGTCTCGGCGGCAGGCGGCGCTGCCTGCGCCACCTCCTTGGACTTTGCCTTGGCATCCTTGACCGCCTGCGCACGTGCGCCAGCCTCGGTCAGGCTCTTGCCCTCCTCGCCTTTGTTGCGCATCACGTCCTGCACGTTCAGGCGGCCGTTCGGGTCGATGATGACGCGGGCGAAGAAGTCGTCAAGCGCTACGCGGTCGATATTCAGGGTGAAGGGCTTGAAGTTCACGTCCATGCCGCCAAAGGCCAGCGATTTCCAGCTCAGGAAATCGTTCGAGCTCGTTTTGTCGACGGTGGAAAGGCGGTTCACGCTGACATCGCCCTTGAAGCCGCCCGCCACTGCACCGTCCTTGCCCGTTTCAAGGCGCAGCCGCGCCTTGCTGGAAACGGCAGCCTGCTGCAAGCGCAGGTTGACGTAATCGGTGACATAGGGCTGCAACGGCAGAAGGTCGAAATTCCTCAGGTCCAGCTCCAGGTCCGCATTCAGCGGCGATGGTGCGAGTTTGCCCTTAAGTTCCAATTCGCCTTTGTTAATGGCGGTTTTCAGCGCCACCTCGGAGGACGTTCCAGGCGCGTTGGAATAGCCTTCGACAGTCAGCGACAACGGCGACAGCTTGAAGACAGTCGGCTCGTCGCGCAAGTCTTCCCTCAGCTTCGCGTCCCAGTCACTGATCTCCAGCTTGCCTACCTTGATTTGCATCGGTTCTTCGCCGGCCGGCTTGGCGGCAGGCTTGGCGCCGGTTGGCGTGCCGGGCAGCTGCCTGCCCTGGTGGACCTCGATCTGCGCACTATTCGAAGCGACGGATGCGATATCCAGCGTATGCTTGCCGCCGTCAAAAGCGATGTCCTGCACGACCAGTCCGAATTTCGCCAGGTCGGCACGCAAGTTGCCCTGCGGCGTATCATCGGCAAAGCGCAAGGCCGAGCCGTTGACCGCCAGCTCCTTGAGCAGCACTACGGGACCGGTGCCTGCAGGCTTGACCGCAGGCGCCGATGCCGGCGCAGGCGAAGCAGCTGGTGCGGCAGCTGGCACCAGCTGGTCCAGGTTCAGCACACCATCCTTGCTGCGCTTGACATCCAGTTCCAGCCCATCGATGCCCACCTTGGCGATCTCGAAACGCTGCGCCAGCAGGTCCAGCTTGCCCAGCTTGACCTTCAGGGCATCGAGCTTGGCCACCGGCGTCCCGTCAAGCTGCTGCAATTGCGCGCCCGTCAGCGCCGCCTCCCCGCCCAACACCAGCGATGCAGGCTTCTCCTTCGGCTGCACCACGGTCAGGTTCAGTTGCGCCTCCAGGTGCGCCGACGGCAGTTTGAAGCCGGGCTTGAACGGCAGGTAGCCAAGGTAGTTGGTCAGGTCGACCTTGTCGAGCTTCAGGTCGAGTGCATAATCCTTCGGCTCCGCGAACGGACGCGCCTTCCCCTTCAAGAGCAGCGGCGCGCCATTGATATTGGCGCTGAACAGCGGCTCAACGAAAATCGTCACATCTGCCGGCAACGAGGAAACAAACGGCAAGCCCAGTTTCAGCTCCTGCACCTTGTGTGTCACGCCAGCCGGCTTGTCCTCGAAGGACAGGCTGCCCTCTTCAAGCTGGATGTTATTGACCGAGAAGCGCGCCGGTTCCGGCGACGGCGGCTGGCTCGCAATCAGTTTCAGGATGTCGTCGATGTTGTAGCGGTTATCGGCATTGCGCGCCAGGTGCACATAAGGCTTGGTCAGGCGCACTTCCTGCACGACTGGCGCCATCTTCGTGACGGACTGCCAGGACAGGTCAGCCCCCAAACGGTCAAAGCTGGCAAAGACGGTCGTGCCGTCCTGCTCCATCATCTTCAGGCCGCGCACCGAGGCGGCCAGCGTGAACGGGTTGAAGGAGACTTCTTCAATGCTGAGCTGGCGATGCAGTTTTTCAGAGGCCTGTTTGGCCGCCTGCGACTTGACGATGGCTGGCACGGCGAGGAAGCCGATGCCGGTATAGGCAAGCAGCAGCCCGGCCACGGTGCCGGGAACAAGGTATTTCAATGGTGGGATCTTCATAAGCCGCTATTGTAATCGCACACGCCTTGCGGGAAGATCCGGGACAGCCATGCTTTTTGTGCATCGCTGAAGCTCACCGCAGGCCCATAAGTCCCGTCAGTATAGGCCTTCCCGAGTGGTTTCAGCTTGCATTTGAAGGTATCGCCACGGATCGACTCTCCCGCCACCATGCGCGGGCTGCTGTGGATCGGGAACGCCTGCGTGCAGGCACCTGGCTTGCCGCCATCCAGGATGCCGCCCCAGGCATCCGGGCCCGAGGCGAGTACGGTGCCGGTGCTATCCACGCAGCGGTCGGCAAATTCCGCCGGCGCGCTGCCACTGGTGAGATATTTGTCCAGCACCGACACTGCCTTCATCACCTGCCCGGCAAGATCGGTGTCCGCCCTTGCAATCCAGACAACCTGCCGCTTTGCCTCCACCGGATTGGCCGCCAGCAGCCGTGCGCGCACCGAGAAGCCCTGCCGCGCATTGTGCATATCCAGTTCAGCCTCACGATACGGGCGCAGGTCGATCATGGGAATGCCAAGCCGCTTGCCGGTGAAAACGTGGCCGGAATCGAAAGCCGCGCGAATGGCCTTCGGCTCGCCCTCGCGCCTCGGCGCCGGTACGCCAGCCGGATCACGACAGGTAGCGCTGCGGCGCATATTGGCCGAATCGAAAGGGTCGCTATCGGGCTTGTACGGCACGAAATTGCGTTGCTCCTTCCAGCTTCCGGCACACGCGTTCAGCCGCAGGAATTCATCGGCATCAAGCTTGCCAGCCACCAGGGCCGCAAGCCCGTACTGCACGCCCACATTGTCGAGCGGGATCGGCGCAAAACCTTCGGCATCCGTGCCATAGAATTCCTCCAGGTCGTTCCAGTGCGTCCACTTCACCTTGGCAAAGGCTTCTGGGGCATAGCCGTAAAATGCAATGGCCTTGTCGAATTTACTGTCGCGGAAATGCGGGTTCAGGACGTTTGGCATCGCAAAGCGCCAGCCATTGATGCATTCGGTGGTGCCAGGCTTGCCGGTGAAGGAATTTTTCACGGTGTCGCTGGCATTCATGCCCTGCACCAGCGACTGGCGGCTCCAGGTCGCCCAGGGCGAATTCGGATCGCGCGCCACCTCGTCGCGGAAATACTGCCCAAGCAAGGGGCAATCTGAAATCGGTATCGACTGCGTCACCATGTCCGGATACGACTGCACCGGGATCCCGGCATCGAGCAGGCCGGGACGATTTTGCGCAAACATATACTGCTGTACCGCTCCGCCCGAACCGCCAATGCCTATCGTGTAAACCGGCCTGCCGTACTTCTCGCTGAAGTAAGCCTTGGTCTGCGCAGCCGTCTCCTCGGCCAGCCGCATATTGTAGTGAACGCCGCTCTCGTTGCCGGACGAATTGGCAATCGCATAGCCCTCCGCCAGCAGCTTCGGCATCAGCTGTTTTTCCGAGCCATTCAGCGCATCGTTGAACCACATGGCCGTGCCCTGCTGGTGGCCGATACCGACACCGCCGCGCATCCAGTAAATCAGCTTGTGGTTCCACGGCGCGCGCTCCAGCATCGCGATCGTATAGATGAAACGGTTGATGGTGCCCGCCTCCACCCGTACCACGAAGGGCACCGCCTCCCCCTTCACGACAACTGTCTTCATGTCCGCAGGCGGCGCCTTGTAGCCATTCTCGATATCAAAAGGCTTGAAGCCAGCACCTGTGAAGTAGAAGTGCTGGATGCGGGGTTTGATGGCGCATTGGCTGCTATAACCCACCACCTTGCCGGCTTCGTCGCGCACTGGATGCCCGATGCCTTGCTGGTTATCGACCAGTGGCTGGCCGAGGCCCGACTCCAGCGTCCGGCAAATGAAGGGCTGCTGCTGGTGTGGTTGGGGGGTACTGCATCCTGCCAGGGTGATAGCCGCTAGAACGGCCAGTATCCAAGCTCTCATGGCGCCACCTCCTTGGCAGCCAGTGTAACTCGGCAATTGCAGCGTGCCTACCGCTTGCCCGCCAACTCCTGCGGCCGATACCACAACTCGCTGCGTGCCAGCGGTGTTTGCGGCGGCAGGCCGGGATTGGGAATGCGGAACAGGCGGCGCCGCGCCAGGGCGGATCGCTTTATCAACGGTCCCTTGTACCTCATGAACAGCGCCTGCAGCGAGCCATCCTGCACCATCGCCTCCAGTCCAGCCTCGAGCCGGTTCGCCAGCACCTCCCCTTCCGCATCGCGCCGCGTAAAGAAGTAGCGCGCCAGCGGGTAGTACAGGGCGATACCGGGTTCCACCTCAAAGCCAAAGCGCTGGTGCAATTGATCGTATTCGCTCAAGGCTTCGTCAACGGAGCGCGACAAGGCATCGAAGCGTTTGACTTCCAGCATGGAAAACAAACCGTCGTAGTTATTCCCTTCCACCACCTTGAAACCGCCGGCCTGCAAAATGCCGACATCGACCCAGCCCTTGCCTTGTCCAATGCTGAATCGGCGCAACTGGTCAAGCGATTGGACCTCGGCAAAGCGCTGCAAGTCGTCGTACCGCACAAGCAGCAAGCGGTAGCCTATCAGGCCACGGTCAACCGGGATTCGCACTGGACGGAATTGCTGCTCAAGTTGCGTCGAGGTGGCGCGCACGAACACATTGATCGAGCCTGCGCCTGCAGCTTCCGCTGTCACCCTCGCCGGCGACATGAATTGGCGGGCCTGGCGCAGCTCGTAGGGGCCGAATTTGCCGCGCGTCTTCTCCAGCGCCGTACGCAACACTTCCCAGTCGTAAAGGTAGCGGCTGTCATGCTCAGACTCAGGGCGTGGATAAACAACCTGCATCGGGACTCTGGCTGAACTTGCAGCCGTCGGCAGCACGATCAGGAGGGCGAGGAGGCCAAGCGCATTGGCTCTGGTCATTTTCATGCCGTTGAGCTTAACCCGAATCGGCGAAACTTGACTAGAACGACATTCTAGAACAATATTCTAGCCATGAGCCAAGTTGACCGAAAATCCGCCATCCTGTCCTCGGCCCTCGCCGTGTTCTCCGAAAAAGGCATCGAGGCCACGTCGATAGAAGACATCCGCCAGCGCAGCCAGGCTTCGGTGGGCAGCATCTATCACCACTTCGGCAACAAGGAGGGCATTGCCGCCGCGCTGTTTGCACAGGGGCTCGACCATTATTGGCAGCAGATCAAGGCTAACGTGGCCCAGGCCAGCAACGCCGAATTCGCCATCCACGCGATTGTCAGCACCCACCTGAACTGGATCGTCGAGCAGCCCGACATGGCGCGCTTCCTGTTCGCGCGCCGCCAGGCCGTCAGCGCGGAGCACGACGACGCCATCCGCCAGCGCACGGCGGGCCATTTCAAGGAAGTGTTTGAAAAATTGAAGCCCTGGTTCAAACAGGGCGTGCTGCGCCGGCTGCCGGTCGAACTGTATGGACCGCTGCTGCTCGGCCCATCACAAGAACTGGCGCGCAATTGGCTGGGTGGACGCATCGCCTTCAACCCGCTCAGTGCCGTCGATGAATTGAGCAGCGCCGCTTGGCGTGCGCTCGCCACCAATCCGGCCCACACGGGCGTTGCCTATGGAGGAACAAAACGATGAGCGCCACCCGCCTCACACTGCAAGCGCAGGACGGCCAGCAACTGATCGCCTACCACCACGAGCCATCGCGCCCACCGCGGGCACAGGTAGTGATCGCACCCGGCATGGCGATTCCCCAAGGCTTCTACGCCGCTTTCGCCGCTTTCCTGGCGGGACTGGGCTACCGCGTATGGACGTTCGATTATCGCGGCATGGGTGAGTCGCGCCAAGGCCCGCTGCGCCGCTGCAAAGCCGACATCACAACCTGGATCGCGCTTGATCTCGAATCCGTCGTGCAGCATGCCACGCAGCAGGACGCCGCGCTTCCGCTATTCCTCCTCGGCCACAGCCTGGGCGGCCAGACCGCGCCGCTGCTGCCGTCCATTCGCAAGGTGGCGGGCTTGATAAACATTGCCGTTGGCAGCGGGGCCACGCGCCACAACCAGCCCCGCATCCAGCGTACGGCGCCGCTGCTGTGGTACGTGCTGACGCCACTGTTATGCAGGGTGCTCGGCTACTTCCCCGGCAAGCGCCTTGGCATCCTCGGCGACATTCCGCGCGGCGCGATGCTGCAGTGGCGCCGCTGGTGCCTCACGCCGGACTACCTGCTCACCGGCGAACCCGGTGCGCGCGAAGCCTATGCCAGCGCCAATTTTCCGGTACTGGGACTCACCTTCAGCGATGATGAACTGCTGCGCGAATCGGGTTCACGCATGCTGCATGACGCCTATACCAGCGCCAACGTGGACTACCGCGTGCTCGTTCCTGGCACCTTCAACCAGGAGCGCATCGGCCACTTCGGTTTCTTCCGCTCACATCAGGAAAAAGTACTGTGGCCGCTGGTCGGCGATTGGCTCGACCAGCACTGCTGATCGCTATTCGATATCTGGTCGCCCTGTAGCGAGCAACTGCGGCGCCACCTGTCCCTGAAAGGAGCAGTTAATCCGACATCGCCTCTGTGTGCGAGTGGTCAAACTCCGGCCAGCTTGGCGGCGTTCGCATTCACCGCGCGGAAGAAAGTCACGTCACAAGAGGACAATTTCTGGATCAGGTAATCAGAAGTGGGCTGTTGTGCAGCGGCAGGCGCCGCGTGGAGGGCCAGCAGGAGGCTGGCCAGGCTCAAGAATTCAAGTTTAGACATTGCCTTAACAACGCCGGTCAGGATTACTCTTCTTTAAAATCGGCCTTCTCGAGAACGCCGGTAGCCTCATTGAAGTAAAACACTGCTGTTTTCTTAGATTCCATTGGCTTGTTCACGAACATGACGGAAACCGACGTGTTCTTGACGTATTTGTACTGCCAAACTTCATATCCGGCTTCTTTGGATTTCTCCGATGGTGGACCCAACTTCATCAAAACGCGCTTATTGGTCGCGCTGCCTACCGGGAAATCTTTCTCAATGGACGCCTGGGTCGACTCTGCAATTGTCGTCGCACCTTTACCCGGGTCAAAAGTAACAGCACAGCCAGTCATCGCCAAGGTTGCCGAAAGCGCAATAACTGCCGCCGGGATCCTGAATTTCATAAGTACTCCGCATGATTGTTGGCAAAAACATTCCCCAAAAGCCAATCCTCGGACTTACTTAAGGGAAACAAAAAGTGCATTTTACCAACAAATATGCATCTAGTGCAACCCATGCTTATGGCGCCAGCGCACTTCGCAAGGCTGCATCCATCGCATATTCAAGCGCCGTACGGACATTCCTGACCTTGTCCGCGCCAGTCAAAAAGTAAGGATAGCGACCGCGCCGGGCCGCTTTATCAACTCTTCGGCGTGAAGCTATAAAGCACCCTCGAATCTGACTGGCGATAGACGACGATTCTCTGAACCTTGGTTGGTCTCACAGTAACCATCCAGGTATCCGTCATACTGCCCTTTAAAAACGCATCTTTCGTCCGGGTAGATTCACAATACAGGCACTTACGGGTCACCAGGAAATCGTCCGAAAAAATACCCACAACCAGCTCATTCTCGAGAGTCTTGGCTTCGTCCCTGGATACTTTGATTGCCTGGTTCCAGACATAGCTGCCCGCGTAATAATAATCCTCACTTACGTCACGCTTGATGTCGCGGCTGGTAATCGCATTCGATAAACGAATTGGGGACAATTCGGAATGTTTCCCCCGCAACGGCACTCCGCCAACCATCGCAAGACACGCAGAAATCTTGTACTCGCCCGCAGCATGATCGTATGACGTCTGGCAGTTGTAGCTGCTCTTGGCATTCAACGGCGCTACAGCAAGGAAGCCTTTTTTGATCTTCTCGACTCGCGATTTATACTCGTCATCCGTTTCAAACTTGTCGCGAACTGTAGAACGCTCAGGCTTTGGCTGGAGAAGATCTTCAATTGGCGTCGGCACAAGCCCTACCAAATCAAAGACTCTTGGACCTTCACCAGGAAGCCAGTTTTGCTCTTCCCCCATCGCTCCAGACAACCCAGCCATCCTTGTCACCGCATCGTTTGGAAACTTAAATCCGACGCAGGTATCAGTCCAGGTCTGGTAATCGGCGCATTTTTCCGGAGTTTTCGCGGCAAGCTCAAAGTATTTGTAGGCAGCCACCGGATACCCCAATCCTTCCGCCGCTGCCCCCAAGTAGAAATAGTATGTATTGATCACGAAGCGCTTGGAGACAACGCTATTCACCAGCTCCTCCCATTTCTTCTCTTCATACATGCGCTTCAGGTCTTCCGCTCCCGTGTAACCCTTTCCGAAAACGCTGTATTCCAGCTTCAGGCTCCCTGACTTAAATTCGTCGCTGAGAGCTGAAGGGGTTTCCGCACTTGCCTGCGTGGTCGTGATACATGCAACCAAACTGGTTAGAACCGCAACGGCTTTAAGAGAAATGTTCGACTTCATTTTCATATTTTGAAAAATGGATGGATATTAAATGAAGATTAACATTGTCCTTAAGAAAAAAGCAAATCAGCGGAAGGAGGCCCAAAATGCAAAAAGCCCAACCTGTGAAGGTTGGGCTTTTCTGTATTCTGGCTCCCCGACCTGGACTCGAACCAGGGACCTGCGGATTAACAGTCCGTCGCTCTACCGACTGAGCTATCAGGGAAAAGAGGCCGCATTATATCGGCCATTTTTGGGACTGGCAAGAGCCAGTCCCAAAAACTTTAGAACGAACCTTTGAACTGCACGCCAAACTGACGTGGCTCGTTGATGAAGCCGGTCAGGTTGTTGAAGTCGATGGCGCCGGTGATGCGGCGCTGGTCGGTGATATTGCGTGCGAAGGCTGCGACTTCGTACTTGCCGCCGGCCCAGTTGTAGCCGACGCGCAGGCCGCCTTCGGTCAGCGGAGCGCCGGTGAATTCAACTGCTTCGTACAGGAAGAAGTTCACCTTCGAACGGTAGGACCAGTCGGTCACGACGAACAGGTTGCCTTCTGCCAGCGGGTAGTTGTAGCGGGCGTTCAGGTTGATGATCCACTTCGGTGCCTGTGGCAGCGCATTGCCGTCGATGACCACGCGGCCGGACGAGTTGATCGGATCCAGGATGGTGCACTGCGCGCACTTGTTCACGGACAGCGATGGATCGCGGATCTCGGTGAAGTTGTACGATGCGCTGGCGGACATCTTGAAGTCGTTGGTGATGAAGCCTTCGATTTCGCCTTCGATGCCGCGGCCCTTGGTCTTGGCAGCGTTGATCAGCTTGGTGACGTTGGAGTTACCGCCAACCACGGTCAGCTGCTGGTTCTTCACGTCGTAGTCGTACACGCTCAGGGAAGCGCGTGCGCGGCGGTTCCACAGGTCGGCCTTCACACCAGCTTCGATCGAAGTGATGGTCTCGGCGTCAGCCACGGTGATCGGCACTGCGGTCGAAGCAGCCGCGATCGATGGCGCGCGGAAGCCGGTGGCATAGCGTGCGTACAGGCTCACGTCGTTGTTCAGCTTGTAGGTGCCGCTCAGGTCCCAGTTGAACTTGTCCTTGGACTCGGAAACCGACTTAGGACCAACCAGAGTGGTGCCAGTGGTTTCCAGGGTGTCGAAGTCCTTCTTGTCTTCGGTGTAGCGCAGGCCGCCGCGTACGGTGAAGGCATCGGTCACGGCGTAGTTCACGGAGCCGAACAGTGCCCAGGCTTCGTTCTTCTGCTGCGACTTCACGCGCGAGGTCTGGGTGCCGGCAACGTTGAAGTTGTCCTGGCCTGCCACTGCCTTCTCGTCGAAGTAGTACACGCCTGCCTGCCAGTTCATCGGGCCGGTGTACTTGGACTCTACGCGGAACTCTTGCGAGTACTGCTTGATGTCAGGCACGAAGGCGGCGGTGGCAACCTGGAACGGTACTGCCGGGGCGTCGCCTGGATTGCCGCCGTCGATATCGCCGCGCGAGTTGTAGCGGGCCACGGTCTCGTAACCGGTGATCGAGTACAGCTTGTGCGCGCCCAGGTCCCAGCTCATGCGCACGTTCGCGCCCTGGGTCTTCAGTTCCTGGTCTTCACGGCCGTTGATGGCGATCTTTTCCGGATCGAAGCCGTCCACGAAGCTGTTGGTGCCCTTCTTGATGATGTTGGCGCGGAACAGGCGCGAGCTGCCGGTGGTCTGGCGCTGGTGCACGTTGAACAAGGCGTTGAACACGCCGTTCGGCTGGTACAGCACCTGCACGCGTTCTGCGTGCTCGTTGTAGCCTTCCAGCGCGTCTTTCTCGCCGGTGTAGGTGTTAGAGACGTAGTCGTCGCGATGCTGGCGCAGGGTCGACACGCGCAGCGCCCACTCTTTCGACAGCGGCACGTTGGCAGCTGCTTCCAGGTTGACGGTGGCATTGGTTGCGTAGGAAACGTTGTAGAAGCCTTCCACGCCGCGCAGGCTTGGCTTGGCCGATTCGAACTTGACCACGCCGGCCGGGGTGTTACGGCCGAACAGGGTGCCTTGCGGGCCACGCAGGACTTCCACGTTGGCCAGGTCGAACATCGGGTAACCCTTCAGGATCGGGTTTTCCTGCACCACGTCGTCGTAAATCAGCGAAACCGGCTGCGAGGCGAACACGGCGAAGTCGGCGTTACCGTAGCCGCGGATGTAGAAGCGCGGGAATACACGGCCGGTCGACGATTCGACGTTCAGCGATGGCGTCTTGCCAGCCAGGACGCGGATATCCTGGCCGCCGGACAGCAGGATGTCCAGCTTCTCAGCCTTGATCGAGGACACGGACACCGGCACGTCGCGGATGTTCTCTGCGCGGCGCTGTGCGGTCACGGTCACTACTTCCATTTGGCCGGCTGGGGCCTGGGCTGCTTCCTGGGCCATGGCAGCCATCTGCACAGTAGCCAGGCTCACCAGCACGTGCATTTTGGACAACTTCATCATGTTCTTTCCTTGTGGGCGGTTTGATGGATGTCCCCTATTCTCCCCACAGGTTGCGGTCTGTCGCCGCAAAATAGCGCGCATTATATACCCACTATAACATTCAGGCACTATTCCTTGATCGTCAATGTGCTACCAGTGACTCCCGCATAGAACACCACCAGCTTCACCGGTCCCTTGCCCACGTTGCGGCCGTTGTGCAGCGTATTCACCACTTCGGCCAGCGCCTGGCCGGCCACCACACGCCTGGTGCTGCCGTCTTTCAGGCTCACTTCCAGCTCGCCTTCCAGCACATAGCCGAACGATGGAACCGGGTGCAGGTGCCAGCCGGTTTCGCCGCCCGGCGCGATTTCAACCAGCAGGCCTGTCACCTCCGCCTGCCCGCTCGGGTAAGCCAGCGCAGCACCGTTCCAGCTCGCTGGCGACTGCATCAGCTTGGTGACTTTGATAGAAGCGGACTGTTCCAGCGCAATGGCAGGCTGGGCAGCGAGGAAGGCGAGCACGGCAACGACAGAAGCGAAGTATTTCATGGCTGTCTCCGGTTGGTTTATGCCGCATGATAGACGCAGGTCAAAGCCGGATCAATCAGGCCTCCTAGACTGGCTTGATCCCCGCAACAAAAGGGGACTTCCGAACTCGCCAGGAGACATCATGAAGAACTTTCCGCAAGAAATGAGCCATGCCTCGGGCGCCACGCTGGCGCTCGACACCACCCGCCTTCTCGTCGCACTCAAGCAGCCGAAAGAGCGCAGCGCTGTCGAACAATTCCTGCACAGCGTGGACCTGTTCCTGGAAGATGAAGCGGATGAAGGCATGGTGCCGGGTGAACGCGTGAACCACACCAGGACCCGCTACTTCGTGCAGTCACGCCGCCCGCTGGATGACGGCCGCCTCGCCAAAATTGAAGAAGCCGGCGCCCAGCTCGGGATCGACTGGATCGGCCCGGTCTACCGCCAGGCCGGCCAGCGCGGCCGCCGCGCCCTGATGGCGCCCCTGCCCCATGTAGCCGTGGTCAAGCTGCGCCAGCGCGATGCCGGCTTCAAGCTGCCCGAAGGCCTTGGCGCCAAAGGCGCCGCCGAGCCGGCGATCCAGGAAATCACGGAGAAATCGCGCTACCTGAACGGCCACCACTACCTCCAGATCAGCAACGTCAAGGAAATCAATGCCTACCAGTTGCGCGAGCGCCTGCGCCAGATCCCCAACGCGCCGATCTCGGACTTTCAGTTCGAGACCATGCCCTTGCTCACGCCAACCTCAATCGCCCCCAATGACACCCTGTTCCCGCAGCAGTGGGACATGACGCGCATTGAAGCCGGCGGCCCCGGTACCACCGGCTGGGACATCACGACCGGAGCCGCCACCACCGTAGTCTGCGTGCTCGATGAAGGCTGCGACCTGACCCACGCGGACCTGCGCTTCGCCGCCCCCGGCATCAACCTCGGCACCATGAGCGGCGACGGCTCGCCCACCGGCAACCACGGCACCGCCTGCGCCGGCATCGTGGCCGCCACCTATAACAACGGCACCGGCGTCACCGGCGTGGCAGGCGATGCGCGCATTCTGCCCGTTGCCTTCGATGCCTGGACCGACGTCGAAGTTGCAGCGGGCATCAACTACGCCTCCGCCAACGGCGCCAGCATCATCAGCATGAGTTTCGGCTGGAACGGCTGGAGCCCGGCCATCATCGACCCAGCCATCCAGAGCGCCTTCAACAACGACCTGGTGATGTGCGTCGCCACCCACAACTACAACGGCCCGATCACCTATCCCGCCACCAATCCGCTGGTGATCGCCGTCGGCGCTTCGGACGAAGCCGACAACCGCAAAACGCCGATGAGCCCGGACGGCGAACCCTGGGGCTCCAACTTCGGCCCGCAGATCTCGGTGGTCTCGCCGGGCGTGCACATCCCCACCACCGACCGGCAAGGCGCGGCTGGCTACAACGCCACGGACTATGACCTGGTGTTCAACGGCACCTCCTCCGCCACGCCGCATGTGGCCGGCCTGGCCGCCCTGATCCGCAGCGTCTACCCGACGCTGGACAATATGCAGGTACGCGCCCACATCGAACGCACCGCGCAGAAAGTAGGCGCCGTGGCCTATGCCGACACCGCAGGCAAGTCGAATGGCAGCTGGAACCAGGAAATGGGCTACGGCCGCATCAACGTCTTCCGCGCCCTCGATGAAGCCGACGTGATGATCAAGGACGCACCGGCCGACAGCGGCACCGAGCCTTTCACCGGGGGCAATTTCTGGGACTTCTCCGACATCGTGGTACGCATCAACGACGACAACGTTTTCGTGCCAAGCGACCCGCTGCAATCGAAGAATGTGGAGCGCGGCCAGGCCAACTACATCTACGTCCGGGTCACCAACAAGGGCGCACGCGATGCGCGCAACGTCACGGTCAGCACCCGCATCACGCCTTACGTCGGGCTGCAATTCGTCTACCCGCCCGACTGGACGCAGGTCGACGGCATGCACGTCAGCCCCACCGGCATCACCACCAGCTTTGCCAGCGTGCCGGCCGGCGGCACGGTCATGGCCAAGTTCCGCATCGAGGCGGCGCAAACGGAAGACCTGTACGGCTGGCAGCAAAACCATCCATGGCACCCTTGCCTGCTGGCCGTGGTCAACTCCGACAACGACTACGCCTTCGCCACGGCGCCCCTGACCGGCGATCCGATCAGCGCCCGCCGCAACAACCTCGCACAGCGCAACCTGTCGGTGATCGACGTACTGGCCGGCGCCCGCGCTGCCTTCCCCTTTGTAGCGGGCAGCCGCTACAACCGCGAAACGCGCATGACGCTGGTGATCGACCGCAGCCACCTGCCGGAAGCGATGCCGCTCACGCTCTCGCTGGATGAAGACGGCGCAGCCTTCCCCGCCATCGACTTCGACAACCAGTCCGACCCGATGCCCGGGCAGACGCACGGCGACGACGGCATGAACAAGGATTGCGGCCTGGTCTTCCTCCACGACACCCGCGTCAAGACCCGCTTCGCCTGCTGCTGCGGCATCCTGACGCTGGCAAAAGGTTCGCACTTCGTCTGCCTGCCGCACCGCACGCTCGGCAACGTGACGGTGGAAGGCGGCGATGTGGTGCTGCGCAATGGCAAACGCTATGTCGACATCCGCCAGTCAGTGGTCAAGGTCACGATGGAAAAAGAGCCGGCCACGATGTACCCGCTGGCGCTGCAGACCAGCATCCCATCAGCTGCGGCGCAAGGGGCACAGTACCAGATCAACGTGGCCCAGCTCAACGAACGGGGCACACCGGTGGGCGGCGCATCCATGGTCTACCACGTCGCCTGAGCGCGCGGTCCTGCCGAAGCCGGGTCGGCATAGACGCGGTTTCGCGCCGCCGGAACCCGGTTTCGTCGCTTTGCCGTGGCGCCCGGCGCGCCTGCTCCATAGTCTTGATGCACCAACAACGACTATGGAGCCAACATGAAACACACCATCCTCTCCCTGGCAATCGCCTTCGCCTGCGGCAGCAGCCTGGCGGCGCCGGCCGTCGACAATGCAGCCTTCGCCGCAGCGCGCCAGCAGTTTGCGGCCGGTTCCGCCGGCGATGCCTCGGCGCGCGACGCCGCCATCGAAGCCTTTGAAAAGCTGAATGGCAGCCAGCCCGGCAATCCGGTCTTCCTGGCCTACCAGGGCGCAGCCATTGCCATGCGCGGGCGCGACGCCGCAATGCCGTGGGACAAAATGAAGTTCGCGGAAAAAGGCGCCGACATGGTGGAGAAAGCCGTATCGCTGCTGGGTCCAGAGCACGATACGGTGCTGCTGAACGGCGCGCCCGCCAGCATCGAAACGCGCCTGGTTGCCGCCAACACCCTGCTCAACCTGCCCGAATTCATGCACCGCCGCGCAGGCGCCAAGCGCGCGCTGCAGGAAGCATTGGATTCGCCTGCGCTGGCCCAAGCCCCTGCTTCACTGCGCGCCAGCGCATTCGCCACTGCCGCCCGCGTTGCGGCCGAAGAAAAGCGCAGCGCTGACGAAATCGGCTACATGCGCCAGGTGGTCGCCACCCAGGCCGGCACACCGTCCGTGGCCAAAGCTGCCGCCCGCCTGAAGGAACTGGGCCAATGAAAGCGGCAGAACCACTGCTGTCGCTGCGCGGCGCAAGCAAGTCTTATACGCTGGGCGGCAACGTGATCCGCGCCCTGCAAGCGGTCGACCTGGCCCTGGTGCGCGGCGAGATTGCCGCCGTCACGGGACCTTCCGGAAGCGGCAAGAGCACCCTGCTTAATTTGTGCGGCCTGCTGGACAAGGCCGATGGCGGCGAATTGCTGTTCGACGGCGACCCGCTGCCGGCCAATGACGAGGCGCGCCGTAGCCGCCTGCGCCGCCAGGCCATCGGCTTTGTGTTCCAGGGCTTCAACCTGGTGCCGGTAATGACAGCGCATGACAATATCGACTACCCGCTCTACCTGCTGGGCGTGCCGTCGGCCGAACGGCGCCGCCGCGTGCACGAAGCGCTGGAGCGCGTCGGCCTGGCGGGACTGGGCAGCCACAAGCCCGACCAGCTCTCCGGCGGCCAGCGCCAGCGCGTCGCCATCGCCCGCGCCATCGTCAAGAACCCGCGCCTGGTGATCGCCGACGAACCGACCGCCAACCTCGACGCCCAAACCGCCTTGCAGATCGTCGCCCTGATGCGCACCCTGGCGCACCGCGATGGCACCTGTTTCCTCGTCGCCACCCACGACGAGCGCATGCTGCCGCATTGCGACCGTTCGCTGCTGCTGGACGATGGAGTCCTGAAAGGAGCCTGCCATGCGCATTGATTTCAAATGGCTGTCGCTGGCATGCCGCAACGCCATGCGCAACCGGCGCCGTTCGCTGGTCACCCTGGCCATCACAGCCACCGGCACCGCAGCAGCTTTGCTGGGCGGCGGCTTCGCGCTGTACACCTACCAATCACTGGCGCAGGCCAGCGCGCGCGACACCGGCCACCTGGTCCTGGCGGCACCAGGCCAGTTCGATGGCAACGACAATATGCCGCTGGAACATGGTCTGGCCGGCAGCAGGCAGCTCACGCGTGAACTGCTTGCCCAGCCGCGCGTCACGCGCGTGCTGCCGCGCCTGCAGTTCTCCGGCCTGGTCAGCAACGGCGAGAAGAGCGAAATCTTCCTCGGCACCGGCGTCGACGCGCGCCAGGAATTCCTCGTCAAGGGACCGTTCATGAAGGTCGAAGAAGGCGCTCTGCTGGAAGAAGGGCCGGCCGCCGGCCCCGGCATCGTGCTTGGCAAAGGCTTGGCGCACATCCTGCACGCACACCCCGGAACATCGCTGACGCTGATGTCCACCACCACTGCCGGCAGTTTGAACGCAGTCGACGTCACGGTGACCGGGATCGTCAGCAGCGGCATCAGCGACATCGACAAGCGCCTCGCGATGGTCGAACTCAGCACCGCGCAAGGGCTGCTGGTATCCGACAAGGTCAGCTACCTGAGCGTCTATCTCGATGAACTGGAACAGAGCGACGCGCTCGGCGCCGCCTGGCGCAAGCAGTACGCCGGCAAGCTCGAAGTGCGCACCTGGCTTGACCAGGCCCTGTTCTACCAAAGCGTGAAAGGCCTGTACAACCGCATCTTCGGTTTCCTTGGCGTGATCGTGCTGGTGATCGTGCTGTTCGCTATCGCCAATACCCTGTCGATGGCCGTGCTGGAACGCACCCGCGAGATCGGCACCTTGCGCGCCATGGGCACCACGCCCGGCGAAGTCACCCGCCTGTTCTCGCTGGAAGGCCTGGTGCTGGGCGGTGGTGGCGCACTGTGCGGAATGGTGCTGGCTGCCGGCATGTCGATGGCCTTGCTGGTGCTGGGCCTCCAAATGCCGCCGCCTCCCGGCCGCACCGGCGGCTACCCGCTGGTAGTCGCCATCTCGCCCGTCCTGTACGTAAGCGCCGCGCTGGCCGTGACCTTGCTCGCTACGCTCGCATCCTTCCTTGTCAGCCGTAAGGCTGCCAACCAATCCGTTGTGGAGGCACTCGCCCATGTTTAAGCCCCTGATTGCAGCCGTCCTTGCCGCAGCATGCAGCAGCGCCGCAGCGCTCGATATTCCCGGGATCCTGCGCAAAGCCGACTCGTTCCGCCTGCGCGACGCGTCGTCGCAAGTGGACACCCTGGTACAGACCTTCAAGGACGGCAAGCCGGATAAGGAGAAGCGCTACCAGGTGCTGATCCGCCCCGGCGGCAAGGCGCTGATCCTGTTCCGCTCTCCCGGCGAGGCTGGGCAGAAGGTGTTGATGTCCGGCGACGACTTCTGGATGCTGCTGCCCGGCAGCGCGCGCCCGATCCGCATCACGCCGCTGCAAAAGCTGCTCGGCGACGCCTCGACCGGCGACATCGCCACCATGACCTGGTCCGGCGACTACCAGGGCAGCATCGCGCGCGAAGTGGAGGTGGACGGCGAGGCCTGCCTCGAGCTGGAACTTGCTGCCACCCGCAAGACGCTGAGCTACCAGCGCGTGGTGCTGCAGGTTGCCAAGTCCGATTACCATCCGGTGCACGCCGACCTGTACGCCACATCCAACAAACGCCTGAAGCAGGCGCGTTTCGGCCAGAACCGCATGGTGCTGCGGGACGAAATCAATACCGGCCGCGAAACGGTCGTCACCACCCTCGCCAGCAAGCCGCGCCAGTTCGGCGATGAGTTGTTCAACCCGATGTACCTTGGCCGCTCCGATGCCGCTCCGTAAGCTCCTGTGCGCAGCGCTGATCGCCACCGCTGGGCCGGCGACCGCGCTGGCAGGCGAAATGGTCGCCAACGCCCGCGCCCAGCTTGGCACGCAATCGCTCCAGGCTGGCGAACTGCGATGGCGCGAGGGCCCGCTACGCTCGGTGCTCACCGCCACCAGCATCGATGGCGGGGGCGTACAACTGCGCGCCAATGAAATGGCTTACGAAGACGCGCTGGCTGGCGGCTTCCTGACGGCCGGCAAAAAGGTGATGAGCTGGGACGTGGGCTACGCCTTCCGCCCGCTCGACGTGGTGCAGCGCGAGGAGCGCCGCGCCCTGAATCCACTGGCGTTGGTTGGCGTGCCGATGCTGGCCTGGGAACGCTTCACTGCGGACAACGCCACCACGATAGTCTGGGCCAACCCGGGCCGCGGCCGTGCCGCCAAAGGCGCCAGCCAGCGCGACGACGAAGCCATCGCCATTCGCCAATATTGGCAGCGCGGGGCGCGCGACGAATATGCCGTGCTGCGCCTGTCGCGACGCAATGGCATTGAAGCCGGAGCCTCGTTCTCGCAAGTTGCAGGCGACGGCATCGAAATGCACGCCTCCCTGCTCTGGCAGCAGCGCCCAGCGCACGGCGGCAAAGCACTGGCGGGCTTCACCTGGACTACGGAAAGCAAATTCTCGGTCCTCGGCGAAGCCTGGACCGACCGCAGCGCCGCCCCCGGCCAGCAACGCAACCGCCTGCTGCGCGCCGCGCAATATATCGATGACGTGGAGATAGCGGCCGACATGCTATGGCAGCCCCAGAATGGCAGCAGGATTGGCACCGTCACTGCCAGCTGGAACAATGGCCCCTGGACGCTCAGCGCCAGCTACCGCCACTTCAGCGGCCTGGCCGGGCGCTATGCGAAGGATATGGCCCTGGCCAGCATCCAGCGCGGCTTCTGAATCACATCTGCCGGAACAGGTGCGCGTACAAAGGTGAAACGCGCAACTTCTCCGGCCTGCCGCGCAAAGCCAGCGACATCTTGCCGCCCTCTTCCCGCAAAGCGCTCAACACGCAGGAAGAATTGACGATGGTGCCACGGTGCACCTGCCAGAACACATGCTCATCGAGCTGCGGCAGCAGTTCCTTGAGACTCATGCGTATCAGGACCTCGCTGTCCGCCGTCACCACGTTCACATATTTGTCGGCCGCCTCGAAATACACCACGTCCGCCACTGGCACCATGCGCACCTGGTTGCCGACCGCCGCGCGGATCACGTTCAGGCGCTGCGTTACCACAGGCACGCCCAGCGCACGCAATTGCGCCGCCAGCGTTTCCAGGCCACTGGCCGGCTTGTCCTGCAAGCGCAGGCGCAAGCGCGCCACAGTGCGCGCCAGGCGCTCGTCGCTCACGGGTTTCAGCACATAGTCCGCCGCCTCGCGGTCGAAGGCCTGCACCGCATATTCGTCGTAGGCGGTCACAAACACGATCTGCGGGAACGGCGCAGGCCCACTCCATGCATCGGCCAATTCCTCCGCCACTTCCAGCCCGGACTTGCCGGGCATTTTGATATCGAGGAACAGCACCTGCGGCTGCAAGGCCACCGCCTGTGACAGCGCTTCAATACCGTTGGCACAAGTCGACACGATGGACAGCTCGGGCCACTGGCGCTGCAAGGCAGCGCTCAGGGTGGCGGCAAGGATCGCTTCATCTTCCGCAATCAGGGCAGTAATCATGGCAGGAGAATTCGTGCAATAGCGCCCTGCGGCGCTGCTTCGAGGGAAAGGCTGGCGCGCTCGCCGTACAAGGCATGCAGGCGCTCGCGCACATTGGAGAGTCCCAGGCCAGTGCCAGGTTTGCCCGGACCGGCATCCAGGCCGCGCCCGGTATCGGATACCAGCAACTCCACGCCGCCGCCGGCAGTCCGCGCGGTCACCTGGACATGGCCGCCGGCGACACTCGGCTCGACGCCATGGGCGATTGCGTTTTCGACCAGTGGCTGCAACAGCATGGGCGGCAATTCCCTCTTGCGCAGAACATCCGGCAGGTCCAGCGCAAAGCTCAAGCGCGCGCCCATGCGCACCGACATCAGGCCAAGATAAGCTTCGAGCAGCGCAAACTCCTGCTCCAGTGTCGTGTGCTGGGCACGCGATGCGCTCAGCGTCGCGCGCAGGTAGATGATCAACTGGTCCAGCATGGCTTGCGCCCGTGGCGGATCGAGCGCGATCAAACCCTGTAGATTGGCCAAGGTATTGAACAGCATGTGCGGCTCGATCTGCGCCTGCAGCAATTGCAGCTGCGCCTGCAAGGCCTGGCGTTCAACCGCTTCGGCGCGGGCTTTCTCCAGTGCCGCTTCGGCGCGCGCCTGCGACAACCTGTCGCGGCTGGAGAAGAACATGGTCGCCGCACCAGTCGCGAGCACGGTGAACAATAAGGCGCTGATGCCGCTGTTCCCAGCCAGGTAGTGCAGGATACTGGTCGGTTTCCCCAACAGCCAGGCCGTCAGTTGCGTACCGAGCAAGACGCCCGCGCCCACGCCAAACACCACCACCGGCAGGAAGAACAGCCAGCTGATTCTTTCCTGTCCCCAGAGCAGGAAGCGCGCGCCATCGATCACCAGCCAGGTAATGGTGCCGATGCACATGGAAGCCAGGAGATTGGTCGTGAACCGCTGCCCGCCGCCAAATACAAAGGTGATCAGGACGGCACACAGGAAATTGAAGAGCGCGATGTACATGCCATGCGTGGCAAACCGGCGCAAGGGAAACTGGGAAATTTGAAGAATTGCTTGCATGGCAAGCATTTTCGCCTTAGGGGCGCCTGCCACGCAATCAGTTTGCGACGAAACCGCGCCCCGATGGCGCGAATCGGCCTCAGGCCAGGGCTTCCTTGGCCGCTTCCTCCGGCGTCAGGCCGTCATAGAACAGGTCAGTGAACCACTCGATCTGCTCTTCGATATGGTCCTGGGCCTGCTCCACCGTAGCGCCGCCCTTGACCAGAAAACCTTCCACCTCGATGCACCACTGGATCAGCTCCAGGGTTTCCGGATCGAGTTCTTCTTTCTTTTTTGCCATGTCATCCTCCCGCGTAAAACAAAAAGCCCAACCTGTTACGGCTGGGCTTTTCTTAATTCTGGCTCCCCGACCTGGACTCGAACCAGGGACCTGCGGATTAACAGTCCGTCGCTCTACCGACTGAGCTATCAGGGAAAAGAGGCAATATTATAACTGCCGTTCCGGCTTTTGCAAAGCCTATTTTAGATCACATGCCGAGCGACTTCAAAAGCTCGTCTGCATCGTCCGCGGAGATCGCCTCGGCCGGCGCCGCAGCCGCTTGGGCAGCCTGCTCGCGCTCCAGCAGGGTATCCGGGTCTTCGACTTCAGTCTTCTCGAAGTCGTGCAATTTAATAAACTCCGTGCGGTCAATTGCCAGCTCGAGATAGAAAATATTGTTGCGTTCGGTGAAGAAGGAGACGCGGCGCATTTCCGGACGGTCCAGCGGGGTATCCACGCTCAGCGTCACCTGCTTGTTCAGCACCAGCATCTTCGGCTGGTTCTGGGTAATGTTGGTATGCAGCTCGCTGCGCACCTTGCCGGTGAAGTCGCCGACGATCTGGTTCATCAGCTCGCCCATGATGTTCGCCACTTCGTCGGAAGTGAAGGAACTGGCCAGTTCGGACTTCGGCATGCCCATGCTGAGCATGTAGCGCTCGTAGATCTCCATCGCAGCTTCGGCCGAGAAATTCAGCACAACCAGGCCGGTGAAGCCGCCATCGAACAGCACGAAGCAGCCAATATCAGGTTTCAGTCCGACCTTGGTAATACGCTGCACCATGGCCGAGTAGGTAATCCGGCTTTGCGACGCCACGTTCAGCACGCGGGTAACCGACGAGCACAGGGTGGTCAGCAGGTCCTCGGTGCCGTACACCACCCGTTCTTCTTTTGTAATCATTATTCAAATGCTCCGGATTAAATCTAATGGATAACTTGAAGAATAACTGATTCCACCCCAAAAGCAAAAAAGCTTATATTCAGTTTGGCAACATTCAGTCTCATCCTTGCAATATCCAGCTGGCACGGCCCTGCCCATCCAGCTGCAGGGAACGCCGTTCGCCGCCGTAGCGCACAGCGACGCGATCGCCAGCCTTGCCGCGCAATGCCAGCTTTTTCAGGCGCCCGCCCGACCACTCGACATCGGCCTCGTTCCCGCCGCGCGCGCGGATGCCATGCATGGCGCCATCCGGCCACGCCTTCGGCAGCGCAGGCAGCACGTGGATCTCATCGCCCCAGGATTGCAGCACCATTTCGATAATTCCGGCTGCGCCGCCGAAATTGCCGTCGATCTGGAATGGCGGATGGGCGTCGAACATGTTCGGATAGGTGCGCTCAGGGCCCAACAAGCCAAGCAGGATGGCGTGCGCCCGGTCGCCCTCCCCCATGCGCGCCCACAGCGCCAGCCGCCACGCCGTGGCCCAGCCGGTCGACTTGTCGCCGCGTGTGTTGAGCGTCACTTTGGCCGCCCGCACCAATTCCGGGGTATCGCGCACATTGGCCTGGCTTGAGGGATAGATGGCGTACAGGTGTGAAACGTGCCGGTGCTGCTGTTCAGGCGCGCCGGCATCCCAGTCTTCCAGCCATTCCTGGAACTGCCCCTGCGCACCAATGCGGTCTGCCGGCAGGCGCGCAAGGGTCGCCTCCAGCACGCGCCGCAACCCGTCGTCGCCATCCTTCAACAAAGCTTGGGCGGCCAGCGTATTGCGGAACAGGTCGCGCAGGATCTGGCGATCCATGGCAGGGCCGGCGCAGATTGCCACGCCCTGGTGATGCTGGTTTTCCGGAGAAATCGACGGCGATGTCACCAGGCCGCGCCCCTGCGGATCCTCGACCAGCGTGTCGATAAAGAACTCGCATGCCCCTTTTAACAATGGATAGAGCCGGCGCAGCCACGCTTCATCGCGCGAATAATCGTAGTGGTCCCACAAGGTATTGCATAGCCATGCGCCACCAGTTGGCCAGATACCCCATAGCGGCCCATCGATCGGGGCGCTGCCGCGCCACAGGTCCGTGTTGTGGTGTGCGACCCAGCCGCGTGCGCCATAAGCCTTGCGCGCCGTGACAGCGCCGGTGACTGCCAGGCCCTCGACCATGCGCAGCACCGGCTCAACGCATTCACCCAGGTTCGCCGGCCCGGCCGGCCAATAATTCATTTGGGTATTGATGTTGATCGTGTACTTCCCGCCCCATGGCGGATTGGTGCCCTCGTTCCACATTCCCTGCAAGTTGGCCGGCTGGCTGCCGGGGCGTGAGCAGGACAGCAGCAGGTAGCGTGCGTACTGCACGTAGAGTGCCGCAAGCGTAGGCTCGGGCTGCGATTCGGCAGTGGCAATGCGCTCGTTCGTAGGCCGCACATCCTGACCTTTGCCCAATCGGATCGAAAAGCGGCGATACAGGGAGCGATGTGCAGCCAGGTGTTCGGCCAATAAACGCGCATAAGGCTTGCCGGCTGCTGCGGCGCAGTCGCTGCGCACGCGCGCCACCGGGTCGCCGCTGGTGTCAGCGAAATCAACATAGCTGGTGGCGGCAGCAACCAGTAGCGTCACTGTGCGCGCGCCGCGCACCTGCAAACGATCGCCTGCCACGGCCACTTTGCCGTCGGCAAGCGCCTGAACCCTGACCGCATAGCGCAGCGCTGCAGGGATGTCGGAAGATTCGAGGTTGCGTCCTTCGATCAGCAGCGCGCCGGCGCCATCCGGGCCAAGAGCCAGCGTATCCGGGCGCGCCGATTCGTCCAGTGATTCGCTCAGCTTCGCAGGCGCTTGTGTAGTTCCATAATTGGCCTGGCGCGGATGACGGTATCCAAGGTCAAAATCCAATACGCCATGCGAAGCAGTCAGCCGCACCACGATCACCTGGTCCGGAGCGCTGGCAAATACTTCCCGTGTGTAGCGCGCCTTGCCTGCTGCGTAGCTGGTGCGGGCCACGGCAGAATCCAGGTTGAGTGCGCGGCGGTAGTCCGAAGGGGATTCGGGTGCTCCTATAAAATCGATCAACAAATCCCCTGCAGAACTGTAAGGCATCTGCTGGTGTGAAATCATGGTGCTGCCGCACAGGTCGTGGGCTTCCTTGAACCTGCCCTGTTCGATCAAGGCGCGTACTTGCGGCAGCGCTGCCAGCGCCCCTGGCATGTTGGGGTCGTAGGGACCTCCGGCAAACAGGGTGTCTTCATTGAGCTGCAAGCGTTCCTGCCCAACGCGCCCATAGACCATGGCACCAAGCCTTCCGTTACCCACCGGCAGCGCCTCCACCCAGGGTCCGGCAGGACGGTCATACCAAAGCTCCAGGTCTTCTCGCTTGCCGCGTGCTGTGGCCTTGACTGCGGCCCCAGTGAGCCCCGGAAATGCCGCCGCCAGCCCAAGAGACACCATCAGGTTCCGCCGCCTTGCGTTCACGCCCATCCTGCCTCCGTTCTTGTTTGAGTGGGCAAATTATCCTCGTGCCTGGCGGCGGCCGAGCTATAACTTATTTAACGCGAGCTATGCCTGCTACCAGTGTTGGCAGTATGCTATTGTTGCCCCATGAGAAAAATCTGGATCGCCCTGTTACTGCTAGCCGCCCTGCCCGCCAAAGCCGACCGGGCTGCCGATCTTGACCGTCTCGCCACGCGCTATCATGCCCTCGGCCAACTCGATGGAGCAGTGCTGGTCGCCGACCACGGCAAGGTTGTCTACCAGCGCGCCTTTGGCCTTGCCAACCGTGAATGGCAAATCCCGCACAGCACCGACACCGCCTTCCGCATCGCCTCGCTGACCAAGCAATTCACCGCTACCCTGGTCATGCAACTGGCAGAGCAAGGCAAGTTGCGGCTGGACGAGCCGATCGGCAAATACGTGCCAGAACTAAGTCCGGAAATTGGCTATCGCGTCACGCTGCACCATTTGCTGAATCACACATCCGGCATCGTCGACTACGCGAACTACCCGGGCTTCTGGGCCAACCGGCTTGGTGAAAAAGTGCCCAAGGCGGACTTCCTCGCCATCATGAACCGCCCGCTGGAATTCGAACCGGGCAGCCAGGGACACTACAGCAGCTCCAATTACACCCTGCTTGGCTGGGTCATCGAACAACAGACCGGCAAGAGCTACAGCGAAGCCCTGGACAGCATGATCCTGCGCCCGCTTGGCATGCGGCGTACCGCATACGACGCGCCGGACCGCGTCTTTCCCCGCAAGGCTTCCGGCTATGTGCGCGTACTCGGCGAATACCGGCCGGCCGATCCGTTATGGGTCCCCAACGTCGGCGCCGGCGGGGGCGTAGCCAGCACCGTCGGCGATTTCTTCAAGCTTGATCGTGCGCTGGCCGGCAACGCGCTGCTCAAGCCCGAATCGAAGCGCCTGATGTTCACCGCCTACGTCAAGGACGATGTGTGGGGCGACCTTGGCTACGGCTACGGCTGGCTGGTGGGAACGCGCACCATTGCGGGCAAACCGCGCCTGGTGCACGAGCATGGCGGCAATGCCAACGGTTTCCGCACGCTGGTCACGCGCTATCCGGAAGACGGCAAGCTGGTGGTCATCTTCCTCAACGAAGGCAATGGCAACAAGGGGCCCGAGATTTACAGCATGCGCCGAGATTTCACCGACGCCTTATACGGGCAGCCAGTTGCGCTCCCCAAGCCCGCATTGCACGACTTGCTGGCTGCTGAAATTCGCCGTATCGGCGACGAGGCCGCGCTTGCGCGTTTCGACGCACTTCTTGCGCAAAGCGGCCAACCAGGGAATGGCGATGGCCTGAATCGGCTCGCCTACCAATATGCCGAAGCCGGCCACGCCTCCACCGGAATCGCAGTCCTGAAAAAGGCAAGCGCCCTATTCCCTCAGGATGGAAATTTGCATGACTCGATGGGCGAGCTCTACCTGCAACTGGGAGAAAAGGAGAAGTCGCGTGCCGCCTACCAGCGCGCCTCGGAACTGGCTCCAGGCAATGGCAAGTAAGCGGCGGCTGGTTACGACAGCGGTATTTCCATCTGTTATTTCAGCGGCCACGGCACCAGGTGGATCTGCTTGCCCTTGACCTGCCAGTCAAGGATCAGGGCCCCGGTGGGAAAGCGCAAGTACATCACGCCGCCCGGAGTTGGCCGAGATACTGGTGCGCCACGGCGAGATCCGCGTTCGCGGCGTATTCGAAAGCGTTCCGCGCCTTCTTCCAGCGCGATCACGCTAAGGTTGTGGGTAGCCCGATCGCTCCTTGAATCCCCACTTCTTGCGTGATGCGGTTTCGCTCAATGCGCCACCTGGCAGCACTGCCTTCATGACGGACAACGTTTTGGCGGGCGCCTCCCAGTTCAGTTCTCCGCGCAATGCAGAAACCTGGAACTCGCAGTGCTGTTCGAAGCGCGCGTGCAATGCGACCAGCGTATCGCCTGAATAGACGGCCTTGTCCACGGCAAACCAGCCGCCTGACCTATTGCACCCCACCCCATTGGCATCCCAGTTCAAGCCGCCGAAAGCCGTGTTTTGGAAGGGGAAGCGCATTACCCTGTCGTACAAGCCAACCTGGAATTTTTTCACGCCAACCATGGCCTGGAAGTCGCCGCTCCAGTAACCCACGCTCTTGTTCGTCGATTCGGCGGAGAGGCTGAAGTAGGCCTCGATACCAATCCACGGTGTCGAGCTGGCCATGAACTTGGTATCCTGGGCCGTCATCAGCCAGGTTTTGCCGCCGCCAATTGGATCGCCCGCGTCAGATTGCACGTACAGGTAATTGCCACTTGCTGGCAGTGTCGCCACCGGTGCACGCCACAGGTCCGCAGGAATAGGTGCTGGCCCGGCCGGCTGCTGCGTATCGTAAGCCGACCAGCGGATCTCCCCGCGCATCGCGCCGGCTCCGTTATCGCAATGCTGTTCAAATCGCATCAGCAATTCAACCAGCTGGCTGCCCGAATAAACGGCCTTATCGATCACCACGCCGGAGGTAGCGGTGTTGCAGCCGCGCCCATCCCCACCCCAGCTGAAATAGCCGCGCGCAGGATTGCTGAATTCCGTATTCTCCAACCCAGCGTAGTAGCCAGCCAGGATCTGGCTGGCATTGCTCATCGTGGCGAAGCTGCCACTCCAGCGCTCGTCTCCATTCACGCTCACGCTCACCTTGTTGCGATCGGCGCTGACGGTGATCATGCTATCCAATGGCGTGTACAGGTAGGCAGGCGCGGCGCCGAGGAAGTCGCTCCTGTCGCTTTCCAGGTAAATGTAGTTCCCTGCCGTAGGCAAATAGTTCGTGGCCGGGCGCCAGAACAATGCGGGGACAAGCTGCGATGGGCCGGGGAAGTTGTCCGGCTGGTCCGCACGCCAGTGCAATTGACCGCGCAGCAGCCCTTTTCCATTGCCCATCGAATTGATGCTCAACGCTTCGAGGCGCAGGTCCAGCGCAACGATCTTCCCGCCAACGTAGCTGATGTTGTCGATGACGACCCATCCCAGCGGGTCGAAGTAACCATAATGGTCCAGGGCGATCGTGAAGGCTCCCTTGCTCAACGATGCGTAATCGCCCGGCGCAAACTGCGCCTGGCCCGGCTTAGGCATCAAGGTTCCCGACCAATTGTGCACGCCATGGACGTTAAAGGACAGGCGGTTGTCCTGAACGCCAACATCGAAGCTTGCGTTTGCATTGGTTTGCAGGTCGATCAGCCCATTCGCCAGCGAATCTCCTATATCGCCCTGCATGTACAAGTAATTGCCGCTGGCCGGCAGCGAAGCGGCCGGTGCACGCCAGGATCCCACCGCCGTATTGGCAGCAGGCGGCAAATCCATCAGCGCCGGATCCTTCCAATGGATCACGCCGCGCAAGGCGGCCGCGCGCCCTTCGCAATGCTGCTCGAATCGCAGGTCGAGCGCTGTCACCCTGTAATTGGCAACCGTGACCGAATCGACGACGAACCATCCCGTAGATCTGCTGCAGCCACGGCCGGCTCCAGTCCAGCTCACGCCCCCCTTCACCGGGTTATTGAAGCGAGAGCCGTGTACCGCAGGGTAGTAGCCCGGCTGCAGGTCAGTTGCCGCGTCCATTGCGCGCAATTCGCCCGACCAGATTTCATTGCCCTCAACAGAAATAACCAGATCGTTGGTTGCGCCATACACCTTGATGTTCGCGCTGCGCTGGTCGTAGCGATAGGTCTTGCCCAGGCCGACGTAGTCGCCCTCTTCGCTCTCGAAATACGCGTAGTTGCCGACGGTGTTTCCCAGGTCTGCCGGACGCCATAAGTTGGCTGGCGCTGGCAAGACCGGAGTTGGAGGCTTGGTGGTGTCATCCGCATAGTAGGTGATTTCGCCGCGCAGAGCCGCGGCCGTGCCATTGCAGTGGCGCTCAAACCGCACTTTGATTTCGGTCACCCGCGGGCCCTGGTATTTCACGTTATCGACGGCAAACCAGCCGTAAGAACTCGAGCAAGCCCGCCCCTCGCCGAACCAGGCAAGTCCACTGCGGCCCCAGTCCTGGCCTTCTTCATAGCGCGGCGCGTTGGCAACCATGCCGGTCGTGATCAAGGTTTGCTCAGGTCCGCCGGTCTGGAATACCCCCGTCCAGGTTTCATCACCCTCGACTCGCACCACCAGCTGATTGCGTTCGTTGGTCACCGAGATTTTGGCGTCGGACAAGTTGTACGAATAGTTCTTCCCCAGGCCAATTGCATCGCCACTATCGCTTTGCAGGGTGACCTTGGTCAGACGCACTTCCGCAGGGGGCGGGGTGACGGGCGGAGGGGTTGGCACTCCCGTGCCGCTGCCGCTACCGGGCGCGGCAGAGCCGCCACCACCGCCACCACAGGCACTTAACAGGAGAAAGTAACAACAAACCAGAAAACGCTGCAGATAAGCCACGGAAAAAATATTGCAAAATGAGTAAGGCCGTTATCTTGCAACAAATTCTGCCGGAAAGCAAAGCAAAAAGCCTGGCCCGAGCAAGTCAGGCCAGGCTTTGGAGGCGCAAAGGACCAGTTGGGGACTTATGCGCGGCGACGGGTACGTGCCAGCGCCAGCAGTCCCAGGCCAAACAGAGCCATCGATGCAGGCTCAGGTACCTGGACGTTCGCAGCGACGGTGCCAACGTTGTTCCATGCATCGGAATCCCAATAGAACATGTTCAGCTTGCCGCCAGCGTTTGCGAGACCATCGAAACGAGTACCGATCACAAAATAGTTACCCGCACTTGGAGTACCGGTACCGATCTGGCCAACCAGCGAGCCGATCAGCGCATTGAATGCGCTGCCATCAGGATTCTGGACCTGCATGTTCCAGCCAGCCTTGCCGTTGGCGTCCGAGAAATAACCCGAAGCGCCGCCGGAAAAGTTCCACAACTGCGATGGATTGACCCAGATCGAGAAATGCTGTCCGGCTTCCAGGGAAATGCCGGTAGCGTGCGTCACGCCACCGGACAGGCTGTAGTCTTTGGCATTCACCGAGACCACGCCTGCCTGGGCCAGCCCGGCAATGGCAAATGCAGCGACAAAACCAATAGCGCGCAGTACTTTTTGGACTTTCATTCAATCTTTCCTAGATTTATTGTTGGAACCGGGTGTTTAAGCAAAAACAATGCCAGTTTCCACATGTCATCAAAAAATGAATGAAATTAAGTACTTATACCAGAAGCAAATAAAGTTGCCTTGGAGACTGTAAAGTTTTCCGACACTTGACGCTCTACTCCTTTGAAGCCGTGAGTTTCGATCCATCCTTGAATACGATCATCTCTGGCTCCCAAACCAACTTATATTTATCCTCGCCAAGTTCGGCGAATTTGCGGTCTTTGTTGTTCCCTAGCGAAAAGCTGACTGAACGCTGGCCCGCCCAGGTCACTGACTTCCCCGCAGGTATTGTCGTGTCGTTCGAAATGACAAAGCCGGAAATTTCTTCGCCAAAAAGGTCTTTGATTGACACATAGCCTTTTACTCCGGCGACATCTTTGCCCGTGTTGTTCTTGTATCCGAATTTCACGCGCAGATTCTCATCAATTACCATGCCGCTGTATCCCCGCTCCGAAGCGAGTTCTTTCGATACCAGCGTGACGGTAATTGCTTCACGCATTTGCTTCTGCGCCGCTTCCCGCTCCGCCTGCAGCTTAGCTTTCAACGCCTGCTGCTTAGCCTCTTCGATCGCAGCATCCGCTTTGAACCTGCGTTGCTCCTCAATGGCCTTGCCGATTGTCATCCCCTCCGGAATCCCAGGGCCTTCCTTGCCTCCAAACAGCCCGCCAAGTTTTGCTGCAACGGTATGCCGCATGATGTAGCCGAATGCCAGTTCGCGCTCCTCCGCAGAGAGCTTCTCCATCGCGGGCTTGATCGAATCCATTTGCGCGAGTTCACGCGGTAGTGGCGTATCCTTCGCGCCGTTGCAGGCGGTCAAAAGTAAAAAAGACAGCAAAACGAGCATGACACGCATATTCTTCCCCATATGATGAAAATCCAACATCGTTAGCTGAAGATTAACATTGTCCTAGAGGAAAAGGCAAATCACGAAAGCAATAACTCGCCTGCCGCTGATTTACTTGGAAAGATCCCGGTACTTGACGACATTTGGCGTAAACAGCCAAACCTTTCGATTTGCCAAGCGCATTTCAGCGCCCAGGAGATCGACTGGAACGTCATAGACCTTCCAGGTTTTCCCGGCATCGAGACTAAAGTGGATTTGTTCCGCAAAACTACGCCCGATCAAGGACTTTGCATCCCAGGTCCGAATGGCGATAACGCCATCCGACGACTCAAAATCGGAAATCATCACCCCACTTGCCTGCCAGATCAATTTGGCCGACGCAGGATTGGCAGCGGACGGGACGAAAAAGATACCAAAATGGTTCGGCGGTATCGCATCGTTGGCAGCATTAAGGCGCACCAGGTACCCACCTTCAAATTCCAGGACCTTCCCGTCATAGCGGGGGCTCCAATCCCGCGTGCTGATACCTGTCTTGAGTTCTTCGAACTTATTCTCAAGTGGCTTAAGGCGAGAAAGCGTAACGATTTCCCCCGGCTCCCTTTCCAGGCTAACGAAAGCGTCGTTCGCAAACGAAACCGCACTTGGATCGTGCATGCCCTCCCATTTCTCGGTCAACAGAGCCCACGACTTACCCCCGTCGGTGGTGGCGTGGATCGCCATATCCGTCCACACGTCATTAGTCAGTTTGGTGGACATTAAAAAGTAGCTCGATGCGGACTTGGGAATCAGCCTGCACCACGTTCCAAGATCGCTACAGGAAACCGGGCTGTTTATCCGGGTCCAGCTTTTCCCTTTATCACTGCTGGAAACGAAGTCTGATGGGCCAGGGTTGAGATTTCCGGGAGTGAAGTTGTCGCGCTCTGCAATTATCGTCTGTTCGATTACCAACAGCGGGCGGAGCACTTCGCTGGTCGCAACGAAAGATATTTCCGAACAAGTCCCTTTGTTTTCAGGCTGGCATGACAGGACAGGATTGCGGCAAATCGGATTTCCCAGCCAACGCATGTTGAGGCCGATAAGCACGGAATTACCCTGGACAAAAGGACGAACAAGCTCATGCGCACGACGCTCTGCGTACATGGATTCCGAAATCGTTGCGAATGCTGAAGCGGGAAGCCCCTGCGCCTCAACCAGCTTCTTCATCTGCGCCAAAGTGACGTTCTCGCAACCCGCATATTCCCTGGTAAAGTGGGGGAATTGGTATGCTTGCGCCCACAAGCCCGCTTCGCCGGCCATTGAATATGATGAGACCAGCATGCAAAAGGCAGCTATTCCAGCGTAGAATTTTTTCATGAGATTTCGATCAAGGCTTATCTGATTCGGAAGTACAAAGCAAAAAGCCCAACCGGTTAAGGCTGGGCTTTTCTGTATTCTGGCTCCCCGACCTGGACTCGAACCAGGGACCTGCGGATTAACAGTCCGTCGCTCTACCGACTGAGCTATCAGGGATCATTCTCTGACCGCGTTGCGATCAGAGAGCAGCATATTAAAGGACCTTGGCGATGGCGTCAACTACCACATCAATATTCTTCGAATTCAGCGCTGCAACGCAGATACGGCCGGTATCCACGGCGTAGATCGACTGTTCGCGCAGTTTGCCCACTTGCTCCTTGGTCAGGCCGGAGTAAGAGAACATGCCAACCTGCTCACGCACGAAATCGAAATCGTGGCCAGGCGCCTTGACCTTCAGCTTCTGCACGAAAGCTTCGCGCATTTCCTTGATGCGCACGCGCATGCCGGCCAGCTCGTCTTCCCACATCTGGCGCAGCTCTGGGGTAGCCAGGGCGGTTGCAACGACCTTGCCGCCGTGGACCGGTGGGTTGGAGTAGTTGGTACGCACCACGCGCTTCAGTTGCGACAGCAGGCGCGAAGCCTCTTCGGCGGAAGCCGCCACCACGCTCAGGGCGCCGACGCGCTCGCCGTACAGCGAGAAGGATTTGGAGAAGGAGTTCGACACCAGCAGCGCCACGCCGGTAGCGGCGAAGCGGCGCACCACAGCGCCATCTTCCGCGATGCCGGCGCCGAAGCCCTGGTAAGCCATGTCCAGGAACGGTACCAGTCCGCCGGCGACAACAGCAGCGATCACTTCATCCCACTGGGACTGGGTCAGGTCGGCGCCGGTCGGGTTGTGGCAGCAAGCATGCAGCACGACGATGGAGCCGCGTGGCATGGCCTTCAGCGCAGCCAGCATGGCGGCAAAGTTCACGCCATGGGTGGTTTCGTCGTAGTAGGCGTAATTGTTGACTTTGAAGCCGGCGCTTTCGAACAGCGCGCGGTGGTTTTCCCAGCTTGGGTTGCTGATGAACACCTCGGAATCAGGCGAGAAGCGCTTCAGGAAGTCGGCGCCGAGTTTCAGCGCACCGGTGCCGCCCAGTGCCTGCACGGTCACAGCACGTTTCTCTTGAATTACGGCGCTGTCGGCACCAAATACCAGCTCTTGCACAGCCTTATCGTAAGCGGCCAGGCCTTCGATCGGCAGGTAGGTACGTGGGGCGTGCTGTTCGATCAGGATCGCTTCCGCTTTTTCCACGCACTTCAGCAGCGGCACTTTGCCATTGTCGTCATAATAGACGCCTACGCCCAGGTTAATTTTGGCCGGGTTAGTGTCTGCGTTAAAGGCTTCGGTGATGCCGAGGATCGGGTCGCGCGGGGCCATCTCGATGGCGCTGAAAACGGAAGAATTCGTCATGGTCAGATTGGTAACGTTTTGGGGCGGGCAGATGCAAGAACAAGCCGGCACCCGAACAAAATCCGGTCAGGGCCGCCGACAATCGCATATTCTATCAAAGGTCTGCATTAATGTCTGATTCGCAAAATACGAGTGCTCCGGCGCCGCAGGTGGTCACCTTCCCGGATTCGCCTTACCGGCTGCACCAGCCCTTCCCTCCCGCCGGCGACCAGCCGACCGCCATTGACGGCCTGTGCGAGGGGATCGAAGACGGTTTGTCCTTCCAGACCCTGCTTGGCGTGACCGGTTCCGGCAAGACTTACACCATGGCCAATGTGATCGCGCGCATGGGCCGCCCGGCCATCGTATTCGCGCCGAACAAGACTCTGGCGGCGCAGCTGTATTCCGAATTCCGTGAGTTCTTCCCGGAAAATGCGGTCGAGTACTTCGTGTCGTACTACGATTACTACCAGCCGGAAGCCTACGTGCCGCAGCGTGACCTGTTCATTGAGAAGGATTCGTCGATCAATGAGCATATCGAGCAAATGCGCCTGTCCTGCACCAAGTCGCTGATGGAGCGGCGCGACGTGGTGATCGTGGCGACCGTGTCGGCCATCTATGGTATCGGTAACCCGAACGAATACCACCAGATGATCCTGACGCTGCGCGCCAAGGACCGCGTGTCGCAGCGCGACATCATCGCCCGCCTGATCCAGATGCAGTACACGCGCAATGAGATGGACTTCGGCCGCGGCACCTTCCGCGTGCGCGGCGACACCATCGACATCTTCCCGGCAGAACACGCCGACCTGGCGGTGCGCCTTGAAATGTTCGACGATGAACTGGAGTCGATCCAGTTGTTCGACCCGCTGACCGGCAAGGTCAAACAGAAGATCCCGCGCTTCACCGTTTACCCGGGTTCGCACTATGTGACGCCGCGCGCCACCGTGCTGCGTGCGATCGAGACCATCAAGGAAGAGCTGCGCGAACGCTTGGAATTCTTCCGCCGCGAGAACAAGCTGATCGAAGAACAGCGCCTTGAACAGCGCACCCGCTTCGACCTGGAGATGATGTCGGAAGTCGGCTTCACCAAGGGCATCGAGAACTACTCGCGCCACCTGTCCGGCGCCAAGCCGGGCGAACCGCCGCCAACCCTGGTCGATTACCTGCCACGCGATGCGCTGATGTTCCTGGACGAGTCGCACGTGCTGATCGGCCAGCTCTCGGCCATGTACAACGGCGACCGTTCGCGCAAGACCAACCTGGTGGATTACGGCTTCCGCCTGCCGTCGGCGCTGGACAACCGGCCGCTGAAGTTCGAGGAGTTCGAGTCGAAAATGCGGCAGACGATTTTCGTCTCCGCCACCCCGGCCGAATACGAGAAAAAGAACGCCGGCGCTGTGGTTGAGCAGGTGGTGCGCCCGACCGGCCTGGTCGACCCGCAGGTGATCGTGCGCCCCGCCCGCACCCAGGTTGATGACCTGCTGGGCGAGATCAACGACCGCATCGAAAAAAACGAGCGCGTGCTGGTGACCACGCTGACCAAGCGCATGGCCGAGCAATTGACCGAATACCTGGGCGACCACGGCATCAAGGTGCGCTACCTGCACAGCGATGTGGATACCGTGGAGCGCGTGGAAATCCTGCGCGACCTGCGCATTGGCACTTTCGACGTGCTGGTGGGGATTAACCTGCTGCGCGAGGGCCTGGACTTGCCTGAAGTGTCGCTGGTGGCGATCCTCGATGCGGACAAGGAAGGCTTCCTGCGTTCCGAGCGTTCACTGATCCAGACTATCGGCCGTGCGGCGCGTAACCTGAACGGCGTGGCCCTGCTGTATGCGGACACGATCACCGACTCGATGAAGCGCGCGATCGATGAGACCGAACGTCGCCGGGCCAAACAGATTGCCTACAACGAGAAGATGGGCATTGTGCCGCGCGGCGTGAAGAAGATCATCAAGGACATGATCGACGGCGTCTACAGCGCGGCGGCACGCGAGCAGCTTGAAGTGGCCGAGGAAGCGGCGAAGTATGAAGCGATGAGCGAGAAGCAGATCAGCAAGGAGATCAAGCGGCTCGAGAAACTCATGCTCGATCATGCGAAGAACCTGGAGTTCGAGAAAGCGGCACAGGTGCGGGATCAGTTGCACCATCTCAAAGAGCAGCTATTCGGCGCCCCTGGTGCGGATGCGCTTTAAAACCGGTAAACCTGGGTCTGACCCGCAGGGTCAGACCCAGTCTGCGCAGCGGCCTGGGGTTTCGGTTGTGCGCCGTTGCTCTTCGTCGAAAGTCAAAAGCCTCGACCCTCCCCGTGGCAATGAGACCGTTGGGGGTCTGACCCTGCGGGTCAGACCCGGATTTACCGGGTTCTAGGAAGGCTGCTTAACGATCCGCAAATAAGGCTTAGGCGCCTTCCACCCGCCCGGGAACAGGTTCTTGGCATCATCATCGCTGACCGAAGCAGCGATAATCACATCCTCCCCATGCTTCCAGTTCACCGGCGTCGCCACCTTGTGCTTGGCCGTCAGCTGGATCGAATCCAGCACGCGCAGGATCTCGTCGAAGTTGCGGCCACTGGTCATAGGATAAGTCATCATCAGCTTGATCTTCTTGTCCGGGCCGATGATGAATACCGACCGCACGGTGGCATTAGTAGCAGCAGTACGGCCTTCCGAAGTGCCCGGCTCCTCGGCAGGCAGCATGTTGTACAGTTTTGCAACCTGCAGGTCCGTGTCGCCAATCATCGGATAGTTCACCTTGGCCCCTTGCGTTTCCTCAATGTCGCTGGCCCACTTGCTGTGGTTCTCGACCGGGTCGATCGACAGGCCGATGATCTTGGTATTCCGCTTGGTGAACTCCGGTTCGATCTTGGCCATGTAGCCCAGCTCAGTGGTGCAAACGGGCGTGAAATCCTTCGGATGCGAGAACAGGACAGCCCACTGGTCGCCAATCCACTCATGGAAATCGATCGGGCCTTTGGTGGTCTGTGCCTTGAAATTTGGTGCGGTATCGTTGATGCGCAGGGACATGACAGCTCCTTTAATGATTGGCATGGCGGGATCATTATCGTGCCACGCCGTCATTATCAAAGCAACATGTTTAGTCGAGAAGTTTGCCCAGCAAGGAGACGCCATCACCGATCAAATCGATGACGTCCATTCCCGTCGCCATGCCATCGACGACGTCGGCGGCGCTGCCACCCTGAGCCTGAGGTCGCGGCGAGGGGTACTGGGCCAGGCGCTTGCGTGCATCTTCCATGCGCGCTAGTTCCGCATCGCGCTGGGCGACCGCTTCAGGTGCCAGCCTGGCCTCGGCCGGCAAATCAGCGCCGCAATACAGGCAGCGCGCCACGCTGCGATTCAAAACACCACGGTTGCAGCCAGTGCAGCGGAACTTCGGCTCAAGTTGTTTCATGCGGGCATCTTATCATGCACCAGCACCGCGCCAACCAGGTCGCCCTGCGACACCAGCGACGAGCGCCCTTGCGCATCCAGCGCGAACAAGCCGCGGCCATTGCTATAGACGATGGTGCCGTTCGGGGTCATGTCAAATGAGCTCACATTGCTGGCCACCACGGCTTCTCCACCGCTGCGCGTGCGGCGCACCAGCTGCCACGACGATGGCACCAGCGAAGGAATGCCGCCAATGCTCGCTTCCCGGCGCAACGCGCGTTCCGCATCGATGCGCTTGCCCTGCAAGACGATGTCCTTCATGTCGGCCTGCATCGGCATGCCGCTCGCGCCAGTCAGCGGCTTGCGCGAGTACATCAGCGAGAAGAAATTCAGGTAATGGAACACTGCGCGCAGCAGGCGGAATGGGAAGAACAGCGTATCGAGTACCACATTCCCCGCGTTGTATTGCGGTGGTTCATAAGGACGGCGGATGAAGAATAGCGAGCCGTCCGGCGCGACACGCGGGGACAGGAAATCGTAGCGCGGATCTTCCAGCACCGGCGTAATGCGGCCGGTTGCAGTATTCAGTTCCTGCAGCGTCACATGTCCCGTCGCGGCCCAGCCGCCGTGCTGGTCTCGCCCAATCGCCGCGGATTGATAGATCACCCTGGACTCTTCGCCGGGTACCGGCGCAGGAGAGGAATCGATGGTGTCGCCGCCTGTGAGTTCGCGCAGGCCGTCGCCATTGCTCCGCATGGTGGCGATATGGCTGACGCCACCGCGTGCATGCAGCGTGCAAACGATCGTCTCTCCCGATGGCGACAGGCACAGGTCATCGAGCTGCAATTGCTGGCGATGCAGCAGGCGTTCTTCATGCCCGCTGGCGATGTCGTAAGAGAACAGGCCGCCCATGCCATGGTCAGCCTGGAAGTACAGCAGCTTGCCCTCACCCGCAAACAGTGCAGACGAGATCAGGAAAGGATCGGTGTGGCGATCGAAGTCACGGTAGTTCCCTTGTGCCGCAACGCCAAAGGCGGTGTCCTTTTTCCATGCATTCTTTTCGCGGCTGCGCTCGGCGCGGTCCATCGCCTGCTGCGCATATGGGCTGCTGATCTCCTGCACGGCACCATAGCTGCCCTGAATGAACAGTTTGCCGTTGGAGACCCAGCCGATTTGCACCGGCGGCGCATTGCCGCCCATGGCTTGCGCCGGTGCCTGGCCTTGCGTGCCGACTGGCTGCACATACTGGTTGGTCGATTTATAGAACAGCACCACCAACAGCACAACGATTCCCAATATGATCAGGACATGCATGGATCACCTTCACTGTAGAGCCGCAGTGCGGCAAATTCGGATGATTATATTGCCATTGCCTGTCAGAAAAAGTCACGGAAAATCACTGTAGTTCGAAGGTGACTGTCCTGATCTTCCCCCCGCCAAGCAGCTCGAGCTTCACTTCCCTGCCCGCCTTGCGCGCCAGCTCTTGCAGTTCTCCAGGAGCCACATTGAAGTCGCGCAGCGAAATGAAACGTCCCAGCCGCAGTGCCGGAAGTTCGAAGATTGGCGAGAAATCATGCTTCTTCAGTTGAGCCTCGAAGATGAATTCTTGCAGCGCCGGGAAGCTCCGGAGGAACTCAAGGTCCTCGAACGTGTACTTCCCTGCCAGATAAAGTGCATTAAGGGCGGCCAGCGAATGGATGGGAGATAAGTCTTCGGTCTTTGCGCATTTGGAAATATTCAGGCTGCGCAGGCTCTTCAACTCACGCAGGGCCGAGATGTCGCCCAGGTTGCGCAAGTGCGCAAGATCCAGTTTTTGCAAGGCCTGCAGGTGCTCGATACCGCGCAAGTCCACCAGGCTGCCTTGGCACAGATACAGGGCGGTAAGCTGCGTCGCCTTTGATAACAGGTGGAGATCCTGCGCGGGACAGTTCCACAGCCCCAACGACCGCAGGTTCGGACACTCCAGCAAAGATGGCGTGAAATAGTCCTTCCATGAAAACGCACACTCCGCCAGTTCCGGCAAGGCGGAGAAGTCGATTTTCTGGCCTTTCACTACCGGCTTGATCGCGTCGCTCAGGCGCAGGTACTTCAGCTCCTTGAGATACTTCAAGCTATCGAAATCCATTTCGCAGACGGCAGTACTGACGGACAGCCGCTTGATCTTGCCGGCCGAACCGGCAAGGACCGACAGGTCAGGAAAATCTCCAGCGAACAGGCACAGTTCATCGAATTCCATCGCCCGGATAGCTGCCTCGTTCGCCTCGTGCATGCCATCGTAGATGGCCAGCACTTGCAGGCCATCCCAATTCAGATAATGTGGTTTCCTCATTGGCACACCTTACTCCTTCACGGGAATTCGGTAGAGACCGGCGGCAATTCGCCCCCAGCTCGTACCAAGGGCGTCGGCAAACTGGTGGTGGTTCTTCACTTGCGCCACCCATTCCAGGCCGGGCGTCACCAGCTCGCGCAGCCTGCTGTTTTCAAGGTTGATGAACTCGTCGAGAGTAAAGAGAACGAGCTTGTCGTTCGACCTTACGTCGAACGGCAACATCGGGTAATACGATCCCTTCCAGTTTTTATCGGCCTGCCAGACCGCTTTTGGCCACGGGAAGGACGAGAGTGTGAGATAGCTGCCATAGTCGTCGATCAAAGCACTGATTCCATCGACCATCTCCCCCCTGGGCCGTATCACGACCGCATCGTTGCCCGCAAGCGAAAAACCTTCTCCGGCAAACACGGCCTGCAACTTTTCTCTCACTAAGGCCTTGACGTCTTCAGACGACCGGGCGCCCCCTGGGCCCGGGTAAGCGGCCATCGGCAGATCGAGCACGGCGGGAATTGGCTGCGCATCAACCGATAGGCGCTCATCAAAATAAGGATGGACGTGGTGCCCGAGCAGTGCTTTCCGTACGTCTTCAGAACGGGCAAACTGACTGAAGAATCCAGCAATGGTACGCGCCACAAGCTCTTCGTCGAAGGTGCCCTTGTCCCAACTATAGGTCTTGAAAACGCCCCGAGGGGACACGTTGCCGGACAAGGGCGATTGAAGCGTCTCCACTGTTAGCGCCGCATCCTGGTCAAAAAAAGCGGGAATGGAAACCAGCACGCTGACGACATCGCCACCGTATCTGTCCTTGTTGATCATTACCGTATGAACCAGGTCTCCCTGCCTGCAGGCATAGACGGATTTCGTCAATGCCTTGAAACCCATCTCCCCAATTCTTACTTTTAACGCCTTCATTTGATCCCTTTGCCTTCCTCTCTGCCCTCCGCAGCCTTCTTATTTGCACCAGAATTCAATTGTCTTCATTTGCAATTGCGAGCAAAGAGTCCCACACATATTCCGCCGCTCCGGCCCCGGGAAACACGACCACGTTACTGCGCATAGACTCCATCGTAATTGACAGGACGCAACCGTCAGGATTGGCCGCCAGGAACTTCTTCAATTCCGATGACGCCCGCCGGTCCATGCCCTTTGTCGGATTGACGTAATACCGTAGCGCCATATCTCGCGCATACCATGTAAAAGGAACGCTGCTCTTGCTCGAAAAGAAGCACAGCAGGTCGCCATATGATGGCTTGATTTGCCGATGGCCTGCCAGTTGCGCGAGCATCCGTCCACGGTCGGCCAGGAATTCGAGCAAAACTGGCGCGGAAGAAAAATCAAGGTCATGTGCACCTCCTGAGCGGGCGAGGAATTGCGCCACGTCCTGCGACAAGGGTCGCTCGTCGCTGACCTCCAGCCCGTATAAACGAACGCGGTCCGCGCCCTGCATTGCCGTGGACAAGCCGGCCAGGCACCCTGTCTGTGCAAGCAGCCGTTCTTCACCACCAGCTCCGGATTCAAGGAGCTCGGCAAACATGGACCCAGTCTGCAGATAACCTGCGCGCAGGTTTTCAAGATAGGTCGAATATTCCATTTATTCGAACAGGACCGGATAGCGCCGGCGCCCCTCAATGAGGATTTCGGCAACCAATGCTTCGGCTTCTCCGTAAGGTTCGCCACCTGCCAGCATGGTTTTTCTAAGGCTGCTACACGTCTGTCCCTTATGCAATTGACGAAGCCCCAGGGGCCAAAGCCACTTCCTGATCAACTCCAGCTTCAGCATGGTCACGGCCTGCCTTTGTTCCAGCATCTCGCCAACCGGCATCAATTTCAAAATTGCCAGCAGAGCCGAGGCACGCCCCGTTGGCCGGACGCTCATTGGAACGGGGTAACCTGTCTTGACCTGCTCACGTTCGAGGAAGGCTGGCGTGAGCCATGTTTCGGCTTCGCTCGCATCAAGCGCCCGGATTGCCAGGCGGATCACGTCCTGCCAAGCTTGCGTGCCCTGTCCCCTCCTCAAGCCGCCGGGCCGTCCCGACAAGAGTTCAGTGAGACGCACATCTTCTTCGTATTGCCAACGTCGCAGGTCGACTGCTGGTGGAATCGGAAGCAGGAAGAATTTCCCAAGCTGCGCAATATAGGCGTGCAATCGGGTCCGGAAATCAGAACACTCGAGTTCATCATCGGGTACAAGGACCACGCGGAACGAAGCATGGGGAAGATCCTCTGCCTCGGCTCCCAGCGCGAGCCGTGTTTCCTCTTCACGGCCAAAGAACTCACAACCGAGAAGCGATCCCGGCACGCGCTCCGGCGGATAACCCAGCTCCTCGACGCTGCGCCTCAACGCCAGGGCCAACTGATCGTTGCCGATGAGGTCCTCGATGGCATCATTGGCCTGCTCACGCAACCGGAACTGCATGCCCCAAGCCATTCCCACTGGCGCCAACAGCATGGCCACGCGCAGCTTCGCCACACGCATGTGCGCCCACAGGACTTGCACTTCCCCGGCAAGGCGCAGGCTTTCGAGTGAGTGTGTATTGAGTCCAAGATACTCGCTGAACTCGAGCAAACGCTCTTTGACAACGATTTGCATCAGCCCCCCCTGACAACCCAGCGTTATTCAAGAAGTGTTGCCATGCCCCCCATCCAGCCCACGATTGTTTCGGGGTCGGGTGAGCTGAGCATCTGGCTTGCGGCGTTAGCCCAAGCCGCCACTGCCGGGTCCGGGGAACGGTGCGCACGGAATATGGCTTCGTCCAGATCCTTGCAATCGGCCTTCTTGCCGGCCAGGAGATCGCAAGCTGCGCTCCCTGCGATCACGTAAAGGGCTGTTACCGCTTTGTCTTTCGCCGGACAGGCTGCGTCAGATGCCAGCGCGAGCAATGCGCTGGCATTACCCGACAGAGCCAGCATCCGGATCTCATCATCGGCCGAGGAACTGTCCGCGATCGCATCCGGTTCGAGATTGCGTTGCACCAGCAATTCCTCGAACTCCTGGCGATGTGCCAGGCAAAAGGTTCGCAGCAGTTCCCCGGTGTCTTCCTGCACACGATCCCATTGCCATTCACCCTCTGGGTTCTTCGCCGCCTGCGCGAGCATTGCGGCCTTCCTGTCCGCTCCTATCTCGCGCAGGAATGCGACGCCATCTTCAATAGAATCAGCATCGTATTCAAGGAATTGGTAAAGGCCTTCCACTTCGGCGATATGCTCGATGCGAAACAGGATGACCGCCATTTTCCCGAGGCGCGGCAAGGAGGCGAAGTCCCGCTGATTCCGGCACCTGATCAGCCTTTCAGCAACTTGCAGGAATGCCCGGCCATCAGCTGCAGCCCAAAGGTCCTCCAACGCTACTGCTTCAGTGATGGTTTTCCTGGTCATACCTTTCCTGTCTGCGTCATGGCTTCTTCATGGCTTCTTTCACGCATTGACGGGCAAAAGCATCCACCAGGGCTTTGCGCTCGTCGCGTTCCAGGCTTACCTGCCCGCTGACACGTCCGTCACGAACGGTGAAGCGCTTCCCGCCGCGAAGCTCATCGTCGGCGCAGGTGACGTTCAAATCAGTGCCAGGGGTTCGCTTGGACCACGCCTTCAGCACCGGCGTCGGGCATTTGTTGGCGAGGAACCAGGCGATGGTGCTGCCGCCGCTGGCCTCCACCACGCCGGCTTCGGCATTGCCTTCGGTTCCCCAATGCTTCAATTGCCAAGGCTCACGCGTTGCGAAGCCATGTTCGGCAAGGTTGTTCGCCGCGCGGTCGGCAAGCGCCTTATATTCGGGCCAGCACTCCATGCTGCGGAAGGCCTGGAGCAATTCTTCCCTGCTTTGCAGCGGAAAGGCCAGCCCCAGCGAAGACGCCGGCCCCTTGAACATCCACTGCCTGGCCACTTTCTGCCATTCGCCATGAACGGCCTCGTAGCCGGTTTCGACGACATTGGTCCATTCCAGGTCCAGGCCCGGCGGCATCGCAATGGCTGAATTGAAGTCCACAGCCTGTCCAGCACCGAACAATTCACTGTCGGCAGCAGCCTCGATCCTGAAGTAGTTGAAGTTGCCCGCCATGCCAGGCTTAAAGCGTCTTGATGAATTCGCGGATGCCGCCCAGCAGCATCTCGATCGACATCGCCGCCAGAATCAGCCCCATCAAGCGCTCAAAGGCAGTCATCACCTGGGTGCCCAGCACCTTCTGCAAGCGCTCGGCGCCCAGGAACACCGCCAGCCACACCACCACAACCGCGGACAGCGCTGCCACGTGCACGATCACTTCGCCGGCGCTCTCGCGCGAGAACAGCAGCACGGTCGCCAGCGCAGAAGGCCCAGCCAGCGCGGGAATCGCCAGCGGCACGATGAACGGTTCACCGCCTTCCTGCCTGCCCAGGACCCCGTCCGGATGCGGGAACACCATGCGGATCGCGATCAGCAGCAGGATCACACTGCCGGCAATGCGCAGCGATGCTTCCGACAGGCTCAGCGCCTTGAGGAAGTGGCTGCCGAAGAACATGAACACCAGCAGGACGACAAAGGCGATCAGGCATTCGCGCACCACGATTTTCGGGCGGCGCTTGGGCGGCACCGTCGCCAGTGCGGAAGCAAAAATGGGAACGTTGCCGAACGGGTCGGTCACCAGCATCAGGAGGATGAAGGTCTGGAAGAAGTCTTGGGTCATGAGTGCGAGTTTACACCACCGGCATGAACGGGCGAAGCGGCAGCGGAACCGCCCTTGCCCAGCTTGCGGTCGCAGGCCTCAACGCTGGCTACGTCCGGCCACAACTCGGGCATGATGCGTTCGCCCAGCTCCTGGCGCAGCTTGAGGTAAGTCCCGCGGTCATTGGCGCGGCAGGCGAACGAGGCGAACTTGTTACGGCCGCGCAGGTCCTGCGGGTGCCGCTGCAGCAAGTCTTCGAAGCCGGCTTTCATCATGCGCCATTCCGGCAAGCCGCGCTGTTCGCGGAACTGGATCGCATCGTTGCCGCTGCCGTCTTCGCGCCAGTAAAGTCGCGCATACATGGCGCCGCCCTCCACTGCCTTGGTGAAGAACACGGCGCGCCGCGCAAACTGGTCGAACTGTACCGCGCTGCCGCCCGAGCGCGGGCTGTAGGCGCGCGACATGGCAAAGTGGATCTGCAGGTCGTTCGGGAAGGCTTGCACCGCGTCAAGGTAGGCGCTGGCGGCGCTGCGGCGCGAACCGGCGCCTTCGAGCTGCAGGCTGATGTTCAGGCTATGCCAAAGCGGGCAAGTGTTGGCCTGTGCCTTCACGTGCTGCAAGCGCGCGATTCCGCGCCCCAGCTGCTCCTGGTAGAACTCCATCGCTTCTTTCTGCAGCTGGCCGACAGCGCCCAGCCGCAGTTGCGAGGCATAGGCACGCCAGTAAATGGCTTCCACCAGGGCCTGCGCCAGCGCGTCGGGCGACTGCTGGCGCCATTGCTCCAGCGTGTTGCGGTCGGCTTCCCACGTCTGCGCCGTGCGGAAGTGGCTGTCGAACTGCGATTCGAAGCCGGCCGGATCGGCCGAGCACGATTCGCGCAGGCTGCGCTCGATGGCATCGAATTTGCGCTCATCCCAGTGCTTTTGCAGCACGGGGAGCCTGGCGGCCTGGGCGCCGCCCGGCTCCGGGGGAGAAACCGCCAGCATCAAAGACAACAGCATCGAAGGAAACATCACAATCCCGGCAACATGCAAAATGATGCCAAGAATTGTATAGGCATTTCCTAATGGAAATATATCGAATTGCCACGAGTTGCTATTTTTTTCGCAATTTGTGGCGGATTCAGTACACTCGCTTCTTTTCCGTTTATTTTCGAAAGTAGATGATGAAGCAATTGATCTCCACCTGCCTTATCGGCGCCAGCCTTGCCCTGGGACTGGCAGGCTGCGACCGCGCCAAGGCGCCAGCCCAAGCTGACGTTCCAGCCATTCCCCTGAAAAAAATCGATACCGTTGTCGGCACCGGCAAGGAAGCCGTCGCCGGCGCAAACGTTGTCGTCAACTACACCGGCTGGATCTACGAGCCGAATTCGCCACAGCAGCACGGTGCGCAGTTCGATTCCTCCATTGGGCGCAGCCCCTTCAGCTTCCCGCTCGGCGCCGGGCAAGTCATTCCTGGCTGGGACCAGGGCGTGCAGGGAATGAAGGTTGGCGGCAAGCGCACCCTGGTCGTGCCTGCCAGCCTGGGCTATGGCAGCAACGGCGTCGGCCCGATTCCGCCGAATTCCAACCTGATCTTCGACGTCGAGTTGCTCGAAGTACGATAAAAAAAGGCGGGAGGACTTTCGTCCTTCCGCCCTTCTCTGAGGCCAGCGCCGGATTACGCGCCGGTCTCGCCTTTCTTGATCCAGGCTGCCAGCTGGTGCGGGCGCAGGCCGTCGTAGTCTTCGAACGGCTGGTGGATCCAAGGATTGTGCGGCAGTTCTTCCATCTGGTAGTCAGGCTTGAACGCGGAGCAGCCCTTGGTCCAGATCACGGCCGAACGCACTTCGGTCACGCCTTCGAAGTTGTCCTTCAGGTGCTTCATCACCTTGGTCAGGGTCACGCCGGAATCTGCCAGGTCGTCGACCAGCAGGATCTTGCCGGACAACGGACCCTTGGTCATGGTCATGTACTTGGCGATATCCAGGTCGCCGCGCACGGTGCCCGCTTCTTCACGGTAGGAACTGGTCGACAGGATCGCCAGCGGCACGTCGAAGATGCGCGAAAACACGTCGCCAGGACGCACGCCGCCGCGCGCCAGGCACAGCACCATGTCGAACTTCCAGCCCGATTCATGGACCTTCAGCGCCAGGCGCTCGATCAGGCGGTGGTACTCGTCCCAGCTAACCCACAGGTGTTTTTGGTCGGATACAGGAGTGGTCATGCTCTTATTCTTTCTTGATTACTCGAACGGGTGGCGCAGGACGATGGTCTCTTCGCGGTCAGGACCGGTGGAAACCATATCGATCGGCACGCCGACCACTTCTTCAATGCGCTTGATGTAAGCGCGTGCCGCGGCAGGCAGCGCGTCCATCGACTTGGCGCCGACAGTGCTTTCTTTCCAGCCTGGCATTTCTTCGTAGATCGGCTGGCACAGCGCTGCATCTTCGGCGCCGACCGGGAAGATGTCGACCTGCTTGCCGTTGATGGTGTAGCCGGTGCAGATCTTCAGGGTTTCCAGGCCGTCCAGCACGTCCAGCTTGGTCAGGCACATGCCCGACACGCCGTTGATCTGAACGGAGCGGCGCAGCAGCGCTGCATCGAACCAGCCGCAACGACGGGCACGGCCGGTCACGGTGCCGAACTCGTGGCCCACGGAGGACAGGTGATGGCCGACGCCTGCATCGGTCGGCAGTTCGGATGGGAACGGGCCGGAACCAACGCGGGTGGTGTAGGCCTTGGTAATGCCCAGGATGTAGTGCAGCATGCCAGGACCGACGCCGGCGCCGGCAGCAGCATTGCCTGCCACGCAGTTCGACGAGGTGACGAACGGATAGGTGCCGTGGTCAACGTCCAGCAGCGAGCCTTGCGCGCCTTCGAACAGCAGCGAGCCGCCGGCCTTGTGGGTTGCGTACAGGGCGGACGACACGTCGGTCACCATCGGGCGCAGGCGCGGCACGTAGGCCAGCGCGTCGTCCAGGGTCTTCTGGTAATCGATCTTCGGCGCCTTGAGGTAGTTTTCCAGGACGTAGTTGTGGTAGTCCAGGTTCTCTTTCAGCTTCTCTGCAAAGCGCTCTGCGTTCAGCAGGTCGGCCACGCGGATGGCGCGGCGCGCGACTTTGTCTTCGTATGCCGGGCCGATGCCCTTGCCGGTGGTGCCGATCTTGGCGGCGCCGCGGGCGGCTTCACGGGCCGCGTCCAGCGCGGTGTGGTAAGGCAGGATGACCGGGCAAGCTTCCGAGATCTTCAGGCGCGAAGCCACTTCCACGCCGGCGGCTTCCAGCTTGTCGATTTCGCGCAGCACGTCAGGCACGGACAGCACAACGCCGTTGCCGATGTAGCAGGCCACGCCTGGGCGCATGATGCCCGAAGGGATGAGCTGCAGGGCGGTCTTGACGCCGCCGATCACGAGGGTGTGGCCCGCGTTGTGGCCGCCCTGGAAGCGCACCACGCCCTGGGCGTGTTCAGTCAGCCAGTCGACGATCTTGCCTTTGCCTTCATCGCCCCACTGGGTGCCGATAACAACAACGTTCTTTGCAGTTTTGTTTGACATCACAATTAACCTAAGTTTTTGAGAATCCAGTTACTACCACTTTCGTCGAGCACCAGCGCGCGATCGCACTCGAACTCGTCCTGTTCATCGTTGTGACCCGGCAGGGACTGGATCACAACTTCGCCGGACTTGCGCAGCTCGGCGATTTTTTCTTTCAATTCCGGTGCATTGCCCCATGGCGCGCGGATCGAATGCTTGCGCTCCGCGGTCGGCAGCAGGCGTGCCAGTTCGCGCAGGTCCAGCGAGAAGCCGGTGGCCGGACGCGCGCGGCCGAATGCTTCGCCCACGTGGTCGTAGCGGCCGCCGCGCGCCACCGCGTTCGGCAGGCCCGGCACGTACAGGGCAAACATGGCGCCGCTCTCGTACTGGTAGCCACGCAGGTCGGCCAGGTCGATCGCCACTTCGGCGCGGCCGATGGCCGATGCCGCCAGGGCAGCCAGTTCGGCCAGCGCATGGGTGATGCCCGGCAGTGCAGGCAGCACTTCGCGCGCACGCTTGAGCACCTCGACGTCGCCGTACAGGTTCGGCAATGCCAGCAATGCGGCGCGGGTCACCTCGTTGTATCCGGCGGTCTGCTGCTGCAGGCCCGGCACGTCCTTGCCGCGCAACAGCGCGACGATGGCCTCGTAATCCTTTTTCGCGGCCGCATCCTGCGCCAGGATCGCGTGCAGCACGCCGACATGGGTCAGGTCCAGGCGCACGTCGCTGAAGCCGGCCAGGGCCAGGGAACCGAGCGCCAGTTCCTGGATTTCGGCGTCCGCTTCCAGCCCGGCGTGGCCGTAAATCTCGGCGCCGATCTGGAACGGTTCGCGCGTCGCATGCAGGCCGGATGGGCGGGTATGCAGCACGGAGCCGGCGTAGCACAGGCGGGTCACGGTAGCGCGGTTCAGCAGGTGGGCGTCGATGCGCGCCACTTGCGTCGTCATGTCGGCGCGCAGGCCCAGCATGCGGCCGGAGATCTGGTCCACCAGTTTGAACGTGCGCAGGTCGGTATCCGCGCCGGCGCCCGTCAGCAGGGACTCGACGTACTCCAGCATCGGCGGCATCACGAGCTCGTAGCCGTACAGCCGGAAGTTATCCAGCATCAGGCGGCGCAACTCCTCGATCTTGCGTGCTTCGGAAGGCAAGACGTCGGCAATATATTCAGGCAAAAGCCAATTCGGCATGGTTGGTGCTATTGAATTAAAAACAATGCAGGCGCAACTACGCCACCCGGAAAACCGGATGACCAAACCGCGTATTTTACGCGAAATTGTTGCGGTGCAGGTAAAAAAATGGCGGGGTCAAAAAGGGGACGTAACACATTTATCGCACGCGATAAATGTGTTACGTCCCCTTTTTGACCCCGCCGGCGCTTACTTCCCGGAGCCGGCGCTCTTGAAGTATTTGAAGAAGTCGGACTGCGGATCGACCAGCATCACGTCAGCCTTGGTCTTGAAGGAAGCACGGTATGCTTCCAGCGAACGGTAGAACTTGTAGAACTCCGGATTGCGGCCAAACGCTTCGGCATAGATCTGGGATGCCTTGGCATCGCCCTCGCCCTTGATCTTTTCCGCTTCGCGGTAAGCCTCGGCCAGGATCACGGTGCGCTGCTTGTCGGCATCGGCGCGAACCTGCTCCGATTCCGCCGAACCGGTGGAACGGGCTTCGTTGGCCACGCGCAGGCGCTCGGCTTTCATGCGCTCGTATACCGAGTTGTTGATCTGCTCAACATAATCAACACGCTTCAAGCGCACGTCGACGATCTCCACGCCGATCTGCTTGGCCTCGTCCACCACCTTGCTGCGGATCGACTCCATCACCTTGCCGCGCTGGCCGGAAATCACTTCGCGCACGGTGCGCTTGGTGATTTCGTCATTCAGCGCCGCTTTCACGATCTGCTGCATGCGGTCGCCTGCCCTGCCCTCGTCGCCGCCAAAGGAGACGAAATACAGGCGCGGGTCGGTCACCTTCCATTTGACGAAGGCATCCACCAGGATGTTCATCTTTTCGGCGGTGATGAAGCGGTCAGCCTCTTTCGGATCCAGGGTCTGGATCCGCTTGTCCAGGTACACGACGTTCTGGAACGGCGGCGGCAGCTTGAAATGCAGGCCTGGCTCGGAAATCACCTGCTTCACCTCACCCAGCGCGAACACGATGGCGTACTTGCGCTGGTCCACCACGAACACGGTGGACGACAGCAGCATCAGGGCGATAAAGCCCGTAATCAGGATAGTTGCAAAGCGATTCATTAACGGCCCTCCCGGTCACGGGACGATTCACGCGAACGGCCATCACGGCGGTTCGGGTCGGTAGTCGGCTCCGGCGGCAACAGCACGGCCGCTGGCGGCGGCGGGGTCACGCTGGCGGCGCGTCCCTCGGTGGCAGCCACCTGGGCGATCAGCTTGTCCAGCGGCAGGTACAGCAGGTTGCTGCCAGCCTTGGAATCGACCATCACCTTGCTGGTGTTGGAGAAGATCTGCTGCATGGTGTCCAGGTACATGCGGTCGCGGGTCACGGCCGGCGCCTTCTGGTACTCGGCCAGCACGGACTTGAAGCGGTCGGCATTACCGGTTGCGTTCTGCACCGTCATGGCGCGATACGCCTCGGCTTCCTGGATCAGGCGGAATGCTGCACCGCGCGCTTTCGGCACGATGTCGTTGGCGTAAGCCTGGCCTTCATTCTTCTGGCGCTCGCGGTCCTGGCCCGCTTTCACGGCGTCGTCGAACGCTGCCTGTACCTGCTCTGGCGGCTGCACGCCCTGCATCGTCACATTGGTCACTTGCGCGCCCGAGTTGTAACGGTCCAGGATGGCCTGCATCAGTTGCTGGGTATCGGTGGCGACCTTCTCGCGGCCTTCATACAGCACGAAGTCCATCTTGCTGCGGCCAACGATTTCGCGGATCGCCGTTTCCGCCACCTGGCGCACGGTGTCTTCCGCGTCGCGGTTGGCGTACAGCCACTTCACCGGGTCGCTCAGCTTGTACTGCACGGCGAACTGGATGTCGATGATGTTTTCGTCTTCGGTCAGCATCAGCGCTTCGGAAGCCATCTTCGACTTCGCGCTGCCGCGGTAGCCCACCTCCACCGTGCGCACCTGCGACACGTTGACGATTTCATTGCCCTGGAACGGGTATGGCCAGCGCCAGTTGAAACCGGCAGGCGTGGTGTGGCTGAATTTGCCGAACGTGGTGACTACGCCGGTCTGGCCTTCCTGCACGATGAACGCGCCGGAAGCGAGCCATACCAGCGCTGCCACCGAAGCGACCGCGCCAAAGGTGAAGCCGGCGCCCTTCATGTCGCCGCCGCCATTGCCGCCGCCGCCCGAGTTGCTGCCGCGGTTTTTGCCGCCGCCAAACAGGCCATTCAGGCGCTGGTTAAAGTCGCGCCAGAGCTGATCGAGGTCCGGCGGTCCTTCGCCGGGCTTTTTGCCTTCCTGGGCAATATAGTTGCCGAGTCTTTTCTTGAGAGAGGAAAAAGGCATATTTTTCTTTTAGTGAGATCCTACTTGGGTAAAGGTGAGAATACTGTCCGGCGCCACCTCTTCTTTGGGGTTGGCGAGCGCCTCCTGCTCATCCCGTGCTGCCTCACAGATTGCATCGCGCAGCAGGTTCAGGCCTTCGCCCGTGCGTGCACTGATGAATACGCGGGAAATCTTATCATACTCATTACGTTCTACCGCCGGCTCCAGGCCCGCCGCATCGATCTTGTTCCACACCAGGATCTGCGGGATATGGTCGGCGCCGATTTCGCGCAGCACCAGGTTGACCTGCTCGATCTGCTCCATGCGGCTCGGCGATGCGCCATCCACCACGTGCAGCAGCAGGTCGGCGTGAATCGTTTCTTCCAGGGTGGCGCGGAAAGCGGCCACCAGCTGGTGCGGCAATTCGCGCACGAAGCCGACCGTGTCCGACAACACCACGTTGCCGATTTCCTCGCCCATGTAGACGCGGCGCGAGGTGGTGTCCAGCGTCGCGAACAACTGGTCCGCCACGTAGACGCCGGCCTTGGTCAGCGTATTGAACAGGGTCGACTTGCCGGCATTGGTGTAGCCGACCAGGGACACGGAGAAAGTATGGCTGCGGCCGCGCGCGCGGCGCTGGGTCTCGTGCTGCTTGCGCAGCTTGGCCAGTTTGGCGCGCAGCATCTTGACGCGCTCGCCGAGCAGCCGGCGGTCGGTTTCGAGCTGGGTTTCACCGGGACCGCGCAGGCCGATACCGCCCTTCTGGCGTTCAAGGTGAGTCCAGCCGCGTACCAGGCGCGTGGCCAGGTGCTGCAACTGGGCCAGTTCGACCTGCACCTTGCCCTCGTGGCTTTGCGCACGCTGGGCAAAGATATCGAGGATCAGGCTGGTGCGGTCGAGCACCCTGACTTGGAGGCGTTTTTCCAGGTTGCGCTGCTGGGCTGGGGACAGCGCATGATTGAAGATGACGATTTCGAGCTTGTGGTCCTGCACTGCATGACCGATTTCGTCGGCCTTGCCGCTGCCGACGAAATACGCGGCATCCGGCGACGACCGCTTACCGGTGATGGTGGTGACCGGCTCTGCGCCCGCGGAACGGGCCAGCAGCATCAACTCCTCGATACTGGCAGCAAAGTCGCCCTGACCGAAATCTACCCCGACTAAAGCTGCACGCATACGAAGTGGCTTACTCCGCTGCCTCGGAGGAGTTATCCATGTTCAGGTTGACGGCGCGGGCAGGCACCACGGTGGAAATGGCGTGCTTGTAAACCATCTGGGTTACGGTGTTACGCAGCAGGACCACGTATTGGTCGAAAGACTCGATATGGCCTTGCAGCTTGATGCCGTTGACCAGGTAGATCGAGACTGGAACGTGCTCTTTGCGCAGCGCGTTCAGGAATGGGTCTTGTAACAATTGCCCTTTATTGCTCATAACAGCTCCGTTTTATGTTGTTGTGTACGAATTGGAGACGCTGTGCCTATATTTCAAGTGCTGGGGATGCTGCTCCAAAGACACTGTACCTTGTTTTTTTAAATCTTGCAGCGTGATAAAGCTTAAGCTTAGCTTATTCACGCCCCCGAAAAAGGGGACGTAACCCTTTTTTAAATGGTTACGTCCCCTTTTTCCAGGTTTATTTGCCTTCGCGCTTGTCGAAAGGGTTCTTGCCGTTGCGCAATTCGATGCGCAGCGGCGTGCCGACCAGCTTGAAACTATCGCGGAAATGTTTCTCCAGATAGCGTTTATACGGCTCGGACACGGCATCCAGCGAATTGCCGTGGATGACGATGATCGGCGGGTTCTGGCCGCCCTGGTGCGCATAGCGCATTTTCGGGCGCACGCCGGCCTTGCGCTTCGGTTCCTGCTTCTCGATTGCTTCCTGCAAGGCGCGGGTCAGCTTCGGCGTCGGCAGGTCGGCCGTGGCGGCGGCATACGCGCCGTTCACGGATTTCATCAGCGGGCCGATGCCGGTGCCGCGCAGCGCCGAAATGAAGTGGGTATTGGCGAACGACAGGAAGTCCAGCTTGCGGTCCATGTCCATCTTCACCTGGTCGCGGTCGTCCGACTGCAGGCCGTCCCACTTGTTGACCGCCACCACCAGGGCGCGGCCCGATTCCAGGATGAAGCCCGCAATGTGGGCGTCCTGCTCGGAGATATCCTGCTGCGCGTCGAGCATCAGGATCACCACATTGGCTTCCGAGATCGACTGCAGCGTCTTCACCACCGAGAACTTCTCGATCGCCTCGAACACCTTGCCGCGGCGGCGGATACCGGCCGTGTCGATCAGGGTGTACTGCTTGCCGTCGCGCTCAAACGGGATCTCGATCGAGTCGCGGGTGGTGCCCGGCATGTCGAAGGCGATCACGCGCTCTTCGCCCACCAGGGTATTGATCAGGGTCGACTTGCCCACGTTAGGGCGGCCCACCAGGGCGATCTTCACGCCGCGCTCCTGCGGCAGCAGCTCTTCCTCGTCGGCCGGACGCGAGGCAAATGCCTTGTCCAGCGCTTCGGCTACCAGGTCGTGCACGCCGTCGCCATGGGCGCCGGAAATCGCATACGGATCGCCCAGGCCCAGCTCGTAGAAGTCCGATACGGCAGCGGTATAGCGCATGCCTTCGGCCTTGTTCACCACGAGCAGCACCGGACGGCCGGATTTGCGCAGGAAATCGGTAATCGTCTTGTCGTGCGGGGTCATGCCCTGGCGGCCATCGACCAGGAACACCACCACGTCGGCTTCCGCCACGGCCTGCTTGGTCTGCAGGGCCATCTGGAACATGATGCCTTCCTTGGCGACCGGCTCGAAACCGCCGGTATCGATGACCAGGAATGGGCGATTGCCCACGCGGCCCTCGCCGTAGTGACGATCGCGCGTCAGGCCAGGGAGGTCCGCCACCAGCGCATCGCGCGAGCGGGTCAGTCGATTGAATAAGGTCGATTTCCCGACGTTCGGGCGACCAACAAGTGCAATTACCGGCTTCATATTATTTTTATTCGACCGCGATAGCGGCCACAGTCCCATTCTGGGTTTGGAAAATCACATTCGGACCCGACAACAGCGGCGCCGATTTGATGGCGCTGCCGTCGGTGCTGATCCGACCTAAAACCGTGCCATCTTCCCGCGACAGGAAGTGCACATAACCTTCGAGATCGCCCACGGCCACGAAACGGCCATAGGAAACCGGAGCCGACAAGCGGCGGTATGCCATCTTCTCGTTCTTCCATGCCGATGCGCCGCCTTCGCGGGCAAAGGCCTGTACCGCGCCCTTCTCGTCCGACACGAACACGAAGCGCTGGTCCACGCCCACGCCCACGTCCGACGATGCCGGCTTGGTCCAGCGGGCCACGCCGGTGTTGATGTCCAGGCAGCCCACCTTGCCCTGGTAGCTCACCGCGCACAGGTCCTGCTCGTACACGGTCGGCGTGCCGCTGATGTCGGACACGCGTTCCAGTTCGGTCGCGCCGCGCGGTTCGGACAACGGCACTTCAAAGCGCGGCACGCCGTTCGACAGCGCCAGCGCCAGGATGCGGCCCGCAGGCTGCGCTGCGTACACATTGTTATTGGCGATCACCAGGCCCGGCATATTGCGCAGGGTCAGCGGCGGCGTTACGCGCTGGATGAACCAGCGCTTCTTGCCGTCGGCCGCGTCATACGCGGTGACCTTGTTGTCCACGGTGCGCACGATCACCACGTCGTTGCCAACAGCCGGCGCGGACAGGATTTCGCTCGACGCCTGGACCTTCCACAGCTCCTTGCCGCTGCCGTCGAAGGCTATCAGCTGGCCCTTGACTGCACCCACGGCCAGCAGCTTCCCATCCGGGCTGACACCGACGCCCGCAGTCAGGTCGGCACCGGTCTTGCTGCGCCACTGCACCTTGCCGCTGGCGGCATCCAGGCGCTCGACCACGCCATCGGCGTCGGCCACGAACACGCTGTTGTCTGCCAGTGCCGGTGTAAACACATTGGCGCCGGCCTTGCCGGTGCTGTGCTTCCAGACGATGCGGGCCGGTACGCCGCCCTTGATTTCTTCCAGCTTGGCCGGTGCGAACTTGTCTTCCTTCTTGAAGGGATTCAGGCTGCCGCAGCCGGCGGCCAGCGCCAGCACACCCAATGCAACTACGGTACGGGTAGCGAGCATGGCTTAAGCCTTCACTTCCGGCACGGAGCCGCCGATGGATTCGAGCTTGAGCTGGATCAGCTGGCGGCCAGGATTGTTCTTGTCGGCGGCTTCCAGCGCTGCCTTGTAGGCGGTGCGCGCTTCTTCCATCTTGTTCTGTGCGGCCAGGATGTCGCCCTTGCGGTCTTCCACCGCGGACTTGAACTGCGGCAGTGCGGCCACGGCCAGCGCCTTCAGCGCAGCGTCGTAGGCTTTCTCGTCCAGCAGCACGCCGGCCAGGCGAATGGAGGCGATGTTCTTGTGTTCTTCGTTGCCATTGGCGACCACCCACTCCAGCTGGGCCTTGGCGGACTTCAGGTCATTCGCTTCGAAGAAGGACTTGGCGGCGCTCAGGGCGCCCAGCGACGCGTATGCCGTGCGGCCGAACTTGGCCTCGATGTCGCCAGCCACGCGCGCCACCTTGGCGTTGTCCTTGGCGTTGACGGCGGTCTGCAGTTCATCGAACAGCACGGAAGCCTGTGCCGCCTGGTTGCGCTGGTAGTAGTTCCAGCCGTTCCAGCCCGAATAGGCGGCCAGGCCTGCGATCACCACCCAGGTGGTCAGGTTGCCGTACTTTGCCCACCACGCTTTGAGGGTAGCAAGCTGTTCTTGTTCTTCGAGATCGTATGCCATGTTTCAGTCTGCCTGTTTCTTTAAGAAATTAATGGTGGTGGTGATGGTCGTGGTCACAATCGTCTCCGCATGTGATCTGGTCCACGACATAATCGACAACGCCTTCAAACGCGACGGTCTGCTGCTGGCCCTCGCCTTCTGCGGCACGCATTGCCTTGACGACGGCAGTGTTGTTGGCCACTTCGTCTTCGCCGATGATGACTGCGAAGGTTGCGCCGGAGCCATCGGCTTTTTTCATCTGCGACTTGAAGCTGCCAGCGCCATTGGTGCCGCCGCAGTGCAGGATCACATCCAGGCCTGCATCGCGCAGGCGCTCGCCGATGATGAAGGCTTGCATGCGCGCCGCGTCGCCCTGGTGCACCAGGTAGACGTCGCACTGGCGCGGCGCAGCGGTGTCGCCGGCGCCTTTCATCAGTTCGATCAGGCGCTCGATGCCCATGGCGAAACCGACCGCAGGGGTTGGCTTGCCGCCGAACATTTCGATCAGCGGGTCATAACGGCCGCCGGCGCACACGGTACCCTGCGCGCCCAGCTGGTCGGTCACCCATTCGAACACGGTGCGGTTGTAGTAGTCGATGCCGCGTACCAGGCGGGTGTTGACGGTGTACTGGATCGCGTTGGCGTCCAGGATCCTCTTCACCCCTTCGAAGTGGGCCAGCGATTCTTCGCCCAGGTAGTCCAGCAGCTTCGGTGCGCTGTTGACGATGCCCTGCAGGTCCGGGTTCTTGGTGTCCAGGATGCGCAGCGGGTTGGTGTGCAGGCGGCGCTTGGCGTCGGCATCCAGGTGCTCTTCGTGCTGCTCCAGGTAGGCGATCAGGTCGACGCGGTGGCGTGCGCGCTCCTCGGCGTCGCCGATGGAGTTGATTTCGAGGCGGATGTCTTCCAGGCCCAGGTCATCCCACAGGCGGCGGCACATCACGATCATTTCGGCGTCGACGTCCGGGCCGGTGAAGCCCACGGCTTCCGCGCCGAACTGGTGGAACTGGCGGTAGCGGCCGCGCTGCGGACGCTCGTGGCGGAACATCGGGCCCTTGTACCACAGGCGTTTCGGGCCTTCGTACACCAGGTTGTGTTCCAGCACGGCGCGCACCACGCCTGCGGTGCCTTCAGGGCGCAGGGTCAGCTGGTCGCCGTTCATGGAGTCCTCGAAGGAGTACATTTCCTTCTCGACGATGTCGGTCACGGCGCCGATGGCGCGCGAGAACAGGCGCGTTTCTTCCACGATCGGGGTGCGGATCTGCTGGAAGCCGTAGCTCTGCACCACGGACTGCGCGGTGTTTTCGAAGATTTCCCACAAGTGGGCGTCAGCCGGCAGGAGATCGTTCATCCCCTTGATGGCTGTGATTTTATCTGCTTTGTTGGACATGTTCTTTAAGCTGCTTTGCTATAGTTTTTCTGTACGTAGTCGAGCACGATCGCCTGGAATTCTTCAACGATGTTATCGCCGCGCAGGGTCGCTACTTTCTGGCCGTCGACGAAGACCGGAGCGGCCGGCGATTCGCCAGTGCCCGGCAGGCTGATGCCAATATTGGCGTGCTTCGATTCGCCCGGACCGTTGACGATGCAGCCCATCACGGCCACGTTCATCGCCTCCACGCCAGGGTAGGTCTTTTTCCATTCCGGCATCTGCTCGCGCAGGTAGGTCTGGATATCGTCCGCCAGTTCCTGGAACACGGTGGATGTGGTGCGGCCGCAGCCCGGGCAGGCAATCACCATCGGGGTGAACTTGCGCAGGCCCATGGTCTGCAGGATTTCCTGGCCAACCACCACTTCCCTGGTGCGGTCGCCGCCAGGTTCCGGGGTCAGCGAAATGCGGATGGTGTCGCCGATACCTTCCTGCAGCAGCACCGACAGCGCGGCAGTCGAGGCCACGATGCCCTTGCTGCCCATGCCCGCTTCAGTCAGGCCCAGGTGCAGCGGGTAGTCGCAGCGCTTGCCCAGTTCGCGATACACCGCGATCAGGTCCTGCACGCCGGAGACCTTGCACGACAGGATGATCTTGTCGCGCGCCAGGCCCAGTTCTTCGGCACGTACCGCGTTTTCGATCGCCGAGGTGATCAGCGCTTCATACATCACGGCCTGCGCGGTCCATGGATTTTCGCGCGCGGCGTTTTCGTCCATGATGCGCGCCAGCAGCGCCTGGTCCAGCGAGCCCCAGTTGACGCCGATGCGCACCGGCTTGTCGTACTTGGCAGCCACTTCGATCATCTGCGCGAACTGCGTGTCGCGCTTGGCGCCTTTGCCCACGTTGCCCGGGTTGATGCGGTACTTCGACAGCGCCGCGGCGCAGTCCGGGTACTCGGTCAGCAGGGTGTGGCCGTTGTAGTGGAAATCGCCCACCAGCGGCACGTCGATGCCCATCTTGTCGAGCTGGTCGCGGATGTAAGGCACGGCAGCAGCCGCCTCCGGGCGGTCCACCGTCAGGCGCACCAGCTCGGATCCGGCGCGTGCCAGGTCCTTGATCTGGATTGCCGTCGCCACCGCATCGGCGGTATCGGTATTGGTCATCGACTGCACCACCACCGGCGCGTCGCCACCGACCCAGATCTTGCGCTCGCCGTGCTGGATCAGCACGCGGCGGCTGGCGCGGCGCGCCAGTGGTCCGGAAGGGATCGGGTTGTTCGAAGAAGACATGCTTGGCTACTCTTATTACTTGATGTTCACGAGGGCGTACGACTTGCCCGGACCTTGCGTCAGTTCCAGCTTGCCGCCGGCCAGGCTGGCGTTCACCGCGCTTGGCTTGCCGACGATCAGCACGTCGTCCGCGCGCACATTGAAAGTTTGCGTGCTGCCGGCCTTCACCGTGCCGCGGGTCAGGTTCGGCTGGCCGGCACGGCGGATCTCGACCCACGAATCTTCCTTCACCGTCAACACCAGCTTGCCGCCCGCGGCGCCTACCGCTGGAGCGGCACCGGCAACGGTTGCCGGCACGGCAGGCGCGGTCGCAACCGGCGCGGTGCCCTGAGCAGCAGCCGGAACCTGGGCTTGGGCCGGTGCCGGAGCGACTGCTGCCGGCTTGACCGGAATCAGGCCTGGCGAGGCAGGAGCCGCAGTTGCAGGCGCGGTGCCAGCGGCTGGCGCGCCGCCAACAGTCGGGGCAGCGCGGTTGACTGGTGCCACGCCCGCAGCAGGCGCACCTGCAGCATTGCCTGGCGCCGTCACAGGCGCGGTCGCCGGCGCAGCAATGCCGCCCGTCGTCGTCGTCATGCCGGGAGCCGCGGCCGGAACAGTGCCCGGCGCGGCGGCCGGAGCAGCACCGGTCGCCTGTGCCGGCGCACCGCCTGCCGCGCCGGGCACGCCAACACCAGCCACCGCATCCGGCGCAGTATTGCTGCCTGGCTGCGGCGGTACGGAAATCAGCGGCACGTTCTGCGTCTGCATTGGTGCCTCGGCAGGCTGCGCGCCTGGCTGCGCCGTCACGACTGGCACTGCAGGTTCTGCCGGCGCAGCGGGCGCAGTCAGGCCGCCGCGGGTCGCCAGCGTCAGCGGCGACAAGATGCCCATCTGCCAGGCAGCGGCCAGGCCAAGCAAGGCAAGCACGCCGACGCCAGCCACAATGGCGCCAAGCGGCTTGCCGTTATTGCGTTCATTCAGCGAAGGGAAGCGCGATTCCTGGAACGACGCGGTCACCCGGGTCGGGCGCACAGTCGCATCGGCGTGCCCAACGGCCCCTTCGACTTCCACCATCGCCACCAGCGGCGCCGGGTCGAGCCGCACCGCCTTCGCGTAGGCGCGGATGAAGCCACGCGTCACCGCGCGGTTTGGCAATGCATCGAAATCACCCTGCTCGATCGCCACCACCTGGCGCGGCGCCAGTTTCAATTGATCGGCCACCTGCTCGATTGACAGGCCCATCGCCTCGCGTGCCGCTGCCAGTGCTGCTCCGGGCGTGGAAGCATGCTGCTGGCTGGTCGGCTTGTCCTGCTCAGAATCCATTGGTTCCCCGTTCTCACTCATCAAACGCCCCACGTTGATACGCTGCGTACTCCGGCGACTGGGCGTGGTGACGCCGCAATTGGGTCGCGAAGCCCTGCTCCAGACCCTGGTCGCCCATTTTGTGCTGCACCCTGATCGCCAGCCACAATACGTCGGCCGGCAGGCTGTCCACCTTGGCTACCTTGTGCAATTGCGTGACAAAGAAGCTGGCGCGCGGATAATCGCGCCGCGCATAGTACACCTTGGCCAGGCCGATATTCGTTTCCGGCACGTCCGGTGTCAGCTTCAGCGCCTCCAGCAGGTAGCGCTCGGCCAAGTCGATGTCCTTGATCTTCAGCGCGCAATTGCCCGCATTGTTCAGGGCGCCGGCCGGAGAGCGGTAATTGCGGTTCGCCAGCGCAGCATCGAAATGCTTGAACGATTCCTTGATGCGGTCGTTCTGGCACAGGAAGGAGCCGTAATTATTGTTCAGGTCCGGATCGTTCGGCGCCAGCTTCAGGGCCTGCAGGAAGTTGTCGTTCGCCAGTTCCTTCTCGCCCATGCGCATGTAGATGATGGCACGCAGGCTGTAGCCGTTAGGGCCCTGCGGATCGGCGGCAATTGCTTTTTTCACCTCATCCAGCGCGATCGGGTAGTTACCCTGCTCGAAATAGCCGGCCGCCAGCTGCATGCGGATCTCGGCACGCTTTTGCCCGGAAGTCTGGTCGGAAAGGGTCTTCAGGTCTTCTCTGCCGCTGGGGTTTTGCCCCAAAGTCGCGCAGCCCGCCAATACACCGGCCAGCGCGACCGCGGCCAGGCACTTGAAGCGGCGCTGGGCGAAATCGGTCATCAGGAACGAATCTCCACAATCTTGCCGAAATCGGCGCCGTACTTCTTCTGGTATTCGGTCATCTTTTCCATCCGTTCAGCCACGCGGGTGCGATCTTTCACTTCGCCCGCCAACTGCCCGCAAGCCGCGTCGATATCATCGCCGCGCGTCTTGCGGATGGTGGTTACGATGCCCGCATTCATCAGAATTTCGGCAAAGGCCTTGATGCGCGGGTTCTTGGAGCGCAGCAGGCCCGATTCCGGGAAGGGGTTGAAAGGAATCAGGTTGAACTTGCAGTTGACACCGAACTCCGGATGATTCACCAGCGCGATCAGCTCGCGCGCATGGTCGTCCGAGTCGTTGTAGTTATCGAGCATGCAGTACTCGAATGTGATGAAGTCGCGCGGCGCGAACTCCAGGTAGCGCTTGCACGCCGCCAGCAGTTCCTTCAGCGGGTACTTCTTGTTCAGCGGGACCAGCTCGTCGCGCAGCTTGTCATTGGAGGCGTGCAGCGATACTGCCAGCGCCACCGGCACGTCTTGCGACAGCTTGTCGATCATCGGCACCACGCCCGAGGTGGACAGGGTCACGCGGCGGCGCGACAGGCCGTAGGCGTTATCGTCCAGCATCAGCTTGAGCGCGGTGGCGGTCGGTCCGTAATTCAGCAGCGGCTCGCCCATGCCCATCATCACCACGTTGGTGATCTGGCGCTCGCCTTTCGGGCCGGGTTCGATGCCTTTGGTCTGGCGCAGCGCAAATTCGGCCATCCACAGCTGGCCAATGATTTCGCCCACGGTCAGGTTGCGGTTGAAGCCCTGCTTGCCGGTCGAGCAGAAGCGGCAGTTCACGGCGCAGCCAGCCTGGGTGGAGATGCACAGCGTGCCGCGGTTTTCTTCCGGGATGAACACGGTTTCCACGGCATTGCCATTGCCCACGTCCACCAGCCATTTGCGGGTGCCGTCGGCGGAAGTATGGTCGCTGATGACGGCCGGCGCCACGATGTGGGCGCGCGTCTTCAGCTTCTCGCGCAAGGACTTGGCGAGGTCGGTCATGCTGTCGAAGTCGGACGCACCGAACTGGTGGATCCAGCGCTGCAGCTGCTTGGCACGGAAAGGCTTCTCCCCCAGCTCGGCGCAGTAGGCGACTAGTTGTTCCGGATCGAAATCCAGCAAGTTGGTGAGGGACGTTTCCATGCTTTTTTACTCAATTTCAAAAACGGCTTTGCCCCGGACCGAAGACCCGGGGCAAGGCGCAATACTACTTTACTACATTACTACCGCTAAAAATTAACGGGAGTAGACGTTCAGTGCTGGGAAGAAGTAGGCGATTTCCACGGCAGCGGTTTCAGCGGCGTCGGAGCCGTGAACAGCGTTAGCGTCGATGGAATCAGCGAAGTCAGCACGGATGGTGCCTTTTTCTGCCTTCTTCGGATCGGTAGCGCCCATCAGGTCGCGGTTCTTCAGGATTGCGCCTTCGCCTTCCAGAACCTGGATCATCACAGGGCCGGAGATCATGAAGTCAACCAGGTCCTTGAAGAAAGGACGCTCGCGGTGCACAGCGTAGAAGCCTTCGGCTTCGGCGCGGGACAGCTGGGTCATGCGGGCAGCGATCACTTTCAGGCCTGCACCTTCGAAACGGCTGTAGATCTGGCCGATCACGTTCTTTGCTACTGCGTCAGGTTTGATGATCGACAGGGTGCGTTCGATTGCCATTATGAAAAACTCCAATAAAAAGAAAGGTTTAAAACAAGAAATTAGATTCTCGATCAACCCTAGATTTTAACATAGTTCACTCTCTATGCCCAAAGAAACACTAATAAGGGAATCCCCTAAGCGTTTTTAAGTATTTCCTAAGCCAGAAAGTCCCCATCCGGTCGGTGGCATGCTATGCTTTTTGGTAAAGGAGGCATTTAAATATGCAAAACGTACATCATTTTGGTAGCGCAGTCGCCACCGACAACGCGCTGATCCGCAACCGCGTGCTGCGCAACACCTACTGGCTGCTGGCACTGTCGATGATCCCGACCGTATTGGGCGCATTCGTCGGCGTGACCTTCGGCATGCCATTCCCGCGTGGCTTCATTGGCGCCATCCTGTTCCTGGGGATCGCCTTTGGTTTCTTCTGGGCAATTGAGAAGAACAAGGACTCCGGCCTGGGCGTTGCCCTGCTGCTGGGCTTCACCTTCTTCATGGGCCTGATGCTGACCCCACTGCTCAGCCGCACGCTCGGTTATTCCAATGGCGCAACCCTGATCATGACAGCATTCGGCGGCACGGCATCCATTTTCGCCGCGCTGGCCAGCTATGCCACCGTGACCAAGCGCGACTTCTCGATGATGGGCAAGTGGCTGTTCGCCGGCGTGATCGTGCTGATGCTGGCTTCGATCGCCAACATCTTCCTGGGCATGAGCGCGCTGTCGATTGTGATCTCGGTGCTGGTGATTGCAGTGTTCTCGGCTTACATCCTGTTTGACGTGCAGCGCATCGTCAACGGCGGCGAAACCAACTACATTTCCGCCACCCTGGCCCTGTACCTGGATGTGTACAACATCTTCACCAGCCTGCTGAACCTGCTGGGCCTGGCCGGCGACCGCGACTGAGCGCTACCCTGCCCCATCAAGAAGCCGGCCTTCGTGCCGGCTTTTTCTTTGCCCCGGCGCCGGATTTGACGTTATCATAATTTCATGAAAACGACACTTTCAGCCGCCTTTGCCGCACTGCTGCCTTGCGCCCTGCACGCAGCGACCATCACTTCCATCGACATGTCGCGCCCCGATGGCGCCCGCCACTACCTGATGGCGGAGCCGCACCAGCCGGCCGCGGGCAAGCGCCCGCTGGTGCTGATCCTGCACGGGCACGCCGGCTCGGCCAACCTGGTGTTCGGCCGCGAACGGCTGCGGGTGCCGATGCAGCAATGGCTGGCCATCGCCGACCGCGAGCAAGTCCTGGTCATCGCGCCGGATGGCGCCAAGGGCGGCGACAATAAATCCGGCTGGAACGACTGCCGCGCCGATGCCACCACCAGCCCCAAGACGGACGACGTCGGCTTCATTGGCGCCCTGATCGACAAGGCCATCGCCGAACACGGCGCAGATCCCTCGCGCATTTATGTGATGGGCATGTCGAATGGCGGCGGCATGACTTACCGCCTTGGCGTGGAACTGGGCCCGCGTCTGGCCGGCATTGCTGCCATGGCGGCAGTATGGCCAGCGAAGAGCATTTGCCCGGCGCCCAGCACGCCGCTGCCGGTCATGGTCATCCACGGCACGGCCGACAAGATCGTGCCTTACGGTGGCGGGGAAATCGGCGGAATGCTGCTGCACGGGCGCGGCACCTCGATTCCCGTGGAGCAGACCCTGGCGCTATGGCGCAAGCTGGACCATCTGCCGGATGCGGCAACGGAGGAAACCACCCTGCCCCATCGCAAGGAATCGGGCAATACCTCCGCCCACCGCTACGTATGGGGCGGCGATCCACACGGCTTGCAGGTGGAGTTCTTCAAGGTGGATAAGGGCGGGCATACGGAGCCGAGCATCCAGCATCGCCTGCAGTGGTATGCCGACATCCTCTTGGGCGCCCAGAATGCCGACTTTGAATCGGCGGAAGAAGCATGGCGCTTCTTCCGCGACAAGCGCCGCCAGTAGGCGGGCTCAGACCAGGTCGAACACCGCCATCGACTCCACGTGGGAGGTGTGCGGGAACATGTTCATCACGCCGGCCTGCGACATGCGGTAGCCGGCACGATGCACCAGCACGCCGGCATCGCGCGCCAGGGTCGACGGCGAGCAGGAAACGTAGACGATGCGCTTTGGCAGCATATCCGGGTTCGACTCCTTCAGTTCGGCCAGCGCCAGCGACAGGGCCATGGCGCCATCGCGCGGCGGGTCGATCAGCATGCGGTCGAATTTGCCAAGGGCGATCAGGTCGTCCTTAGTGATTTCGAACAGGTTGCGGCACTGGAAGGTGGTGTGGCCGTCAACGCCATTCACTTTAGCGTTGGACAGCGCGCGCTCGGTCAGCGCGGTCGATCCTTCAATGCCTACCACTTCGCGCGCCTGGGTTGCCAGCGGCAGCGTGAAGTTGCCCAGGCCGCAGAACAGGTCGGCCACGCGGTCTTCCTTCTGCACTTCCAGCAGGCGCAGCGCCTTGTGCACCAGCACGCGGTTGATGTGGTGGTTCACCTGGGTGAAGTCGGTCGGCTTGAACGGCATCTTGATGCCGAATTCGGGCAGCGTGTAATACAGCTCCTTGCCGGCCGGGTAGAACGGGTATGCCGTGTCCGGGCCTTTAGGCTGCAGCCACCACTGGATCTTGTATTCGTCGGCGAAGGCCTTCAGCTTGTCTTCGTCGCCCTCGCCCAGCGGCACCATATTGCGCATCACCAGCACGGTGTTGTCTTCGCCCACGGCCAGTTCGATCTGCGGCACTTTGTCGAAGATGGTCAGCGAGTGGATCAGCGCGCGCAGCGGCATCATCATGTCCGACACGTGCTTGGGCAGGATCTGGCAGCTCTGGATGTCGGCCACGAACACCGATTTCTTTTCGTGGAAGCCGACCAGCACCGTGCCCTTCTTGGCAACGTAGCGCGAAGACAGGCGCGCGCGGTAGCGGTAGCCCCAGGTCGGGCCGTACATCGGGCGCATCATGGTGTCCGACTTGACCTTGGACAGGTGCCACAGGTTGTCCTCCAGGACGCGCTGCTTGATCGCCACCTGGGCCGAAGCTTCCAGGTGCTGCATGGAGCAGCCGCCGCAAATGTCGAAGTGCTCGCACTTCGGCTTGACGCGCATCGACGATTCCTTGTGCAGGGCGGTCATGCGGCCCTGCTCCCAGTTCTTCTTCTTGCGCAGCAGCTCGAAGCTGACTTTTTCACCCGGCAGCGCGCCTTCGATGAACACGACCTTGCCCGGCGAGCCGTCTTCGTTCTCGATGTGGCCAACGCCACGGGCATCCATGTCCAGGGATTTGATTTCGACGATAGTGTCTTGCATAGCGATTAAGGTTGCAGCCGGCGCGGGGAGCGCCCAAAGCCCGCTATGATAGCAAAAACCGGTAACCCGGTGTCAGACCCGCAGCCGGATGGCCGTCCCGTCTGACACCCGTAATGCGGCCGCAGCAGGCCAGGTGTCTGACCCTGCGGGTCTGACATCGCCTTACCGGTTTTAAAGCAGCGAATCGCGCACTACGCCCCGTGCCGCCATCGCCCGCTTCAGCTTGACCAGCGCCTCCTGCTGGATTTGCCGCACCCGCTCCCGCGTCACGCCCATCTCTTCGGCCAGTGTCTCCAGCGTCGCCGGATCATCATTATCCAGGCCAAAGCGCCGCATGATGACAATGCGCTGCTTATCCGGCAGCTTGGTCAGCCAGTCCCGCACCAGCACCGTCATCTCATGGTGCTCGGCCCGCGCATCGGGCGAATCCTCGGAGTCCCCGGGCAGCATATCCATCAGCGAAGACTGCGGATCGTTGTCCAGCGGCGCATCAAGGGAGGTGGCATGCTCGGACAAGGCCAGGATATCCTGCACCTCCTCCACCGGACGTCCCACCAGGTCGGCAATGTCCTCCGCCGTGGCATCCTTGCCATTATGGTGCTGGGCCTCCAGGTGATACTTCCCCCGCAGGATCTGGTTCAATTCACGCACCATGTGCACCGGCAAGCGCACCGTGCGCGCCTGGTTCATGATGGCGCGCTCGATGCTCTGGCGTATCCACCAGGTGGCATAGGTAGAGAAACGGAAACCGCGCTCCGGCTCGAACTTGTCGATAGCGCGCATCAAGCCGATATTGCCCTCCTCGATCATGTCGAGCAGGACCACGCCGCGGTTGATGTAATGCTTGGCGATCGAGACCACGAGGCGCAGGTTATGCTCGATCATGGTCTGGCGCGCGGAAAAGTCGCCCTGCTTGGCCAGCGTGGCGTAATGCACTTCCTGCTGCGCCGTCAGCAAGGGACGGGTCCCGATCTGGTTCAGGTAGTGCTGGGTAGTGTCGGTGGAGAGCTCCGCCGCCAGCACTTTTTTCAGCTCGTCGACGGTTTCGAGGACGGCGCTGGCCCCTTCGACCGCAACCTCGCCGTCCGGTTCCATGGAATCGATGGCTATTTCATCGATCGGCTCGTCCGGGAATTCCTCAGGAATCGAGTCGTCTTCCAGTTGGTCATTCGGCGAGCGTGTCATGGGTGCTTATCTAGCGGTTAGGCAGGAATTTCGATGGATCCACCGGCTTGCCCTGCTGCCTTATCTCAAAGTGCAGCTTGACCGTGTCGGTATCGGAGTCCCCCATTTCAGCAATTGCCTGCCCCCTGCGCACTTCCTGCCCCTCCTTGACCAGGATGGAGCGGTTATGGGCATAGGCCGACAACAGGCTGTTACTGTGCTTCACAATGACGAGATTACCATATCCGCGGATGCCGCTACCGGCATACATCACTTTTCCTCGTTCGGCAGCCAACACTTGTTGCCCGGCGCGTCCGGCGATGTCGATGCCTTTGTTCTTGCCCTCGTCGAACTGGGCCACCACGCGGCCATCGGAAGGCCAGGTCCACGACAGGTCGCGGTCTTCGGCGCTGACTGCCGCTGCCGGCGGCACGGCCGGCGCCGGGGCCGGGGCCAGGCTGGCCACCAGGGCAGGCTTGTCGGCACGTTCGTCGGATTTCTGCAAATCGGCCACGGCGGAATCCGAATACGGGCGCTTTTCCCCCTTCGGCGTCGACTTGCGCGGCGGCGGCGGGGTTTTCTCGATCGCCGGCGGGGTCGGCACGGCGGCGACCTGCACGCCTTCCGGCTGCGTCAGGCGCAGTACCTGGTCGACCTTGATGTCGTCCGGATTGGCCAGGTTGTTCCAGGCCGCCAGGTCGCGATAGTTCAGGCCGCGGTCAAAAGCGATGCGGATCAGGGTGTCGCCCTTGTGGACGGTGTAATAGCCTTCCTTGTCTTTCGGCTCCTCCACTACCGTTTTCGCCGGAGTCGTGGGTTGGGGAGCCGAGCGGTCCTCGACCGGCGCCTGGGTCGGCACGGTCGTACATGCGGTCAGCACGGCCAGCGAGGCCGCCATCAGGAAAAGGGAATAGTTCTTCGTCATTCTATTGATCTGTGTGTTAAACGGTGCCAGGGCGCAGCGGCACAAAATGGCAGTCTTCCAGCGTCTGGCGCACCCATTCGTTCTTGCTGACACGGGTTACCAGTTCGAGATGCTGGGTGCGAGCCCCGACCGGGGCGACCAGGCGGCCGCCGATATTCAGTTGATCCAGCAAGGCCTGCGGCACTTCCAGGCCCGCGGCGGCAAGGATGATGCCATCGAAAGGCGCCGCCTGCGGCAAGCCTAGCATACCATCTCCGTAGTGCAAACGCAGGTTTGGCACCCGCATCGGCCGCAAATTGGCCTTCGCCAGTTCGTGCAGGGGCTTGATGCGCTCGATCGAATACACCTCTTTCGCCACGCACGCCAGCACTGCCGCCTGGTAGCCGCAGCCGGTGCCGATTTCCAGCACGCGGTGCAGGTCCTGCCCAGCGCGCATCACCTCGATCATGCGCGCCACGATATAAGGCTGGGAAATGGTCTGATGGTGGCCGATCGGCAGCGAAGCATCGATATAGGCCTGCGGCGCCAGCCCTTCGTCCATGAACATATGACGCGGCACGGTGTCGAGCGCGCCCAGCACCACCGGGTCGCTGACGCCCTGCTTTGCCACCCGCTGCACCATGGCGCGCCGCACGCCGTCCGATACCAGCGCATGCTGGCGCGGTGCCGCCAGTGGCGCAAGCTGCACCTGGGCGCGTTCCTGGGCGTAGGAATGGGCACGCGAAGGCGATGCCACCGGCTGCGGCGGGCGCCAGCCGCCGGGGCTGGCTGCGGCCGTGCGGGCGGCGTTCTGGGTTGCGGTTTGTGGCGTGGCCACGCTGTTGTAGACCGGCTTTTTCGCCGGGCTCTTGTCGGTAACGGATGACAGGGGCAGCGGGAAAGTGCGGGTCTTGTCGCTCATGCGATAGCCTTTGCCAGGGAATCGAGTTGCTGGCGATGGGTCAGGTCGATCTGCAAAGGCGTCAGCGACACGCGGCCATTGGCGACGGCATGGAAGTCGGTGCCCTCGCCGGCATCCTTGCAGGCGCCGGGCGGGCCAATCCAGTAGATTTCGCGGCCGCGCGGATCGAGCGCCTTGACCACGGGTTCGGCCTGGTGGCGACGGCCGAGGCGGGTCGGCGTCAGCGGGCCAAGCTGCTCGTACGGCAGGTTGGGAATGTTCACGTTCAGCAGGTAAGGCCGGTCCAGCAGTTCCAGGTAGCGCTGCACCAGGTCGCGCGCCACGCGGGCGGCGGCATCGACATTGGCCCAGCCGTAGGAGCCTTGCGAGAAAGCCATGGCCGGCACGCCGAACAGGTAGCCCTCGGTGGCGGCGGCCACCGTGCCCGAATACAGGGTGTCGTCGCCCATATTGGGCCCGTTGTTAATGCCCGACACCACCAGGTCCGGCACATGATCGAGCAGGCCAGTCAGGGCCACGTGGACGCAGTCGGTCGGCGTTCCATTGACAAAAAAGAAACCATTGGCCGCCTGGTGTACCGACAAGGGACGGTCCAGCGTCAGGGAATTGGAGGCGCCGGAGCGGTTGCTGTCCGGCGCCACAACCACGATATCGGCAATTGGCTGCAGGGCTTCCGCCAGCGCATTGATGCCAGGCGCCAGGTAGCCGTCGTCGTTACTGATAAGGATTCTCATACAGGGAATTTTACCTGAAGCAACGGGAAATAAATGGGGACGTACCCCATTTAACCGGGCACGCCCCCATTTATTTCCGAGACAAATTTACATCGCTGCCGGCATTGGCCAGTACCCCCTGCGGTCCTGCTCCAATGGCAAAGCGTGGTGATTGTTCAGCGCAGGCAGTTCGGTGGAAGTCACGCGTTGCCAGGGACAGAGCCCATCGCGAAACCATTGCATAAATGCATCATATCCAGCTTGCAGGGCTTGCGCCGGCAACGGTTCGCCGCCAGCCAGGCTGGCGCAATGCGGAAGCTGGACGGCGTCGAAATACCCCTCCAGCGACAGCCAGGGCAAGCCATAGGCCTCCCCAAGCATGCCCTCGAACAGCGGCTGGTAGCCAGGCGCCCCATCCTCACCTCGCCGCCATCTCGCACATAGCCCTGGGTCTGTGGTGTCGATGCGCGACGGCAGCGGATAGACCAGCAGCTGGCGCTGCTCGTCCTCATGGCAGCTGCGGTAGCTGGTTGCGCGAGCCACCAGGTCCTGCAGGCCATCGAGGTTCTGCCGGTTTGGCGCGAACACCAGCACCAGCCGCGTCGGCAGCAAGGTGGTGCAGATGGCCGCGCAATCGGCACGCCCGCTGCGCGCATCGACCAGCACATGGCCGAAGTGGCGCGACAGGCGCGCGGCAAAGGTGCGGAACAGCGCGGGGCAAGCATCGAACAGGCCTTGCCAGTCCAGCATCGCCGCGCGTTCCGCATGGCTGCCATCGCACCGCCCAGCGCGCAGCAGCCAGAGTGGCCGGTCATCGCATGCCCTTACCAGGTATTGCTCCCAGCGCACGGCGTCGAGCACCGCATCGGCCAGCGCACGTTCGCTGGCGTAACGGCCGGACCGTTCCTGGAGCTGGTCGCGGCACTCTTCGAACAGGTCCAGCACGCCCGGTGCCTGCGCTGCGCCGGGAAAATAGTAATGCAGGCCGGGAGCCTCCAGGTCCCAGTCGACCAGCAACACCGGCGCCTTGCGGTGGGAGGCCAATATGTGCCCAAGGTTGGCCAGCGCCATGGTGCGGCCTACGCCGCCTTTATAGGAATAGAAAGTGGTGACTTCGCCGGCTGCGGGCAGCTCTGGCAGGTGCAGGCGTAGGTGTTCCATGGCGCTCTTTCAGTGATTTTTCTAGCGAGGGAAATGCGGCGGCGCCGGCGGGCGCCACTCCGGCGGAACCGGCGGCAGCACGAACTGCCTGCAATCGTGATCGGGCGGGACGCTCGCCTTCAGGCAGTGGTAATGCATCGTGATGCGGTCCACGATGCGCCGGATATCGGGCAGGAAATCGGGGTTGGTCTTCAAATCCCCGGTTGCCAGCGTATAGCGCGAAAAGTCGACATACATGCCAGGCTCGCTGATCTGGCGCGGCAGGTTCAGCGGATGGCGGGTCATGATGACGGGGATGATCAGGTGGCTTGGCAGCTCGTACCAGCCGCTGCGCTCGGCCTCGATCATCTGCATGGCGGCGAATTCGCGCCGGGTATATGGGTGGGCCTCGTACTTGGGCGTGTAGATCACGATCATCGTGGCGCTCTGGCACATGGCCAGGGCCAGACGGCGCTCGATATCGTCCCCGCCACCCAGTTGCTCGCTATCGACAAATAGCTCGGTTTCATTGTCGAAATGGGGCTCAAGATAGCACTTCAGGGCATCGACCAGGTCGTCCTTGAAGTGGCTCATATATGCGTGCTGGCCATGCGCGTAACTGAAAAAGCAGCCGTACCGGATACTCATGGCAATCGCCTCCCCTGCCAGCCAAATGTAATCCCGACCCGCGCGTTAAACTTTGTTCCGGCGCAAAGTGTTCTGGGGCATAATCGCACGATCGTTCGATAATAATGGAGACCGTATGAAGGCTATCGTTTGCAAGGAATGGGGCTTGCCCGACACGCTGGTGCTGGAAGAAGTGCCCGACCCGCAGCCCGGCCCTGGCCAGGTGGTGCTGCAGGTGAAGGCTGCCGCCGTCAACTTCCCCGATGTGCTGATCATCCAGGGCAAGTACCAGTACAAGCCTGCCCTGCCCTTCACGCCAGGGAATGAAGTCTCGGGCGTCGTGCTGTCGGTCGGCGAAGGGGTGCAAGGCTTCAAACCGGGCGACAAGGCGATCGCCTTTTCCGCGCATGGCGGCTTCGCCGAACAACTGCTGGTGCCCGCCGCCTCGCTGATGCCGATGCCGCCGGGGATGGATTTCGATACCGCTGCCGCGATCACCCTCACCTATGGCACCTCGCACCACGCTGTGGTCGACCGCGCCCAGCTGAAAGCCGGCGAAACCATGCTGGTGCTGGGCGCCGCCGGTGGTGTCGGGCTGGCAGCCATCGAGATCGGCAAGGCGCTCGGCGCACGCGTGATTGCCGCTGCGTCCAGCGAAGAAAAACTGGCGGTCTGCAAAGAACACGGGGCCGATGTCCTGATCAATTACAGCAGCACCGACCTGCGCGAGGCCATCAAGGCTGCCACCGACGGCAAAGGGCCGGACGTGATCTACGACCCGGTCGGCGGCGAGTACGCCGAACCTGCTTTCCGCTCGATCGGCTGGCGCGGCCGCTACCTGGTAGTGGGCTTTGCCAACGGCGAAATCCCGAAGCTGCCCCTGAACCTCACACTGCTCAAGGGTGCTTCGCTGATGGGCGTGTTCTGGGGCGAATTCGTCAAGCGCGAGCCGAAAGCCAACCTGGCCGGCATGATGCAGCTGCTGGGCTGGCTGGCCGAAGGCAAGATCCGCCCGCACATCTCGGCGCGCTATACGCTGGCCGACACCCCGCGCGCACTGGAGGCGATGGCCGCACGCAAGGTTACCGGCAAGGTAATCGTCAAGCCTTGAGCCATTGCACGAAGCGGGCGGCGAGGTAGATCACTGCGCCGTTCGCGGCGAGCATGGCTGCCAGGTGCAGGCCCATCGCAGCAAGGGTTTGCAGCAGCGGACCGGTGGCGCCGGTGCCGCAGATCGTCATCAGCGCCGGCATCAGGACAAAGCCGGCGCCGTGGGCTGTGGACGTGATGAAAGTCCACAGTGCCATGCCTGCTTGCCCCGCCAGCGCATGGCCTTTATGAAAACGGCAGGCCAGCGCGGCCACCAGCAGCACGCCCGCGCCCCACTGCAGCGCCGGGCGGTCCAGCGGCAGCCGGAAAGCCACCGCCGCGGCCACTACCGACATCGACGCGGCATGCCCACAGGCGATCGCCGTCACGGCCCGCCAGGGCCGGAAGCTTGACATGGCATCCTCGCGTCACGCGTGGGAAGCGCTGCAGCACGATGCGGCAGGCTGCGCGTAGCGGTCATGATGCTTGACCCACGCCATCGTGTACGGCAAGCCTTCTTCATTCCGTCCCAGCGGCGTGATATCGAGGAAGCGATAGGTATGCATCATCACTTCCACGCCACGGCCGTAGGTCGAATACGTGTGATAGACCACACCCGCATCGTCCTTGTAGAACACGCTGACGCCGGGCGCATCCTCGTGCGGGAAAGCCTGTCCCGTGTAGTTGTAATAGACCTCGCCTTCAGCCATTTCTTCCGGCGCAAAGCTGACGTGGAAGTCGTAATTGAAATCGCTTTCGCCGGACGACACCCATTTGAACTGCCAGCCCATTTCCTTGCGCATGCGCTCCAGGCTGGCCAGCGGTGCGCGCGACACCACCACCAGGCTCACGTCACGCTGCGCCAGGTGCGCCAATGCACCGTCGGTGTGGTCGGCCATGTAGGAGCAGTGCGCGCAGCCTCGCTCCTGGGCTGGCGCGAACATGAAGTGCTGCACTATCAATTGACTGCGCCCTTCGAACAGGTCGGACAGCGAACGCTTGCCCTGCGGCGTGTCGAACACGTATTGCTTGTCCACGCGCACCCACGGCAAAGCGCGGCGGGCGCTGGCCAACTGGTCCTGCTGGCGCATCAGTTCTTTCTCGCGCACCAGCAACTCCTTGCGCTGCGCCATCCATTGCTCCTGATTGACGACGGTATTCATGATCATTCTCCTCGTGGGCGACGCACTGCACGCACTTTGCCGCTGTTCTCGCCGCCGGCGTAGAACAAGCCGGCGCCATCGGATTCCAGGCCGCTGACGAACACGCCCGGCGGCATTTCCAGCAGCTCCAGCACGGCGCCGTTCTGCGGATCGATGTGGCGGATGTCGCTCTGCTCGCCCTCCCAGGTCCCATGCCACAACTCACCGTCCACCCATGTCACGCCGGTGACGAAGCGGTTGGATTCGATGGTGCGGATGACTGCACCGGTCTCCGGATTGATCTGGTGGATCTTGCGGTCGCGGTACTGCCCTACCCACAGGCTGCCTTCCGCCCAGGCCAGGCCTGAGTCGCCGCCCTTGCCGGGCGCCGGAATCGACGACACCACCGTGCCGCTGGCCGGATCGATCTTGTTGATGCGCTCGGCCGCGATCTGGTACAGGAACTTGCCATCGAAGGCAGTGCCGGCATCGGCGGCGACGTCCAGCGCGCGCACCTGCTTGCCGTTTTCTGGATCAAAGCCGATCAGGCGGGCGCCCGTGGCAGCCCACACCAGGTGGCCGTCGTAAGTCACGCCGCCGACTTTGCTGACACCGTCGAACGGTCCATATTCGCGCAGGATTTCAGCCTTGCGCACTTTGTTTGAATTGCAGGTCATTGCTTCGCTCCTTATGAGTCGCGCCTTGATAAGCGCCGCAAGTGAACTTTATTCCAACGGCAGTGCAGCAGGGAGTAACAAGATTGTCGTGAATCCGGCCAACGGCGGCGCCAGCCAGCGCCGCGTGCGGGCACTGCCGATCGAGCGCACCCGCCCGTCCGCTTCCAGCTCAGCCAGTGCGCGCTGGACGGTGCGCTGGCTGGCATCGAGCGCCAGCGCCAACGCGGAAGTCGACCAGGCAGCGCCGTCGGCCAACAGCGCGAGCAGGGAGGCCTGTTCGCCATCGATGGGCGGTTCCAGCACGGCCAGCGCGCGGCCACCCAGCGGCCGGATGGCGAAGCCGAGCGGCGTGGCCTCGATGCTGGCAAGGCCTTTGACCAGGGCACGCAGGCGGCCGATCTCAACGCGCAGGCGTGCGCGGTGGGTCTCGTCCGGGCGGCGAGTGTTGAAGGCTCGCTCAATCAGCAGCTCACGCGCGGCATCGCCCGGCCAGGCTTCGGCCAGCGCGCGCGCCAAGGCGAACAGCACAGGCCTGCGCGCCAGCGGACGCCACGTGCCTCCGCAGCACAATCCGCGCCGGCAGGCGTCCAGCACCAGCGTGCCGGAGGCCAGCAGCGCCGCCACCTCATCGAGGGACATAGGCGGCTGGTCCGGGCCTGCCGCGTGCTGCCTTGCGGCGGGCCGCTGCAGCGCAGAGGTGGCCTCCATCACCTCGGCCAATAATTCCGGCACGCCCGAACGTATCGCCGCTGCCTGCGCATGCGCGAGCGCAGCCCGTGCCGCCGCCGGTCGCAGCGAACGCATTGCCAGTTCGGCAGCCGCCAAATGCGCCACCGCCGCCAGTGCAGGCGTCAGAGCCCGCATGTCGAGGCGGGACAGTTCCGCGGCAGCGGCTTGCAGACGGCCGAGCAGAAGGGACTTGCGGGCGGCGATCAGGCGCGCCTGCAGCGCATTGCCGTAATCGCCGTGCGCCTCCAGGACCGCCAGCGCGGCCAACAGCATCCGTGGCGGAGCGGCAAAATCGCGCATCGCCATCGCCACCTCGGCCTCGGCAACTACGCAGCGCGCGCGGGCCAGTTCTTCATGCGCGCCAAAGCCACGCGCGGCACGCCGCAACAGTTCACGCGCCTTGGGAAAGTCGCCCAGCCGCGCCATGGCAATGCCGCGCAACGCCAGCGCAGGAGGATCGTCACGCAACGCCACATGTTTCAGGGCGCCCAGCACATCACCGCTGGCAAGGGAACGGGCCGACGCAGTGATCAGGGAGTCCATCGAGAGTCAAGCGCGCAGTACGCGGGATGCAGCAGCACGCAGCAGGATGCGCGAATAAAGCTGATGGAAGCCGAGCAGCGCACGAAATACTGTGCCCTGCCGTGAGCGCACCACGGCCGAGCCAAAGTACAGCCGCGTGCCCTGCCCGGCCGGCAACGCCATCAGCCACGAGCGCGTGCTGCCAGCGTAATCGCACATCAGCAACTGGCCGGGCGCCCGGCCTTCGACCGACCAGGCAGCAAACTGCTGGCGCTGGCCGCTGGCCAATTCGCGGGCTTCCGCATCGCGCGAAGGTCGCGAGACGAACAGCGCCAGCAACCAGCGCTCCAGCTTGAAAACGGAAGTGGTGTAGAACGCTTCGACAAAGGCCGCATGCGCCACATGGCGCGGCACGTCGATGGCGAAGCAATCGGTATAAGCGCCCTGCTCACGGTAGCGCTGCAGCAAAGCGTCCTGTGGCAGGTCGGCGATCATAGATAGGCCCAGGTGTCGGCGCCGTCAAACTTGCGCACTTCCAGCGTTGCCACCACGTCCGGCGCGAAGTTGGCCATATTGACGCCCATGCGCCCATCGCCGTTAGGATGCAGCGACTTCCAGTGTGTGACGCAGCCGCAAGAGCGGCAGCGCACCGTGCGTAAGGATTTGTCGCCCCAAACGTAATCCTCGGACCGCGCCGGATCGCCGTCGATGCGCACGGCATCCTCTGGATAGAAGGCCCACAGCGCCCGCGTGCGGCGGCAGATCGAGCAATTGCAGTCGATCAGGTAAGCCGGTGCATCCGGCACCTCGATCGTAATCGCGCCGCAGTGGCAGGAACCGTTAAGGATAGTCATTTGACAAGCATAACACCTCGCTCGTCGATGCGCAGGCGTTCTGGATCAGCTCCCAACACCAGCTTCAAGTTCTCGCGCGCGCTATTGCGCAGGTTGGCCGCAACGTGTTCGGGCTGCTCCTTTTTCTGTTGCGACTTGTAGGCCAGGGCCATGAATGCGCCCACCATGGCGCTTCTCTCGTACAGGTTGCGGATGGTTTCGGCGCTTTGCTTCTCCGCCAGCCGGCGCGTGCCGCCGCCCTGGCGCAACTGCTCGGCCACCGCGGCGAACTCTTCATCCTGCACCTCTCGGTTGGCGAACACCATGTAATTACCGACGATGAAGGCCGCCATCGCGCCGTCCAGGTCATCGCGCTGCCAGCCCATCCTGGCGGCGATCTGCTGATAAATGTCCATGCTGTGCTGGAAGGCCTGCGTCATCGACGCCCGGCTCGATGCCGGGAAAATCCTGGCCAGCTCCTGCGCATTGCGCTGCACTGCCGGCGGCGCTTCCACCCGCACCGGCTTGCTGGACGAATGCTGGCCGGTGTTCATCGAATTATTGTTCATCACCGCCATATTGGCGAAGTTGATCAGCGGTGCCGTCGTCATTGCGTAATCGGGACCCAAGCCCACATAACCCTGCGCACGGACTGCCGGCGAGCCAAGCAGCGCCGCGCACAGCGTTACACCCAACAGCAGGCGGCTCATGCGCTCATTACCTGGCTTGGCAGCAGGTCGGACATATTCTCCGCCACGCCGCGCGCATTGAAGCAACGGAAACGGAATTCGCCGCCATCTTCCAGTTCCACCACCACGATGCCGGTCAGGATGCCGAACTCCCGCCGCACCGAACGCACCTCACGCAAGGGAATGTGCACCGGCTGCAAATCATCATGCACCGCCTTGTTCATGATGTTCGGCACCCAGTCCAGTGCGTCGGCTGATACGGTGACGATGCCGCCCACCCACAAGCCGCCAATCGCGGCGCCGATAGCTTCGACATTGCGCCCCACTGCCCCGCCAATGCGGCGATTGACAACAGCATCCGTAATGAAGGCATTGCACAGTTTCTTGATGAAGATCGTCATTGGAACCTCATGCCGTTTTTATCGATTAACAGGTTGGATGGGTCGCCCTTCAGCACCAGCTGCAAATTTTCGCGCGCGGCGTTGCGCATGTTTTCGTACACTGCCGGCGGCTGCGGTTGCTGCTGGTGCGATTTGTAGGCCAGCGCCATGAAGGCGCCGATCATGGCGCTCTGCTCGAAAACATCGCGTACCTTGTCCGCTTCGTTGCGGTCATTGATGTCCTGCAGCTTGTTCTGTGCGCGAATCTGCCTGGCGACAGCATCGAAGTCCTCGTCCGGGACCTCGGTATTTTTGAGCACCATGTAATTCCCGACCAGGAAAGCCGCCAGGCCGCCGGCCATGTCACGCGGGGTCCAGCCCATCTTCTTTTCCACCTGGAGGTAGATGTCCATGCTTTGCAGGTAGACCTTCTCCATCTCGGCGCGCTTGTCGGCCGGGAAGTGCTGGGCAAGCTTGTGCGCATTGGCCTGCACGGCAGGTTTGGACTTCGGCAGGATTGGCGGCGTCTTTTTCGCACTGGCCACCGACGGAACCGGAACACGCAAATCCGGCTGCGGCCAGACCACCACGTTATCGTAGCTCATGCCGAAACCGCAGCACTGGCTGTGCGCGGCGGGCGCCAGCGCAATAGCCAGCACACCCAAGATCAACTTGCACTTCATCGCATCACCTCGATTTTGCACAAAACGTTGTCGCAGAATATACAATTTTGAATAACGCGCCAATTGAATCGAGATGCGTGAAAGTCACTCGGCACAGGAGATCTGGAAATGGAGTTTCGCAGGCCGGCCTCGCTCGCCCTTTTCCTTGCGCTGCAAGGCGCCGTGCAGGCAGGCGAAGTCTTGCTGGATATCCCGACGCGGCCCGGCGCCGCAGTGCGCGTGCTGGAGATGACTGGCGAACGCGCAGCCAGCCACGTTGTGCTCTACCTCGCAGGCGGGTCCGGGCAGCGCGGCTTGCAGGGCGTGTGGCCCGGCAGCCTGCCGACCGATCCGGACACATTGTTCGGCGCACAGCGCCAGTTGGCGGAGCAGGTAGGCGCCATGGTCGCGCTGGACACCGCCAGCGACCATGAAGTGCTGGACATAGGCGCCCGCCAGGGAAGCGCGCACCGGGAGGACGTCGCCGCCGTCGTCGACTTCATGCGCAAGCGGCACACGCAGGCCCGCATCGTCCTGATGGGCAGCAGCGACGGCGCCTTCTCCGCCGCCTATATCGCAAACCGGCTGCCGAGCGTAGATGGCGTGGTGCTAATCAATGCCAGCGCAGATGCCTGGGCCGAAGTGCCGCACCTGAAACGTCCCGTGCTCGGCATTCACCACCGGCGGGATGCCTGCCTGCCCTTCCGCAACAGCTATCCGAAAGCGCGCTTCTTTCCCCTGATCGCAGTCGACAGCGAAGCCTTCCCGCAGGTCTACGCCGGCACGCGCCGCGACTGCAGCCGCGAAAGCGCGCACGGCCTGCAAGGCCAGCGCTCGCAAGTCTACCGCGCGATCGGCAACTGGCTGCTGACCGGCGAGGCCCCGCCAGAACTGCGCTAGCGCAGCGCAGTCTCAGGCCGCGCGGCGTTCGACTAGCAGGCGCACGGGGCCGGGCAGCCATTGGCGCAGCGTGGCGCCGATAGCGGCTTCGCGGCGCTGCCAGAACACGCCGGCGGCGATGATGGCGATGCCGAATGCGGTCAGTGCGACCGGGAACAGCAGGCTGTCGCGGAAAACGGTGTACGACAAATGCCCCAGGTAGCCGGCAAGGCCAAAGCCGCCAAATACGGCGAACACGCGGCGCGACAGGGCCGCGCCGATGCCGATCATCAGGACGTTGATCAGGCAATAGACCAGCTTGCCGAGCTCGCTGCCGGAATTCATCGACGACAAGGCGCCCCAGAACGTCAACACGCCCCAGATATACAGCCAGAACGCGAAGTCCTTGCGGCTGCGGTTGCGCAGGTCGATCCACAGTGCGAGCAGCGTCATGCCGATGCCGAACACCGCCGAAATCACCTTGCCTTCGTGCGAGAAGAAGCCGGCGCTGCCGCCCAGCAGCATGTCGGTCACGTCCATGCTCATGTACCACAGCGTCACGGCCAGCGGCATGACCGTGAACGGCATGCGGTAGCGCCACAGCACCACCGCGCCCGCAGCCAGCGTCGCCAGTTCCATGAAGATCCAGCGCCAGTCGATGTAGTAGTGGTAGTTGCGGTAAGCGTTGCCGGGGCGCTCGTCGGCCCACAGGCCAAGCATATGCTGCAAGCCATACACCGCCAGCGGGACCAGTACCACCGCAAAAGCGGCCAGTACGCCGGCAGGCAGCTCCAGGCCGCGTGCCCGCAGCCATTCGACGGCGCCGAGTGCCGCGACGATGTAGCAGATCGAAATGAACAACAGGCCGGTGCCGCCGAACGACTCCCAGCCCAGCGTCATGAACAGCGACATGGCGCCGATGGCGATCAAGCCGCCCAGGTAATACAGGATGTGGGCCGGCTTGAAGCCTGGCGTGTGCTGCTCGCGCTCCACCAGGAACTGCCACAAACGCCCTGCCTGGCCTTCATCCAGCAAGCCCTGGCCTGCTGCTTCGTCCAACATCGCGCGTGTGAGCTTCATTGCTTCTCCCTGGTGGTTAGTGGCCTTTGAAGAATTCTATGACATCCGCCGCTTCGCGCGTGCGCTTGAACGGCGGCAGGCTTTGCCAGATACGGCGGCCATAAGGCTTGGAAATCACGCGCGGATCGCATAGCATCAGCACGCCGCGGTCGCCCTCGTCGCGGATCAGGCGGCCTGCGCCCTGCTTCAGGTTGATGATCGCTTCCGGCAGCGTATGCCCCATGAAGCCGTTCAGGCCCTGGCGCTCCATCACCTCGATGCGTGCAGCCAGCACGGGATCGTCAGGCGGCGCGAAAGGCAGCTTGTCGATGATCACCAGCGACAGCGCATCGCCGCGCACGTCCACGCCTTCCCAGAAGCTCTGGGAGCCGATCAGCACGCCGTTGCCGGCCTTGCGGAACTGGTCCAGCAGCTCGGTGCGGCCACGGTCGCCCTGCACGAACAGCGGAAACTTCAAACCACGCTTGTCGAATTCGTCGCGCAGGCGGTCGGCCGCGCGCTTCACCGCACGCAGCGTGGTGCACAGCAGGAAGGTGCGGCCGCCGGCCGCTTCGATGATCGGCAGCGCGGCATCCAGCACAGCATCGGTGTAACCCATCGAATTCGGGTCCGGCAAACCTTGCGGCACGTACAGGATGCCTTGCTCTTCGTAGTTGAACGGGCTTGGCCAGTTGCGCGCGACTTCGTTCTCCAGCCCCAGTTGCTGGGCGAAGTGGGTGAAGTCGTTTTTTACCGCCAGCGTGGCGGAAGTGAAGATCCAGCTGCGCGGAACGCCTTCGCGCTGGCCATTGAAGATCGGCGCAATCGACAGCGGCGTTTTATGCAGCTGCAGCGAGCTTTGGAAGGCTTCCACCCAGAACACGGCTTCTTCGCCAGGCGTCACCTTGGCTTTCGGGTCGAACTTCCACGCTTCAAGGCGGGCCGACAGCTCGTTGCCGCGCACCCTGCATTGTTCGATGGTTTCGGCGCGCTCGGCGTTCTTTTCGAGCACGGCCACCATGTCGACCAGTTCGTCCTTCAGCGTCTGCAGCGCCGGGAAGAAATCGCTCGACGGCGCAATCTGCGGCAGCGACATGCGCACGATGTCCTGCGAGAAGGTCAGGCGCAGGTCGCGCGCCGCTTTCTCTACTGGCGTGACGACCTTGGCCCATTCGGCGCCGTCGCGCGCATGGGCCAGGCCCTCGGCCAGCACGTCGCGGCACAGCTCCAGAATCTGCGAGGTGGACACGCTGTCGCCGAAGAACAGCGTGGCGGTATCTGGCAACTGGTGCGCCTCGTCGAAGATCACGGTATTCGCGGAAGGCAGCAATTCGGCCACGCCGGTATCTTTCAGCGCCACGTCGGCGAAGAACAGGTGGTGGTTGACCACTACCACGTCGGCCTGCTGCGCTTCGCGGCGCGCCTTCATCACGAAGCAGTCCTGATAGTACTGGCACTCCTGCCCCATGCAATTCTCGCGGGTCGAAGTCACGAGGTTCCACACCAGGGCGTTTTCCGGCACGCGCGCCAGTTCGGCCTTGTCGCCGGTGCTGGTCATCTTGAGGAAGCGCGAAATCTCGCGCAAGTAGCCGACGTCCTCGCGCGAGGTCATGCGGCCGTTCTGCAGCGTGCGTTCCAGGTGGTAGTGGCACAGGTAGTTGGAGCGCCCTTTGAGCAGCGCAACCGACACAGGCGCCTGCAGCGCCGAACGGATGGTCGGGATATCGCGCAGGAACAACTGGTCCTGCAGGTTCTTGGTGCCGGTGGAGACGATGGTCTTGCCGCCCCACAGCAGCGCTGGCACCAGGTAGGCAAAGGTCTTGCCGGTGCCGGTCCCCGCTTCGGCGATCAGGGTCTGCTGCTTGGCGATGGCATCGGCAATCGCCTTCGCCATCTCAGTCTGCGATTTGCGTGGACGAAAACCGCCCACCGCCGGGCCCAGGGGGCCGCCGGGACCAAACAAGCGCTCAATATCGGCGTCGTGCGCCCCGGGAGGAAAAGCCGGATCGTTCGGCGCGCCGGGAGCGGCGGTCGGCTGTTGTGGATCTGTCAAGTTCGTCGAAGGATGAATGGCCCTGCTCAGGCCGGTACGTCGGGCACCAATTGCATTTTCAGCAGGGTGATATAGTCTTTCAATTGCAACTTACGCTTCTTGAGGCGGCGCAACTGAAGTTGATCGTGGTGACCATCCAGGGTCAACATTTCAATGACTGCATCCAGGTCGCGGTGCTCGACGTCGAGCTCAACGATGCGGCGCTGGATTTCTTCTTTGTTGATCATAAATGGAAAGTCGGCACGAATTCGATTAACGTTTGCTTACAGTTTCGTATGGACAACAGGCTATACTTGCAACAAAACTGCATACTGTGCATAGTTTAACTCAGGTAGTCATTGGAAAGAAGCTGTCAAGTCCCTATGAGCACGTACAAGATCGAGGCCGGAACCGCGCAACATATCGGTAGCCGGCCCCAACAAAATGACCGTGTCGCGTTGTTTACAGCGCAGAAGGCGCCCGGCTATGTGCTGGCCGTGCTGGCCGATGGCATCAGCGGCGGCGCCACAGGCGCTGAACAAGTGCTGCATACGGCCAAACAATTGTTTGACGATTACCGGGCGTCGGAGACCGTCCACCTGGGCAGGCTGGAAGAATTGCTGCGCGAAATCGCACATGACGTGCACCAGATCCTGGTCATGGATCCACGCACTGGCGCCAGCGAACCGCAGTCGAGCATGGTGCTCATGGTGTTGACGCCGGAACGCCAGGCCGTCTGGGCCGTCGTTGGCGACTCACGCCTGTATCGTTTTGACAACAAGGAATGCCTGGCCCGCAGCAGCGATGCCGAATACGTCGCCCACCTGATGGAAAAGGAAAACCTGCCGGAAGAAGCGGCGCGCAAGCACCGTCAGGCCAAGCTGCTCAGCAATGCGCTGGGCAACAAGCACCGTGAGCCCTTCGTTACCTTCGGCATCCAGGAAGACCTGAAAGCGGGTAACGCCTTCCTGCTGTGCTCGGATGGCCTGTGGTCTTATTTTGCGGATGTGGAACTGGCGAGCGCGATCGCCAAGAAATCGCCACGCGAGGCGGCCGAACTGCTGATCAACAAAGCGCGCGAACGTGCGCAGGGCAAGGGCGACAACTGCTCGATGGCGATCATCAAGCTGGTCGCCCCGCCGAAGGAAAAGGTCAATTACACCGTACAGAAGCTGCGTAAAGCCGTTTAAGGCTTTTTCGCGGCTTCGGCTGCGGCCTTGGCTGCAGCCTCGGCTTTCGCAGCTTCAGCCTTCTGCGCTTCCGCGGCACGGCGCTTCTTCTCTTCCTTCTCGGCCACCTTGGCCTTGACCTCCGCCTGCCGCTTTTCCGACTCGGCTTTCTTGCGCTCGAACTCCGCGGACTTGGCGGCGCGTTTCGGCGCGTCTGCCGCTTCCTGTGCGGCGCGGGCATGTTCGCGGGCGTCGTGTTCCGCCTGGCGCTGCTGCACCGACACGGCGGCCGGCTTCGGCGCCGGTTTCAGCTCAGGATTGGGCTTGGGCGGCTTCGGGTGCGCGGCGTTATACGCTGCTTCGGCCGCATCCTTCTGGGCACGCTCTTCCAGTTCACGGTCGCGCACTTCGACTGCGTTGCGGCGTTTGAAGTAGTTGGCTTCCACTTCCACCTGGCGCAGTTCGGCCAGGCGCAGGCGGCGCTGTTCCTTGGCTTTGTCGATACACGCATTGACGAAGAATTTATCGTAGCAAAGCGCTTCGCTGGCGTTGAACTCCGCCTCCACCACTTCGCGATCCTTCTTCACTTGCGCCAGCCGTGCGTCAGCCTGTTCGATCGAATGGGTTTCCGGGATGCGCGGAGCACCAATCGTTGCCGGACGGCCGATGTCCTGCGCCAGCACGGCGCCCGGCAACATCACGGCCAGCCAGATCCAGTTCTTCAAATTATTCTCCTTGTCAGGACAGCTTTTCGGCGGCGCCGCGCTGTTCCTTTTCCATATACTCGCGCGATTGCATCTCGACGATACGCGACACAGTGCGGTGGAATTCATTGGACAGCACACCGGACGTGTACAGCTCTTCCGGTTCCACCTCGGCCGACATGATCAGCTTGACCTTCTGGTCATAGAACACGTCGATCAGCCAGGTAAAGCGGCGCGCTTCGGACGATTGTCCGGCCGACATCATCGGAATACCGGACAATATCACGGTATGGAAGCGGCTGGCGATTTCCAGGTAATCATTCTGCGAGCGCGGACCGCCGCACAGTGTGGCGAAATCGAACCAGACAATGGTGCCGGCGCGGCGCAAGGCCTTCAGCTCGCGGCCTTCCACATGGATGCGCGGGTCCTCGTCGGCCGTTTCGGCAATGCGTGCGAAGGCTTCGCGCAAGTGGCGGTCGGTATCGGCGTTGAGCGGCGTGTAGTAAGCATCTACCTGCTCCAGCGCGCGGCCGCGGTAATCGACGCCGGCGTCCACGTTCAGCACGTCCATCTTCTCCTTCAGCAGGGCGATGGTGGGCAGGATGCGGTCGCGGTGCAAGCCATCCGGGTACAGCGTGGACGGCTCGTAGTTCGAGGTCATGATGAAGGAGACGCCGTTGTCGTACAGGGCCTTCATCAGGTTGTACAGGATCATGGCGTCAGCCACGTCCGATACGTGGAATTCATCGAAACAGATCAGGCGGTATTTCTTGGCGATCCGTTTTGCCACTTCGTCCAGCGGGTCTTCCACGCCGCGCAGTTCGTCCAGCTGCATGTGGACGTCGCGCATGAATTCATGGAAGTGCAGGCGCGTCTTGCGCACCAGCGGGATCACCGAATAGAACGAATCCATCAGGAAGGACTTGCCGCGCCCTACCCCGCCCCACATGTACACGCCGCGCGGAGGCGTCGGGCGGTTGATCAGGCGTTTGAAGGAATTCGAGCGCTGGGCCTTGTAGGCGACCCATTCATCGTAGCACTGCTGCAGGCGGTCGACGGCGCGCTGTTGGGCGGCGTCGGGTTTGAAGTCGCGCTGTTCGAGCGCGTGCTGGTAAAACTCTTGGACGTTCATTATTTTTAAAACCGGCATTTCTGCAGTGAAGGACGGGGGCTGGACCTAGGGCCAGTCCCCGCCCCGGCGGGATACCGGTTTTAGAAGTTCAGCGTACGCTTATCAACAGCCAGCGCCGCTTCCTTGGTCGCTTCCGACAGCGATGGGTGTGCGTGGCAGATGCGCGCGATGTCTTCGGCCGAAGCCTTGAACTCCATCGCCACCACAGCTTCGGAGATCAGCTCGGAAGCCATTGGGCCCACGATGTGCACGCCCAGGATCTCGTCGGTGGTCGCATCGGCCAGGAACTTCACCATGCCGTTGGTATCGCCCAGCGCGCGTGCGCGGCCGTTTGCCAGGAACGGGAAGGTGCCGGCCTTGTACGCCACGCCTTCGGCCTTCAGTTGCTGCTCGGTCTTGCCCACGGACGCGATTTCCGGATGGGTGTAGATGACCGATGGCAGGGTGTTGAAGTTGGTGTGGCCATGCTGGCCGGCGATGCGCTCGGCCACGGCAACCGCTTCTTCTTCAGCCTTGTGCGCCAGCATCGGGCCGCGTACCACGTCGCCGATCGCCCAGACGTTCGGCAGGTTGGTCTTGCAGTCTTCGTCCACGGTGATCATGCCGCGTTCGTCGACAGCCAGGCCCACTTTGTCGGCGCCCAGGCCGATGGTGTTGGCGGTACGGCCGATCGACACGATCAGCTTGTCGAAGGTGGCCTTCTGCGCTTCACCCTTGGCATCGGTGTATTCAACGGTAACGTTGTTCTTGCCGGCTTCGACCTTGGTGATCTTGCAGGACAGGTTGATCGACAGGCCCTGCTTGGTCAGCAGCTTCTGTGCTTCCTTGGCGATCTGCTCGTCGACTGCGCCCAGGAAGGTCGGCAGGCCTTCCAGCACGGTCACTTCGGAGCCCAGGCGGCGCCATACGGAGCCCAGTTCCAGGCCGATCACGCCGGCGCCGATCACGCCCAGCTTGGCTGGTACGGTTTCGATGTTCAGAGCGCCGGTGTTCGACAGGATCAGTTTCTCGTCGAATGGCGCGCCTGGCAGTGCACGTGGATTGGAACCGGTAGCAACGATGATCTGCTTGCCGGTGATGGTCTCGGTGGTTGGACCGGAGATGGCGATCGGGTAGCCTTCGGCGCCAGCGGCGCCGGCGAATGCGCCGCGGCCGTGGAAGAAGGTCACCTTGTTCTTCTTGAACAGGAACAGGATGCCGTCGTTGTTTTGCTTAACCACGGTGTTCTTGCGCTTCAGCATTTGCGCCACGTCGAAGGACAGGCCTTCCACGTTGATGCCGTGCTCTTTGAAGCCGTGCGATGCGTGTTCGAAGTGTTCGGACGATTGCAGCAGCGCTTTGGATGGAATGCAGCCTACGTTGGTGCAGGTGCCGCCTGGGGCCGGCTTGCCGGCGTCGTTGCTCCACTCATCGATACAGGCTACGGAGAAGCCCAGCTGCGCTGCGCGGATGGCGGCGATGTAACCGCCAGGACCGGCGCCGATAACTACTACGTCAAATTGTTTGTTGCTCATGTCTTTTCCCAAATCATTGGTCGTCCGTGGGGACGAAAATCCACATAAGGATGTAAATCAGCCCGCCGAAGCCGAGGCATGTTGCGACCAGAACGAAGATCAGGCGCCAGATCCAGGACTCGATGCCGGATTGCTTGGCGATGCCGCCGCACACGCCGCCTAGCCAGCGGTCGGTAGTGGAGCGGCGCAGCTTGCCGACTTCGGTGGCGAAATCGCCGCCGGGCTGCTGGCTGGTACCGCCGCTTTGCAGCAGCTTTTCCTTGGCACGGGCGAATTCTTCATCGCTCAGGGCACCGGCCTGGTGCAGTTCGTGCAGGCGCTTCAGTTCTTCGGAGACGCTCATGTGACTCCCTTCAAATTTTTAAACCGGTAAACCAGTGTCAGACCCGCAGGGTCTGACACTAGCCGGTAGCAGTCGCTGACTTGCAGTGAGGGACGGGGGCTGGACCTAGGGCCAGTCCCCGCCGCTTTACCGGTTTTTACAGGTCCAGCAGCAGGCGCGCAGGATCTTCCAGCGCTTCCTTCATTGCCACCAGGCCCAGGACAGCTTCGCGGCCGTCGATGATACGGTGGTCGTAGGACATCGCCAGGTAGTTCATCGGGCGAATCACGATCTGGCCGTCAACGACAACAGCGCGGTCCTTGGTGGCGTGCACGCCCAGGATTGCCGATTGTGGTGGGTTGATGATCGGGGTCGACAGCATGGAGCCGAAGGTACCGCCGTTCGAGATGGAGAAGGTACCGCCGGTCAGGTCTTCCAGGGTCAGTTTGCCTTCCTTGGCTTTCGCGCCGAACTCGCCGATCTTCTTCTCGATCTCGGCGATGCTCATCTGGTCTGCGTTGCGCAGGATAGGCACCACCAGGCCGCGTGGGGAGCCCACAGCGATACCGATGTCGAAGTAGCCGTGGTAGACGATGTCGTTGCCGTCAACCGAAGCGTTCAGGATCGGGTACTTCTTCAGTGCGTGCACAGCGGCCTTCACGAAGAAGGACATGAAGCCCAGCTTCACGCCATGCTCTTTCTCGAACTTGTCCTTGTACTTGTTGCGCAGGTCCATGACCGGCTTCATGTCCACTTCATTGAAGGTGGTCAGGATCGCGTTGGTGGACTGGGACTCGACCAGGCGCTCGGCGATACGTGCGCGCAGGCGGCTCATTGGCACGCGCTCTTCCGGACGGTCGCCCAGGTTGGCAACGGCTGGAGCAGCAACCTTCTGCAGTTGCGCTTTAGGAGCGGCTGGCGCCAGCGGTGCTGGAGCGGCTGGTTTCGGTGCGGCAGCAGCGGCCAGGGCGTCGCCCTTGGTCACGCGGCCGTCTTTGCCGGAACCGGCAACGTCGGAAGCGGCGATGCCGGCTTCGGACAGGATCTTGGCAGCGGCCGGCATGGCAACGCCGGACTTGTCGGCGGAAGCGGCAGCAGCTGGGGCAGCAGCAGGAGCGGCGGCAGCGGCAGGAGCCGATGGGGTCGCGCCGGCGGCAGCTTCGGTATCGATGATGGCGATCACTTCGCCGGCAACCACGGTGGCGCCGTCGGCCTTGATCACTTGCACAACCACGCCTGCGGCTGGTGCTGGCAGTTCCAGGACAACCTTGTCGGTCTCGATGTCGATCATGTTTTCGTCGCGGGCCACTGCCTCGCCGACTTTCTTGTGCCAGGACAGCAGGGTCGCTTCAGCGACGGATTCCGACAGTTGAGGAACTTTGACTTCGATTTGTGCCATTTGTTTTTTACTCCGAATTTTGTGTATTTTTCGCGCCGCCCGCATGACGCGGGCGGCTCACCCGCTAATGCGTGAATTACTTGGTCAGGATGAAGCCCTTCAGCTTCGAGAACGCGGTTTCCAGCAGGTCTTTCTGCTGCGCGTAGTGCTTGTCGTAGTAACCCACGGCAGGCGAAGCGGAAGCAGGACGGCCGGCGTATGCCAGCTTCTGGCCCGATTCCATGGCCTCGAAGATGTTGTGCTGGATCTGGAACCAAGGACCCTGGTTCTGCGGCTCGTCCTGCGCCCACACCACTTCGGTCAGGTTCGGGAACTTCTTCAGTTCAGCAGCGAACGCCTTGTGCGGGAATGGATACAGCTGCTCGATACGCACGATGGCGGTATCGGTCACGCCGCGGGTCTTGCGGGTGTTCACGATGTCGTAGTACACCTTGCCGGAGCAGGCGATCACGCGTTTGACCTTCTTGGCGTCGATGGACTCGTCCACTTCGCCGATCACGGTCTGGAACGCGCCCTTGGCCAGTTGCTCCAGCGGGGAACCTGCATCCTTGTTACGCAGCAGCGACTTAGGAGTCAGGATCACCAGCGGCTTGCGGAACTGGCGCACCATCTGGCGGCGCAGCACGTGGAAGATCTGCGATGCGGTGGTCGGCTGCACAACTTGCATATTGTTGTCGGCGCACAGCTGCAGGAAACGCTCTGGGCGGCACGACGAGTGCTCTGGGCCCTGGCCTTCGTAGCCGTGCGGCAGCATCATGACCAGGCCGGAAGCACGGCCCCACTTCACTTCGCCGGAGCTGATGAACTGGTCGATCACAACCTGGGCGCCGTTGACGAAGTCGCCGAACTGGGCTTCCCAGATGGTCAGGGTGTTAGGCTCGGCGGTCGAGTAGCCGTATTCGAAGCCCAGCACTGCCTCTTCGGACAGCACGGAGTCGATCACGGTGAACGGTGCCTGGCCTTCTGCGATGTTCTGCAGCGGGATGTAGGTGCCAGCGTCCCAACGCTCGCGGTTCTGGTCGTGCAGCACGGCGTGACGATGGGTGAAGGTGCCGCGGCCGGCGTCCTGGCCGGTCAGGCGCACTGCGTAGCCGGAGGAAACCAGGGACGCGAAGGCCAGGTGTTCGCCCATGCCCCAGTCCAGGTTCATCTCGCCCTTGCCCATGGCAGCGCGGTCAGCCAGCACTTTCTCGACCAGCGAGTGCACCTTGAACGATTCAGGCACGGTGGTGATGGCGGTCGCCAGGCGCTTCAGCTCAGTCATCGGCACGGCGGTATCGGCCGCGTCGGTCCACTTGCGGTTCAGGAACGGCAGCCAGTCAACGGCGTACTTGTTCTTGAAGTTGGAGATCACTGGATCGACGGTGTGCTTGCCCTGGTCCATCGCAGCGCGGTACTCGGCCACCATGGCGTCGCCGCCGTCGGCCGGGATCACGCCCTGGGTTGCCAGCTTGTCCGCGTACAGCTTGCGGGTGCCCGGGTGCTTGGCGATCTTCTTGTACATCAGCGGCTGGGTCAGCGCCGGGGTGTCCTGCTCGTTGTGGCCCAGTTTGCGGTAGCAGATGATGTCGACAACGATGTCTTTCTTGAACTGCAGGCGGTAGTCCAGGGCGATCTGGGAAGCCAGGACCACGGCTTCAGGATCGTCGGCGTTCACGTGCAGCACAGGCGCTTCGATCATCTTCACGACGTCGGAGCAGTAGATGGTGGAACGTGCATCGCGCGGATCGGAAGTGGTGAAGCCGATCTGGTTGTTGATCACGATGTGCACGGTGCCGCCGGTGCCGTAGCCGCGGGTCTGCGCCAGGTTCAGGGTTTCCATCACGACGCCCTGGCCGGCGAATGCCGCGTCGCCGTGCACCAGGATCGGCAGCACTTGCGCGCCGTGCGCGTCGCCGCGGCGGTCCATGCGGGCCTTCACGGAACCTTCAACCACCGGGTTGACGATTTCCAGGTGGGACGGGTTGAACGCCAGCGACAGGTGCACAGGGCCGCCTGCGGTGGAGATGTCGGACGAGAAGCCCTGGTGGTATTTCACGTCGCCTGCAGGCAGGTCGTCGGCGTGCTTGCCTTCGAATTCTTCGAACAGGTCCTTAGGCGCCTTGCCCAGGGTGTTCACCAGCACGTTCAGGCGGCCGCGGTGGGCCATGCCGATCACGATTTCCTGCACGCCTTTTTCGCCGGCGCGCTGGATGATTTCATCGATCGAAGCGATGAAGGTCTCGCCGCCTTCCAGCGAGAAGCGCTTCTGGCCGACGTACTTGGTGTGGAGGTAGCGTTCCAGGCCTTCAGCGGCGGTCAGGCGCTCCAGGATGTGCTTTTTCTTTTCGGCGGTGAAGTTAGGGGTCGAACGGATCGACTCCAGGCGCTCCTGCAGCCAGCGCTTTTCGGCCGGGTCGGAGATGTACATGTATTCCGCGCCGACGGAGCGGGTGTAGGTGTCCTTCAGCAGGTTGGTCAGGTCGCGCAGGGTCGCGGTCTCCGGGCCGAAGTAGGTGTTGCTGATGTTGAAGACGGTGTCCTGGTCGGCATCGGTGAAGCCGTAGAAGGATGGCTCCAGTTCAGGAATGCTTGGACGTTCCTGGCGCTGCAGCGGGTCCAGGTTGGCCCAGCGAGAGCCCAGGTAGCGGTAGGCTGCGATCAGCTGGGTGGCGGCCACGCGCTTGCGGCCCATTTCGGCGTCGGACGAAGCGACGATGGTGCGGATTGGACCTGCTTTCGCGCGTTCGGCGAAGGAGGCGATGACGGACGAGTGAACGACGTCTGGTTTTGCGCTGCCGTCAACTGCAGGCACGTTCTGCATGGCGTCGAAGTACTGGCGCCAGTTGTCTGGCACGGAGCCAGGATTCTCGAGGTACGCCTCGTACAGTTCTTCTACGTACGGCGCGTTCCCACCAAACAGGTAGGAATTGGACGTCTGTTGTTGCATCATTTCTTTGCTCACCTTTCTTCGCGCTTCGCGAGGAATTAGCGGGTTGTTCAAACCTTCCGCGACACGGCCTGACCGGTTAGCGGATTGCACATCAAGTTGTGGGGGAAGGGCTCTGTTGTTTCCAGATTTTCCAAAAACGGTCGCTTAGCATAGCACTTTTCATTGAACTGCAACAACTAAAACTCCGATCCGTGCCGGGCGAACCAGGCGGCCAGGTAATCCAGCAGGGCCCGCAGCGCAGGCGGCATGTGCTGGCGCGATGTGTAAATGGCATGAATCCCCAGCGCCTGGGGTTGCCAGTCAGGCAAGACCTGCACCAGCCGGCCCGCCGCTACCAGCGGCTGCACCACGAAGCGCGGCTGCATGGCGATGCCGGCGCCCTCCCCGGCTGCCGCCAGAAGCGCCATCGACTCATTCGAGGACAGGTTGCCGCCGACCGGCACCTCTTGCGGCGGCTCGCCATCGCGCGCCAGCGTCCAGACACTCTTGCCGAAATAGCTATAAGCCAGACAGTTGTGCCGCGCCAGGTCCTGCGGCTCGGTGGGCGCGCCATGCTGCGCCAGGTAGGCCGGCGCCGCAGCCAGCATCGACCGGCACTCACCCAGCTTGCGCGCGATCTGGTTCGGCTCCAGCGCATTGGTAATACGGATGGCGAGGTCGATGCGCTGTTCGACCAGGTTGACGGCCCGGTTATCGACCTGCAGGTCCACCGTGACCTGCGGATACTCGCGCAAGAAGCCAGCCAGCGCCTCGGCCAGCGCCGCCTGCGCCAGGAACTGCGCACAAGCCACGCGCAGCAAGCCGCGCGGCTCGCCAGCCCCAGCATCGCCCGCCGCCGGAATCGCCCCGGCCAGCGCCAGCAGCTCACGGCAGCGCGCCAGGGTCACTTCCCCCGCCGCGGTCAAGCCAAGGCGGCGCGTGGTCCGGTGCAGCAGGCGCGCGCCCGCCCACTCCTCCATCTCGGCCAGGTAGCGCGTCACCATCGCGCGCGACATATCAAGCGCCTCAGCCGCAGCCGCCAGGCTGCCGCGTTCAGCAATGGTGACAAAGACGTTAGCGGAAGCGATTCGGTCCATTTGAACGATTTAAGCAATAAACCATTTCAATATACCCTGTTTTTCGATCATGTCGAGAAGCCTACACTGGCGTCATCCACTTATCGAAAGGAAGTACAGACATGATCAAGCACACCCTCGCCGCCGCAGCCTTCGCCGCAACGACTGCCGGCGCTACCGCCGCCCCGCTGACCCTGGAAGTGTTCAACCCAGGTGAAGCCGCCATCTTTCCGGTCGCCTCCGTGCTGGTAAAAGGTGAAAAGGACGCCGTGCTGGTCGACGCCCAATTCTCGCGTGCCGAAGCGGAAAAGCTGGCCGCCCAGATCAAAGCCAGCGGCAAGCGCCTGACCACTATTTATGTCAGCCACGGCGACCCCGACTTCTACTTCGGCCTGGACGTGCTGAAAGCCGCCTTCCCGCAAGCCCGTATCGTCGCCCGCGGCACCACCATCGCCGCCATGGAAAAGAAAGCCCAGGCCAAGGTTGCCTACTGGGGTCCGATCCTCGGCGCCAACGCCCCTAAAGGCGTGGTGATGCCGGAACTGCTGCAAGGCAATATCGAGCTCGAAGGCAAGAAGCTGGAAATCAAAGGCCAGGGCGACCGCAGCTATGTGTGGATCCCCTCGATCAAAGCCGTGGTAGGCGGCGTGGTGCTGTTCAAAGGCCTGCACGTATGGGTAGCCGACACCCAGACGCCGGACTCGCGCGCCCAGTGGCTGTCCGTGCTGGACGAAATGGCCAAGCTGAAGCCAGTGACCGTCGTGCCCGGCCACTTCGCCCCCGGCTCCGCCCTGACGCCAGACGCCATCAGCTACACCGCCGACTACCTGCGCCGCTTCGAAGCCGCAACCCCAGCCGCCGCCGACAGCGCCGCCCTGGTCGCCGCGATGAAATCCGCCTATCCCCAAGCCGGCCTCGAAAGCGCCCTGCAGCTGAGCGCCAAAGTCGCCAAAGGCGAGCTCGCCTGGTAATCCCACAGCCCAGCTCGTGTCACACCTTGGGGTCACACCCCAAGTGTGACACGAGCTCAAGTGCTGTGCGGTTGAGCCCGTGTCACTGCTAGGGTGTGACCCCAGAGTGTGACACGAGCCCATCCAAGGCGTAGTTGTAGACTTTTCTGTCTAGATCATTTATTCTAGGTCCAACGATGTTCTTCCTGGATCTGCCATGAGCCTGCCCAAACCTACCCCTAGCGAACTGGAAATGCTGCGCCTGCTGTTTGCGCTGGGGCCTGCCACGGCGCGGCAGGTGCATGAGGCGGCTATCGAAACGCGGCCGGAGATGCAGTACGCGACCGTCCTGCGCCTGCTTCAGGTCATGCACACCAAGGGCTTGCTGAACCGCGATGAGAGCCAGCGCGCCCACGTCTATTCCCCTGCCGAGCAGCAGGATTCGATCCAGACTTCCCTGTTAAAGGACCTGATCCACAAGGCTTTCGCCGGTTCCGGCAAGGCCCTGGTCATGGCCGCGCTGCGTGGCGGACACGTTTCAGCCAAGGAACGCGCAGAGATCCAGAAAATGCTGGACGAGGAAAGCTAAGCACCAGCTATACTGTGCCGCCCAAACTCTTCACCTGATTTGATGCACACGCTACAACAACTGCGCTCCGGCGAACTGGCCGGCGCAGTGCGGCTGCAATTGCGCGGCGGCTTGTCCGAGTTCCCGCGCGAAATCTTCGACCTGGCCGACACGCTGGAAATCCTGGACCTTAGCGGCAACGCCTTGTCTTCCCTGCCGGACGACTTGCCACGACTGCACCGGCTGCGCATCATCTTCTGCTCAGAAAACCAGTTCACCGAACTGCCGGCAGTGCTGGGCCGCTGCCCTTTGCTGACCATGATCGGGTTCAAGGCCAACCGCATTGCAAGCGTGCCAGCCGCCGCCCTGCCGCCCCGCCTGCGCTGGCTGATCCTGACCGACAATTGCATCGACCAGCTTCCCCCCGAAATCGGCCGCTGCACGGAGCTGCAAAAGCTGATGTTGTCCGGGAACCGCTTGCGTGCATTGCCACCAGAGCTCACGAAGTGCAGCAAACTTGAACTCCTTCGCATTTCGGCCAATCACCTGCCTGGGCTGCCAGGCTGGTTGACGGCGATGCCGCGCCTGACCTGGCTGGCGTTTGCCGGCAATCCTTTCAGCGAGGCGTCAATTCCACCAGTTGACAGCATCCATTGGCAAGAACTGCACATTCAACACAAACTGGGCGAAGGCGCATCGGGCATCATTCACCAGGCCACGTTCAAAGGCACGCCAGTTGCGGTCAAGGTGTTCAAAGGAGCGATGACCAGCGATGGCTTGCCCGCGCAGGAAATGGCGGCCTGCATCGGCGCCGGCTACCATCCCAACCTGATCCCCGTGCTAGGCGCAATTCCCGATCATCCCGATCACTTGCCTGCGTTGGTGATGCAGCTGATGGATCCAGCCTTGCGCAACCTCGCAGGTCCGCCCAGCTTTGCAAGCTGCACGCGCGACGTCTATGCGGATGGCCAGCAATTCAACGCTGGCACCCTGCTTGGCATCGCACGCGGCATCGCCTCCGCCGCCGCGCACCTGCACGCACGCGGCATCATGCATGGCGACCTGTACGCACACAACATCCTTCACTGCGACAACGGCAGTGCGGTACTGGGGGATTTCGGCGGGGCCGTGCGGTTTACGCCGGGGACCGAGCTCGCAATCGCCTTGCAGCGGCTGGAAGTTCGGGCTTTCGGATGTTTGCTGGAGGAGTTATTGGAGCGCTGCACGGAAGAGCTTCCAGCAGTGCAGGCGCTTTGCGGTGACTGCCTGCAGCCGGAGCCTGGCGCTCGCCCGATATTTACCGAGGTCGTTGCACGGCTGGCAGCGGCGTCCTGAAACAGCCAGCCGCCGCCAGCGGCGCACTTGCCTCAATGGCTCTTGTCGGGATATGCCGGACGTGGCGGACGGCTTGGCGGTGACTTCGCCAGTTCGGCCTTGATCACTTCGATCGCCTTCTCAAGCTGCGGGTCGCGGCCCGCAATCACGTCCGCCGGATTCTGCTCCACTTCAATATCCGGCGGCACGCCTTCATTCTCAACGCCCCAGCCGCCTTCGCGGGTCCAGAACGCCAGGTTCGGCGCCGTGATTGTGCCGCCATCCAACAGCACCGGGAAGCCGAGGATGCCAACCAGGCCGCCCCAGGTGCGCTTGCCGATCAGCGGGCCAAGCTTATTCTTGCGGAACATCCACGGCAGCAGGTCGCCGCCCGAACCGGCCGTTTCATCGATCAGCATCGCCCGCGGGCCCTGGATCGAAGCGGAAGGCGTTTTCATATCCGCGCCATAGCGCATGGCCCACCAGGCAATCTCCTGCTTCTGCAACAGTTCAATGTAGTAGTCCGCCAGGCTGCCGCCGCCATTGAAGCGTTCATCGATGATGATCGCGTCCTTGTAAGCTTGAGGGTAGAAGTAGCGCTTGAAATAAGTGTGGCCCAGGCTCGCAGTATTCGGCACGTAGACGTATGCGACGCGCCCGCCGGTTGCCGCGTCCACCTTGCGGATGTTCCCTTCCACCCAATCGCGGTTGCGCAGCGCGTCCTCATTCGCTACCGGCACTACCGTGATGTGGCGCGCGCCTTTGCCATCCGCGCTTGGGCCGACCGTAATTTCGATCGACCTGTTGGCCGTGTTTTCAAACGCGCTATACAGGTTGGTCGGAGGCGCCAGCGGGCGGCCATCGACCGCAAGCAGGTACTCGCCCACCTTCACGTTCAACCCCGGCTCGGTCAACGGCGCACGCAGCGTCGGGTTCCAGTTCAGGCCACCGTAGATTTTCTTGAAGCGGTAGCGGCCATTGGCGATCTCATAATCGGCGCCCAGCAGGCCGCCGGGCACCGGCTTGGCCTCGATGAAGGTGTCGCCGCCGCCGCCGCGATGGTGGCCAACCGCCAGTTCGCTGCACAGCCACTGGATCACACGGTTCAGGTCACTGCGCGTGGCGAGGTCGGGCAGGAGCTGGGCGTATTTGTCGTGCATGGCTTTCCAGTTCACGCCATGCATGTGCGGGTCGTAAAAGTAGTCGCGGTTGATGCGCCAGGCTTCCTCGTAGATCTGCTTCCATTCCGCGCGCGGGTCGGCCTTGGTTTCAATCGACTCGACGCGCAGCCTGCCGTCCGAGGGCGAGAGCAGCTTGCCGGTGGCGGAGCCTATGTTCCACTGTTCCTTCAGGCGCCAGGCGATCTTCTTGCCATCGGCGCTGATTTCGAAGTCGTCGGCTTCGGCGACAATGGTTTCCGTCTTGCGGTCCTTAAGGTCGAAGCGCTGGACCTGGCGCTTGCCATCCACTTCACGCAGGAAGAAGATCTGCCCTTCTGCGCCAGTCTCGAGATCCAGATACTCGGAAACAGGCGGCGGCATGTCGATGATGCGGGTCGAGATGCCATCCCAATCGATGCGCACGGGTACCGGCGGCTTGGCGGTGGCAGCGGTGGCCTTCGCTTTGGCATCCGCACCGCGGCTGGTCGTGGTGTCGGCCAGCACGCGCTCATCGCCCTTGTCGCCCGCAGCGCCATCCTTGGGCGGCTCTTTCGGCGCTGGCGGCGTGGCAGAAGCACCCTTCTCTTCGTCGCTTTCGCGCACCAGGGGCGACGGTACGTCGTTGCGCAGCACCATCAGCCAGAGCGAGCGGGTTGGACGGTTGTCCTGGTTCTGCAGCGAGAACCAGTTGTTGCTTGGGCCGGCGTCGGTAGAGGCGAAGAAATACAGATACTTGCCGTTGCGGTCGAAGACGGGATTGGCGACGTCGGACAGACCATCCGTCACTGCGTGCGACTTGTCCTCGTCCAGCGCATAGATGTAGGCGGTTCGGGTGTAGCTCAACGAATTGAGCGTGTAGGCGATGAAGCGCGAGTCCGGCGACCAGCTGCCGCGCAGCGATTTGTCGATGCCATACATTGGCTCGGTGGCGACTTTCTTTTGCACACCTGTCGCCAGGTCGATGTAATACAGCGTCCAGGAGTTGTCGATGAAAGCAATCTTCTTGCTATCCGGCGACCATACGGCGCGCTCGAAGAAGCCAGAACCATTCAGCTTGAACTTGCGCAGTTCGCCTTTGCCATCCTGTTGCCTGACGTGCAAGGCGTACTCGCCGCTTTCATCGGAAAAGTACGCGACCTGGCGGCCATCCGGTGACCATGCTGGACCGCGCTCGTGAACTCCCGGCGATTGGGTCAGGTGACGAATATCGCCCTTCTCAGCCGGAAGCGTGACGATATCGCCACGGAACTCAAATGCCACCCGTGCACCCGATGGCGAAACCGACGCGTTGCGAATGTACTTCGCGCCGCGTACCCAGCGTTCGCGCGACAGGCCAAGGTCGGCACTGACGCCGATCGCCAGCCTGCGGCCGGCAGCCGCGCCGCTGTCCAGGTCGAGCATGTGCAGGTAACCTGCCTGTTCGTACAAAATGCGGTTGCCGGATAACGCGGCATTCAGCACGGGAAAATCGGTGTGGCGGGTCAGCTGATTAATGGCTTTGCTGCGTGTGTCATAAACGTAGAGGTTAAATTCGCCGTCGCGGTCGGAGCGGAAATAAACCTTATCTCCCGCCCACATTGGATCGACGTCATTCACGCGGCTGGCGGGCTGAGGGATGCGCTCAACCGCCTGGGTATCGCGATTAAACAGCCAGATAATCGAGTTCAGCCCGCCGCGGTACCGCTTCCATTGCAGGAATGCCGGCGAAGTCGGGTTATAAGCAATGGCCCGGCCGTTGGGCGAAAATGTCGCGCGCGCGGCATTTGGTATTTCCAGCTTAGTTTCTACGCCGCCGCCTACCGGAACGGTAAACAGGTTTCGATACCGGTTATTAAAGGCGACGCGTGGCGAGGTGAATAAAACCTGTGCGCCATCAGGTGTAAAGCCTTGCACCAGGTCAGCGCCAGGATGCCACGTCAAGCGACGTGGAATACCACCGGTAATTGGCAGGATAAAGACGTCCGTGTTGCCATCAATATTGGCACTGTAGGCGATTGTCCGGCCATCCGGAGAAAAGACGGGATTCGATTTTTCCCCAATATCCGAGGTCAGCCGCCGCACATCCTTGCCATTCTGGTCGGCGAGCCAGACATCCCCGGCATAGATAAATGCAATATGGTCTTTCGAAATAGCCGGCTCGGTCAGCAGGCGGGTATCAGAAGTATTGGGGACGGCATGCGCCGCAACTGGAACTGCCAGCGCAGTGGCAAGAAGGAAGATACGACTGGTGAACAAGCGGGCCTCCATATTTGGGAATGTATTTGCGCTTCAACCGCTGAATGGGCTCAACGATATCAGAACTCGGCCAAGCTCGGTCATCACGTGGCGAGTCAAGCCAAAAACCAGTTCAATCGCACAAATTTTTAGCATGCCACAATCCGGGCTGCCGCCGGCTCGCGCGCGCTCGCTAGCTCACCGCCAGCCGACCTCCAAGTCCTGCTATTACAAAGCTATTTAATTGGTGGGCGCGATTTGAATTGGTCGGCACTTTCGGGGCAACTCTTCAGTGTCATTTGCACGGAAAGACCATACGAGTCGCTGCCTTTGGTAAACCTGTCGATTGACGCATAAGCATCCGGCCCCTCCCAATAACTGAAACGTGCCCCTCCCTGCTCGCTTACCGTCGTTTTCAACATTTTATGTGCCGAGAGCATGGCCTCAATATTCTGGCTCAGCCTTTCTGTATCGACTGCATTCGTTTTCGAGAAACCAATCGCGGCCGAACATCCGCGCCCGCTTTCGAAACCACGCATATACCCGCGCACTGGGAATCCCAATTCCTTCTTCTCCGCTGGCACCGGAGAATACATATACCAGTTATTCTGGCCTGCCGCGTCCGGCCGCGCCTTGATAAACTCTGCATAAGGAATTGACAGCCGCATGCCATCCAATTGCAGCTCTTGAATATTGGCAGGCCATGCTGGAAGCGCCCACGCAGAAGTCGCCAGAACAATCCATTTCCACATTCGCTATCTCCTCACTAAATAAAAGGACGGGCATCATGGCATGCCTTGATATCCATCACCAAGGAGGTCGACAGCTTAATTTCCAGCGCTAGCTTTGCGCGTCCCAAAGTAGCACCATGCGATACCAGCATCCATTGATCGCATAACTCGAGGGTCGCCCGCCTGTTGCCAGCGGCAATAAAAAAAGCGAGCCGAAGCTCGCTTTTTTGCGGAAAGCGCTGCAAGGATTACTTGCGGTCTTTCAGCGGAGGCACGTCGCGCACTGCGGAGCCGACGAACAGCTGGCGTGGGCGGCCGATCTTCTGCTCTGGGTCGGCGATCATTTCGTTCCACTGGGCGATCCAGCCGATGGTACGGGCCATGGCGAAGATACCGGTGAACAGGGACACTGGGATGCCCAGGGCCGACTGCACGATGCCGGAGT